>OLRC01000499.1_pt1 | contig 29434 bp, 25 predicted proteins | sample 1672081 | NCBI WGS metagenome assembly OLRC01 (sample SAMEA3136643, study PRJEB25190) | human gut metagenome | biome: human gut; feature: human-associated habitat; material: faeces | place: Austria | collected 2013
CATTTAGCGTAGCGCTGCTACGCTGCATTTCACTCCCGTTAGCCAGAACGAAAAATTCGCGGCGCATCTTGGCGCATTCTCATTTGGAAATAGTATTAGATTTCACAAAAAATGCTCTTGAATTTTAACAATTTTTTGTTTTCGGGGGTTGACACTGTAAAAAACGTCTGTTATAATGACGGCGAATCGGGAAAAGCCCATGCGGCTGCCCCGAAAGAATTTGCAGCGAAAGGAAGGCGATTGTGCGTGGACATAAGTCACAGTAGACGCAGCAAAACGTTGGATTGCGCCATGCTCCGCGGACACTCGCCGTTCGCGGACTGACATTGCCTGTTTTCAGGTCGCCGTTTTTGTGCCCTTTTGTATGAATAAAGGGGTGAATTTCGGCTGACAGCACAGCAGGTGTGTTTGTGTACGCTTTTTTCCACCGTTTTGCGTGTTTTTGCAGGGCGGTGGTTTTTTCGTGCGCAAAATTTGATTTGATGATGAAAGGATGTGAGACGCATGGACGCGGGCGGTTATCCATTATGCTTTGCCCTTTCCCGGAGCAGCCATGAAATGCGGCGACCCATGCGTCTCCGCATCAGCCAGATTCTGTAAAGTATCGGCTTTCATGGCGCTCCTTTGACCGATGAACAGGAGGAAAAACGCCATGACGCTGAACCTGAAGAAGAAAGTTACCCTGACTGCCTCGCAGATGCTGGCGGAAAACAACCGCGCGACCGCCGACCGCCTGACGTGGGCGGCGCAAACCAACGAAATGAATCTCCGCACGGCGCTGAACGTGCCGGAAAATGGCCTCACGGAAGAAATGGCGGAAGAAGCCCGCGACCGCTACGGCCGCAATGTGCTGCCGACGAGCCAGCGCACGCCGCTGTACAAGCGTCTCGCCGCCGCGTTCATCAACCCGTTCACCGTCGTGCTGGTGCTGCTGGCGATTTTCAGCGCACTGACGAATGTTGCGATGGTCGATCCGGGCGACGAAAGCTGGGCGACGGTCATTATCATCACCATCATGGTGCTGATTTCCGGCATCCTCCGCTTCGTGCAGGAGACCCGCAGCGGCAATGTCGCGGCGAAGCTCTCCGAGATGATTCACACGACAGTCTGCGTGACGCGCGAGGGCGAGAAGAAGGAAATCCCGCTGGAAGAAATCGTCGTGGGCGACATCGTGTCGCTGTCTGCGGGCGACATGCTCCCGGCGGACGTGCGCATCCTTCGCGCGAAGGACCTGTTCCTCAGCCAATCCAGCCTGACTGGGGAAAGTGAGCCGGTGGAAAAGTCCGGCGCGGTCTGCCGGACGGTCGGCAGCCTGACCGAATGCGGCAATCTGGCGTTCATGGGCAGCACGGTCGTCAGCGGCAGCGCAACGGCGGTCGTCCTCGCCGTCGGGCATGACACGATGCTCGGCGCAATGGCAAAGGCGCTGAACGTCAAGCCGCCGAAGACCACCTTCGAGAAGGGGGTCAACAGCGTTTCGTGGGTGCTGATTCGCTTTATGCTGCTGATGGTGCCGATTGTGCTGCTCATCAACGGTCTGAGCGACGGCGACTGGATTCAGGCGGGGCTGTTCGCCATTTCGATTGCCGTCGGTCTGACGCCGGAAATGCTGCCGATGATTGTGACCACCTCGCTGGCGAAGGGCGCCATGACCATGAGCCGCGAGAAGGTCATCATCAAGGACTTGAACGCGATTCAGAACCTCGGCGCAATGGACATCCTCTGCACGGACAAGACTGGTACGCTCACACAAGACAAGGTGGTACTGGAATATCACCTGAACGTAGACGGCGAGCCGGACGACCGCGTACTTCGCCACGCGTTCCTGAACAGCTACTTCCAGACGGGCCTCAAGAACCTGATTGACATCGCCGTCATCGACAAACAGCGTCAGCTTGGCGCGGATGAGCTGATTGCCCGCTTCAAGAAGGTGGACGAAATCCCGTTTGACTTCGAGCGCCGCCGCATGAGCGTTGTTGTGCGCGACCGCAAGGGAAAGACCCAGCTGGTTACCAAGGGCGCGGTGGAGGAGATGCTGGCGTGCTGCACCCATGCGGAAAGCAAGGGAAAAATCGTTCCGCTGACGGACAAGGTGCGCGCCTACGTCCTGCGCAAGGCAGATGAGCTCAACGGCGGCGGTATGCGCGTGATTGCCGTTGCGCAAAAGACAAATCCCGCGCCGGAAGGGCAATTCTCCACGGCGGATGAGAAGGACATGGTGCTCATCGGCTTCCTTGCTTTCCTTGATCCGCCGAAGGAAACGACCCGCGACGCGATTCATGCCCTGCGGGAATACGGCGTCGGTGTGAAGATTCTCACCGGCGACAACGAGAAAGTCACCTGTGCCATTTGCCGTCAGGTTGGGATGAATGCTGAGCGCGTGCTGCTCGGCGCGGACATTGACGCGATGGATGATGAAGCGCTTGCGCAGGCGGCGGAGGAAATTACCGTCTTCGCGAAGCTCTCGCCCGCCCAGAAAGCGCGCGTCGTCACCGTCCTGCGCCAGAAGGGGCATTCCGTGGGCTATATGGGCGACGGCATCAATGATGCAGCCGCGATGAAGGCGGCGGACGTGGGCATCAGCGTAGATACCGCGGTGGATATCGCCAAGGAAAGCGCGTCCGTCGTCCTGCTGGAAAAAGACCTGATGGTGCTGGAAAAAGGCGTTATCGAGGGTCGGAAAATCTACGCGAACATGATGAAGTACATCAAGATGACGGCTGCGTCGAACTTCGGCAACATGTTCTCCGTCCTTGCTGCCAGCGCGTTCCTGCCCTTTCTGCCGATGGCGTCCCTGCACCTGATTCTGCTGAACCTCATCTACGATATTTCCTGCGCCGCGATTCCGTGGGACAACGTGGACGCGGAGTACCTCAAAGTGCCGCGGACGTGGGATGCGTCGGGCATCAGCCGCTTCATGCTCTGGATGGGTCCGGTCAGTTCGCTGTTCGACATTGCGACGTACCTGCTGCTGTATTTCGTGATTGCGCCGATGGCGTGCGGAGGCATGACCTTCGCGCAGCTGACCAACCCCGCGATGCAGGACAAGTTCGCCGCGCTGTTCCAGACCGGCTGGTTCATCGAATCCATGTGGACGCAGACGCTCGTCATGCACATGATTCGCACGAAGAAGCTGCCGTTCATCCAGAGCCACGCGTCCCTGCCGGTGATGCTGCTGACGATGCTCGGCATTGCCGTCGTGACGCTGCTGCCCTTCACGCCCCTCGCCGCGCCGCTGGGGCTGTGTGCGCTGCCGCCTGTCTACTTCGCCTATCTGGCGCTGATTGTGCTGGGCTACATGGTCTTGGCAACGCTGATGAAGAAGCTGTATATCCGCAAGTATCATGAGCTGCTGTAATGGGCTTTGATACTATTTCCAAATTCACCTGCGCCATCTGCTCGCGCCTTTTCCGCGCTTGCGTCCGCTCATTCCACTTAGCGTAGCGCTGCTACGCTGCGTTTCATTCGCGTTAGCCAGCGCGAAAAATTCGCTTCGCATCTTGGCGCATTCTCATTTGGAAATAGTATGAGTTGGTCGCGTTGTCATGCTTTGCCCGCGTGTTTATCCTCGTGTTTGGAGCTCCTCTTTACTTTGATCCATATGTCCCATTTGTATCACTGAAAACGCTTTCCCCTGTCTTTACCCGCGACGTTGCCCGACGTTCATTGAGCTTCTCCAAAAACAGCTTCTCGTCAATCGGCAAAGTCACCGGATGCCCCAGCCACGAGGACAGATGAATCGCATTGGACAGCATCAGCCCATTGATGCCCTCACGTCCGTCCGCGACCAGCGGTTCGCCGCGCAGGATATGCGCCGCAAACGCGTTCAGCACCGCCGGATGCTGCCCATTCTGCCCGTCCGTCTCGACCTCGATTGTTTCGTAGGACGGCGCACGGAAGCCTTCCTGACACGTCGCGCACCATTCACGCTCGTCCATTTCCAGCTTCTTCATGATGAGCTTGCCGTCCTGACAGATGAGCGTCGCCTTCGTGCCTGTAATCTCCAAACGGTTCGTGCCGGGGGCGTCGGCGGTCGTGGTGATGAAAACGCCCGTGGCGCCGTTCGGGTACTCGAAATAGGCGGTCACGTCGTCCTCGACCTCGATGCTGTGCCACTTGCCCTCGTGACAGAAACCCTGCACCTTGCACGGCAGTCCCACCAGCCACTGCACCAAATCCAGCTGATGCGGGCACTGGTTCAGCAGCACGCCGCCGCCTTCGCCTGCCCACGTCGCACGCCACGTGCCGCTGTCGTAGTATGCCTGCGTGCGGTACCAGTTCGTAATGATCCAAATGCAGCGTTTCAGTTCGCCCAGCTCGCCGCTCTGCACGATCTCGCGCATTTTCTGGAACTTCGGGTTCGTGCGCTGATTGTACATGATGCCGAACACCTTGCCGGATTTTTTCGCGGCCGCATTCATTTCCTCCACCTGCTTTGTGTAAACGCCGGCAGGCTTCTCCGTCAGCACGTTCTTGCCCTTTTCAAAAGCATAGATCGCAATGGGGGAGTGGAAGTAATGCGGTGTCGCCACGATCACCGTGTCACACACACCGCTGTCAATCATTTCCTTGTAGTCTTCATAGCACGGTACGCCGGGCAGATTTTCGTCCGCCCAAAGGCGCTTCGATTCCGCAATATCGCACACGGCGGCAAGCTCCATGCCCTTGATATTGCCGGAGAAAATGCTCTTTGCGTGCGCCGAACCCATGTTGCCGATGCCGACAATGCCGACCTTTACAGTTTCGCTCATAAAATTACCTTCTTTCTGTTATCCGATGGTTTTCAAAATATCGTGCAGCGCGTCGGAAGCCACATCAAACGCTTCATCCGCGTCTTTATATACGCGCTTGTGCAGAACGTCCTCGCCCTGCAAGTTTTGCAAGCCGCTGAAATCGTACAAATGCGGCTCCAGCGTCAGCATGTACGGCTTACCCGTTTCCGCCAGCGCCTTTAAAATACTCGGCACAGAGCCGTCTCCCTCACCCGCAGGCACCACGCTGCCGTCTTTAAACAGCGCGTCTTTGATGTGCATATAGTCGATGATCGGCGCGAGCGCCTTAAAGTTCACCGCCGGGTCATCGCCGCACTGAATGTAGTTTGCGGGGTCAAATACGCACCGCAGCGCCGGAATGGCTTTGTGCAACTTCTCCACGCGCTTGAGCGTGTCGCCATAAATGCCCTTCTCATTCTCGTGGCAGCAATGTACGCCATTTGCTTCGCCGTAGTCCACCATTTTCTGTATTCGCTCGATCACGGTATCGTGATAAATCTCCGGATTTTTGCCCTCCGGAATATAGAAGCTGAACATGCGAATGCGCGTGGTGTGCAGCTTTTTCGCAATCTCCACAGCGCGCTTGAATTTCTCAAAGTGCGGTGCAAAGTCGTCCTCAATGCCGATCTTGCCGATGGGCGAGCCGATGGCGGAAATGCCGATATTGCCCGCTGCAAGCTTCTTTTCAACAACGTCAAGCTCCTCGTCCGTCAGGTCTAAAATGCCCTTGCCGTCCACGCCGCGGATTTCCATCAGCGGAATATGCTTGCGGTGCAGCGCCGCAATCTGCCGGTCAAACTCCGGCGAGGCTTCGTCTGCAAACGCGGAAAGTGTAAACTGTGTCATATGCCCTCCTTAGAACGTGCAGCCGGCACGAAGCAGGTTTTCGGCGCTCAGCTTCAGCTCGTCAAACGGATTGCGGTCATAGCAGTTGTCCTGCTCGATCATCGCGTATTGAATGCCTGTCTTTTCGCATGCATCAATAATAGACACAAAGTCCATGTTGCCGTCCATCACGGCTGCAAAGCGCTGCTCGTGGCCGTGCATCTTCATGTCCTTAAAGTGAATGACGTCAATGCGTCCCGCCATTTTTTCAATCTGTACCTGTGGCGAGCGCCCACCGTACTGCGTCCAATAAACGTCCAAAATAAAGCCCCATTTTGCCGGGTCGGTCTCCTCCGCCATGTGGTCGATGAGGCACTTGCCGTCAAATTTCTCGTATTCAAAGCCGTGGTTGTGGTAATGCAGCTTCATGCCCGCGTCGTGCAACTTGTCGGCAGCGGGGCCGAAATCCTTCAAAAACGCGCGCATACCTTCCAGCGAGCCCGTGTATTTCTGCGGCATCATGCCGATGCCCACGTGGTTCGTACCGAAAATGCGGTGGTTCTCAATCACCTTTTCGGTGTTCTCCAGAATGAGCTGCGGGTTCGTATGCGTAATGATGATGGAAAGCCCGTTTTCATCGCAAATCTCGCGGATGATATGCGGGTCAATGTCGCCAAACGCAGAGACCTGCAAGGTCTTGTAGCCGATGTCGTGCAGCTTTTTCGCCGTCTCTCTAAAATCGGCTTCGTTCTGCGCATAGTCGCGGATGGTGAAGCCCTGTGCACCGATGATCATGAAAAATTCCTCCCAAAAGTCAGATTATACGCCGGAGTACGCGGAGAAACCGCCGTCCACCGGGATTGTGATGCCGGTCACAAAACCGGACGCGTCATTGTCGATGAGGAAGCGCAGTGTGCCGAGCAGCTCCTCAGGCTCGCCGAAGCGGCCCATCGGGGTCTGCGAGATGATTTTGTGGCTGCGCGGGGTCAGGCTGCCGTCCTCGTTAAAGAGCAAGGTGCGGTTCTGGTTTGTTGCAAAGAAGCCCGGCGCAATGGCGTTCACGCGGATGTTGCAGTTTGCAAAATGTACCGCCAGCCACTGCGTGAAGTTCGAGACCGCTGCCTTGGCACCGCTGTACGCCGGGATCTTCGTCAGTGGCGTAAACGCGTTCATCGAGGAGATATTCACAATGCAGCCGCCTGTTTCCAGCATGTCGGTCGCAAATGCCTGCGTCGTCAGCAGCGTGCCGAGAAAGTTCAGATTGAACACGAACGAAACGCCGTCCTGGTCAAGGTCAAAAAACGACCGCGCGTTTTCGTCCAGCATATCTTCTTTGCTGAAATACTCGCTCGTCGTGGTGCCCTTCGGGTTGTTGCCGCCCGCACCGTTGATGAGCACCTCGCACGGGCCGAATTTTTCCAGCACAACGTCATGCGCCTTTTTCAGGCTCTCTTTATCCAGCACATTCGCCTGCACGGCAATGGCCTCACCGCCCGCCTTGCGGATACCCTCCGCCTCGCGCTCCGCAGCTTCCAAGTTGAGGTCAAGCAGTGCGATTTTGTGCCCGTCTGCGGCAAGCGCGCGGGAAAAAGCGCTGCAAAGCACGCCGCCCGCGCCGGTAATGACAATATTCATAGGAAATTCCTCCTTGTTATAACGTGACTTTTATTCGCCGAATAGCTTGCGGCTGTTTTCCACGCAAAGGTCGGTCAGCAGCTTCAGCGCCGCCTTTTCGCTGAGGAACGTGCCGTCCATAAGCTCTTCCGCAACCCTGTTGCACAGCACACGGCGGAAATAATCGTGGCGCGCATAGGAAAGGAAGCTGCGGCTGTCCGTCAGCATGCCGGTAAACTGCCCAAGGTGGCCGGTTTCCGCCATAATGTTCAGCTGCTCCTCCATGCCGCGCTTGTGGTCACAGAACCACCACGCCGCGCCGGGCACAACGCCCTTAAAACTGCCCGCCGTCGTCGCAAGCGCCATATACATCGAAGGCTCCAGCGTGTATAAAATTGTGTGCGGCAGCGAATCCCTGCGGTCCATCGTGTCCAAAAGTACTGCAACTTCGTGTTCCGGGATCGGGTCGCCCACGCAATCGCCGCCGGCGTCCGGACCCACGGTCTCAAACAGCCGCGTGCATGCGTTACGCTTTACGTTCAGGTGCAGTTGCATCGTCACATTATGCGCCTTGTATTCGTGCGCCAAATACACATACATTTCAAATAGAAAATTACGGAACTCGTTTTCCGGGATTGTCTTTCCCTTCAGCGCCTTTTTAAACGTCTCCGCGGCATCGCAGCTTTTGTCTTCCTTCGGGAAGCCCTCAATGCCGATATCGCTCACGCGGCAGCCGTTCTCGCAGAAGAAATCAAGCCGCTTTGAAAGCGCCGCTTTCAGGTCGTCGAGTGTCTCCACACTAAAACCGCACACTTCGCCGAGGTGCAAGGCGTAGTCGCGATAGTTCGCGCGGCAAATGTTCAGCGCCGCGTCCGTGCGGAACGAGGGCACCACGCGCACCGGGAAGTTCTTCTCCTTCGCAATTTCCTTGTGGTATTCCAAAGAATCTGCCGGGTCGTCCGTTGTCGCTACAAGCTCCACATGGCTTTGCAGCATCAGTTTGCGCGGGGAGAGGTGGTGTTCCTTGATATACGCGTTCGCGCGGTCAAAAATATCGTCCGCACTTTCCGCTGTCAGCGTGTCTTCAATGCCGAAAAACATCGAAAGCTCCATGTGCGACCACACATAAAGCGGGTTGCCCATCGCAGTCTCGAGGCACGCCGCCCACGCGCGGAACTTCTCGCGCGGCTCCGCGTCGCCTGTGATGAGCGTCTCCGGCACGCCGCAGGCACGCATCAAACGCCACTTGTAGTGGTCGCCGCCCAGCCAGATCTGCGCAATATCCGGGAATTCCCTGTCCTCCAGAATCTCCTTCGGCGAGAGATGGCAATGGTAGTCGACGATCGGCAGGTCGCGCACCGCGTCATATAAATTCTTAGCAACATCGCTTTTCAAAAACAGATCGTTTCGCATCTGAATAAACTCCTTTCGGGCGGCAGAAAAAGGCAAAGTTTCCCCACCGCTGCTACTGTAAGTATAGCACGATGAATTGCAAAATAAATGATATATTGCGGCACATATATTGCAAATCGGCGCAAACTGTGCTATGATTTCTCCAAAGGAAGAGGGTGAAAAACGTGGAAACAGGTAAAAATGACGAAATGCTGCGGCAAGATTTTCAGCTTTCACACAATCGAGACCCCTATTTTCGCACCATGGAGTTTCACGCGCACGATTTTTTGGAGCTCTATTACTTTTTGGACGGCAGCGTGACGTATTATATTGAAGATCAGGTCTACGACCTTTGCCCCGGCGATCTGCTCATCATTCCCGCCGGCAAAATGCACCGCCCCGTCATCGCAAACGAACACGCCGCCTACGAGCGCATGGTGCTGTGGATCACCCCGCAGTACCTACAAAGCATCGACAGCCCCGCGGGTGACCTGCAAAAAAATCTGCAAAAGGTGGGGGAGCACGGATACTGCGTGCCTTTTCGCGGCGATGAAACGGTGTTTGTCACGGCACTCTTAAAAAAGCTCTTGTATATGCAGAAAAACGATACCGACCCTAAGTTCTGCGCCGGCGCCGTAGAGCTGTACCTGTGGACGATTTTCCGCTCCTACGGCGTTATCGATACCACGCACCGCAATGAAACACAGGTCATCCCGCAGGTCATTCGCTATATCACGGAGCATTTCAGCGAGCCTTTAACGCTCGAAGACATCGCCGCAGAGTTCTTTGTCAGCAAATCGTACTTAAACCGCCACTTTAAAGCATATACCAATTCCACCGTGTACGCCTACATCATGGCGCTTCGGCTCACCCATGCCCGCCGTATGCTGCGCGAAGGCATCCCTGCCGTAGAAGCCGGCCGCGAGTGCGGCTTTTCCGATTATTCCACATTCTACAAAGCCTTCAAAACCCAAACCGGCCTTTCACCCCAGCAGTTTAAAAGCCGGGCTTGATTTTGGAAAAATGCGTATGCTTCACGCGCTTTCGCAGCCGCAGACAGAACATAGGAAGAGCGGCTGACGTTTTCTTAAAATTTCCTGACAAGCATTTACAACCGAAATCAAATTCGCTATAATGGAGATAACAAAAATCAATGCGCGGCGAAACAGCGGCGGCATGTCGACTGCGGGTATCTGCGCGAAAGGACGGTAGAAATTTATGGCTTTTTGTGAAAAATGCGGAGCACAGATCCCCGAAAACGGCACCTTCTGCGCAGCTTGCGGTGCGCCCGTAGCGGCACAGGCGCAGCCCACCCGGATCCCGGAGCAGCCGGCAGCACAGCCGCAGGCACCCGAGCAGCAGCCCCAGCCGCCGGTTTACCCGCAGCAGCCCGTATACCAGCAGCCGGTCTATCCCCAGCAGCCTGCGTATGACCCGGCAGATCACACCGCAGAGTTCGACCCGGAGGATGTCTCCCAGAATAAGGTCATCGCCATGGCAGCGTACATTCTCGGCACCGTCGGCATCATCATCGCACTGCTTGCGGCACCGCAGAGCAAATACGCGGCGTTCCATTCCCGTCAGGCGTTGAAGCTCGACATCGTCAGCACCCTGCTGCTCATCGTTTCCGCTGTGCTTGCTTTCACGTTCATTGTGCCGATTGCCGGCGCTGTCTGCATTGCAATTCTCTTCGTCGTGCGCATCATCTGCTTCTTCCAGGTATGCAGCGGCAAAGCAAAGGACGCCGCCATCATCGGCAAGCTGCCGTTCTTAAAGTAAGAGAACAAGCTGACGGCAACCTTGGTTAAAAGTTTTTGATCCAACTTTTTTCAAAGAAGTTGAAACCGAACTTCTCGTTCGGTTGTGGATTCCAAAGGAGAAACCTTTGGTCGCCATTTGCAAATGGCGAAACCCTGTTGCGTTCGCAAAAACTAGGAAGGTAGGCTAAACAGTCCGGTGGACTGTTTAGCCGTAGGAAACCCAGTTGCATGGGTTTCCTGAAAGGGCGGCTTTGTGCCGCCCTTTTTTAATACACTGCACTAGCAAACCTCACAGCACCTTTCTTTTGTCCAAAACTTTCTCCCCACCCATGCACTTTTTCCTTGCTTTTTCGCCCTAATCAGGTATAATTAAACTAAGTATGTATTGTATGAAAACCGTCGAAGCCACAACGACCTCGACGATAAGCAGATAAAAAGGACGGAAAGAAACTATGGCTGATTTTGAGCCGTTTTTTGAACTGAAAAATCAATATAGAGAGTTCTGCCCGGTCTTGCTGCAAAGCGGCGCGCTGTACCGTGAAGAGCCCACCGCGTCCGCCGAAGCGGAAGAGACCGAAACTGCGGAAGTTGCTCTCCCCGCAGAGCAGGAAGAAGCGGCTTCCCCGCGCACATTCCTGCGTCTCGCATTCCGCAATATCGACCCCCGTGCCGTGACAAGCGTTTATGTCGATATCCACATTTTCGACAAAGCCACAAACGAGCTCGCCGTCGTGCGCGACCGCCGCTATCTCGTGCCTATTTTGGGCCGCGATGCGGTCTTCGGCGCAGACGAGGAGATCGACGTTGATGACGCCGCGTACAGCTTCTCCGTCGCCATTAAGAAGGTGCAGTTCGAGGGCGAAGACGTGTTCTGGAACGGCAGTGCCTCACTGCTGTTTGAAAATCTCCCCGAACAGGCGAAAATCGCGGACGTCATGGAGGACGAAGATCTCCGCGCACAGTATCAGCGCGATTTCACCGAAATGGCAGAGGATAAAGAAGCTGCGGCGCAGTTCGTCCCGCAGGAATACAAAGACCTCTGGATGTGCGCCTGCGGTGAAGTGAACCACAAAGATGAAGAAAAATGTGCCGCCTGCGGTGCCGAGTACGGGCCCCAGCACGCACTGTTTGAAGACGAAGAAAAGCTGAAAGAAAACCTCGAAGCCTATAACAAGGCTGAAGCTGAAAAGGCCGAGGCCGCCCGCATCGCCGCAGAAAAGAAAGCGGCAGAGGAAAAAGCCGCTGCCGAAGTTGCCGCCCGCAAAGCGGCAGAGGAAAAGGCTGCCGCTGAGGAAGCTGCCCGCAAAAAGCGGCTCCACCGCAAAATTTTCCTGTCTATTTCCATTCCGCTCGCCGTTCTCATCGCCGCGTTCGTCGTGGTGCTCATCGTCTACATCATCCCGCAGAACCACTATAACGATGCCGCCGCCTTGCTCGAAGCCGGCAAGTATGACGAAGCCATCACCGCGTTTACGGCGCTCGACGGATACAGCGACAGCGCCGCCCGCATCACGGAGGCAGAGTACAAAAAAGCCTGCGACCTGCTCGAAAACGAGAAATTCGCAGAAGCCATCGAAGCCTTCACCGCCCTCGGAGATTACGAAGACAGCAAAGATCGGATCACCGAGGCCGAGTACCGCCGTGCCGTAAAGACGTTTGAAAGCGGCGCATACGAAGACGCGTTAAATCTCCTTGAGCCCCTCAAGGATTACAAGGAGGCCGCCGAAAAAATCGAGACCTGTCACTATGAGCTCGGCATGAAGGCCCTCGAAGCGGATAACTTAAAGTCTGCCGCCGCGCATTTTAAAGAAGTCAACGCGGAGCAGAATAAGAAAATGCAGGCCGCATTCTGTGATAAAGGCATCGCGTTCTACGAAAAGGGCGACGAAGAAAAAGCGCTTACCTATTTTGAGTATGTCACCGATAAAGACCTTCTACCGAAGATTGACGCCGCCTACTACGCGCAGGCATTAAAGCTCGTCGAAGACGGAGAGTACGACAAGGCGACCGAAATTTTCGCAAAGCTCGGCGAATATGAAGACTGCCCGACGCAGCTTCTGCGCATCCACGCGCTGAAAGCGGAGCAGTATTACAACAACGCCGATTACGAAAACGCCATCGCGGAGTTCAAGGCCGCCGGCGATTATGGCGACGCCGCCTCCCGCGTCACGGAGGCGACTTACCGTCTCGGTGCACAGCAGCTCGCAAACGGCGAGGTGCGCAAAGCCTACGATACGCTCTATCCCATCCGCAGCTACGACCCCGCCTATATGCTCCTCGTCTCCAATTCGCAGTTCTATATCCAGATCTACGACGTAGGCGCCGGCCCCAACCCCTTAAACGAAAACTAAAACCCAGCGCCCGCAGAGTCATCTTCTGCGGGCGCTTTTTGTATAAAAAACGACCCCGAGTTTCAAACCCTCGGGGTCGTTCCATCTTTAAATTATCAATAACCTTACTTTCCAAAGCTCCCACGTAGCAGCATGGCGGCGTGCTCGCGGCGCAGCTCCTCGCACAGTGCGTAAAGGCTCCACTTGTCGTTGTGTTCCGTGTGTACGGCTTTCAACGGAATGGGCGCGATACCCGCTTTTTTGTACGCCGCAAGGAACACGTCCAGCATCTCACCCGCAAAGCCGGAGAAAATCAGCACCTCCGGCAGCTTGTAGCCCGCCGGGGCTTTCTGCACGTTCGCGTTCACATTTTCGCCGCATAGCGTTGCAACTGCGCGGTCACGGTCGGCGTTTGTCAGCCGTCTTGCCGTCAGGTGCAGTTCTCTGCACAGTGCAGAAAGCTGCTTTTCCTTTGCAGCGTCTTCAACATGATATAAAACAAGAGCCATACGTTTCTCCTTACTCCTCGCACAGCGGGCGGAACAAGTCGCCGCGGCGCTTCATCATGCGGTAACGGAGGATCATCATAATCAGCACCCCAAAGCGTGCCGCAGATTCGATCACGTTCACCGTGAAGATTGCCGTGTCGTTCGCGCCGAGCGCCGTGTAGACCGAAACGCCGAAGAACGGTAAAAGCGAGTTACTCAGCGTCACAAACAGCGTGTAAATGCTGATGATAAGCGCGCGGTTCTTTTTCGGCGTCGCCTGCAAAAGTAGCTGTACCACGCACATGTTCGTCGCACCCTGCGGAATGTTGCCGATGAGCGCCAGAATCATAAAGTACGGCATACGCGCGCTTTGCGGCAGCAACGTCATAGAAGCCACCGTAATGGGGCAGAGCAGCAAGCCTGCGCACACAAAAATGATTGTAAAATGCTCGGATTTGCGGCGACACAGCTTCGAGAAAAAGCCGATGAAGATCATCTGGCAAATGGAACACAAAGCCTGAAAAAAGCTCAGCTGCGCTTCGTTCATACCGGCATATTTTGTCTCCGCTATGTACCAAAGGCTCCAGTCCAGGTGCCACGAAAGGTAAAACAGCATGATGCAGATGAAAAAGCCGCGGAACGGCTTGCTGCGTACCATCTGGTTCAAAGCTTCCGGGAACATTTTCAGTCCCATCTCCTGCTTTTCCTCCGCCTTGCGCGGCGGACAGGGGATGCGGCGCAGCACAAGCGCCTGCAAAAGCATGCATACGCCTGCAATATAAAAGAAAATGCGCAGCACAATGAGCTTTCCTTCGGTGTTCGGCATCAGCGTCATGACATTGCCGCACAAAAGCGGCACCACAATGCCCACAAAGAACAAACACCGGCTGCGGAACGTGAACACGCTGTTGCGCAGGCCCGGCTCCACCGCGTCACCGAAGAATGTCTGCCACTGCGCGTTATACAGCGCAATGCCGCCCACTGTCATGCCGAGAAACACAAAAAATGCCGTCATGCGGTGCTCGCCGAACAGCGGCACAGAGCCGTAAGCAAAATACGCCGCGCTCAAAAACAGCGCCAGTACGAACGGCACCGTGCGGCTCGTCTTCGTACGGTTCGCAAGGAATCCCACCGGAATCATACAGATGCCCGCCACCATGTTCGGCACCATCTGCACAAGGCCGATCTGCGTGTCCGTCGCGCCAAGATTCGTCGCATACAAATTGTTCGCCAGCGAGTAAAGCGAAACGGCATACTGCAATAAAAAGCCCTCAATGCCGAAAAGGCACAGCATGCGCAGTTTCGGATCAGACTGCAGCGATTTGACCGGATGAAATGTAAATTTACCCATAGATGTTCTCCCCTGAGAAAAATAAGCAGCGCACCGAATACACGCACCCTATCCATTATAAACGAAAACCGGGCAAAGACAAGCCTTACCCGGAATTTTCATCGTTTTATTTTTTGTAAACGCATTTGCCGCCCAAATACGTCGCCTCGGCTTCAATACGGTGCAGCGTGCTGGCGTCCGCCTTGAACGGATCTTCGGAAAGCACCACAAAGTCCGCAAGCTGTCCGTTTGCAATCTCGCCCTTTTTGCCTTCCTCAAATGACGCCACCGCGCCGTTTTTTGTAAACGAGTCGATGGCCTCCCGTACCGTCAGCGCTTCCTCCGGGCGATACGGTGCGTCCGTTGAGCCAATGCTTCGCCGCGTCACCGCGCACTCCATGCCGCGCATCACGTTCGGCTCTTCTACCGGCGCGTCCGAGCCGTTCGAGAACGGAATGCGCGCGTTCAGAAGCGTCTTAGCCGGGTAACTCGTGCCCGCCAATTCATCGCCCACACGCTCGCGCACAATGTGCGTGTCGTAGTCGAGGAAGATCGACTGCAAATTCACGCGCAGCTTTAATTCCTTCATGCGCTCAATCTGGTCACGCCGCACAATCTGGCAGTGCACGATGCCATGTCGGTGGTCGTCGCGCGGGTGCTCATGAAGCGCCTTTTCGTAAGCGTCCAATACATTGTCGAGCGCCCCATCGCCGATGGCGTGTACCGCAACGGAAAGTCCCTTTTCGTTCGCAAGAGAGATAAGCCCGTTCAATTCCGCATTCGTGTATAGCGGAATGCCGCGTGCGCTTTCATCGTCCGCATACGGGCGGCTTAAACACGCTGTGCGTGCGCCGAGCGACCCGTCCGAGATGATCTTCAGCGGTCCCGCGCGGAACATATCGTCTTCAAAATACGCATCGCCGCTCTCGATATATTCAGAAAGCGCCTCTACGTTCGTAAACTGTGCCTGCTCATTCACGCGCACCGTCATCAGCCCCGGCGTTCTCAAAAGCTTCTGCACCGTCTTGTACGGCACACCGGGGAACGTCTCGTAGTCGTCGCTTTGACAAGAGGTGATGCCGTAACGGTTCAGCCGCTTGCAGGAGGCGCGCAGCATTGCACACAGCTGCGCCTCATCCGGTTCCGGAATGCCCGCGTACACCACCGCTACGGCGTTTTCAAAAAACTGCCCGTTCGGCTCGCCGTTTTCATCTAAAGCAAAGCTGCCGCCCGCCACTTGCGGCGTGTCCTTCGTAATGCCCAACACTTCCAGCGCCTTCGAGTTCACTACGCAGATGTGCCCGCACGCCCGCGTAATGCAGATCGGGTGTTCGGTCGAAACAGTGTCTAAGTCCCACCGCGTCGGAAAGCGGCGCTCGTCTGCAAAATAATCGTGGTTAAAGCCGCGCCCCTGCACCCACGTGCCGGGTGTCACGCCCGTTTCCTTTATATAGGTGCGCAGACAGTCGAGCATCTCCTTTAAAGACGTCGTGTGCGCGCCGAGGTTCGCCATTGTCAGCACATTGCCAAGGTTCAGCACATGCATGTGTGAGTCATTAAACCCCGCGCAGACGAATTTTCCGCCTAAATCGACTACTTCATCTGCCGTGGCTTTATCCGTCTCGCCCACAAAGCAGAATTTCCCGTTTTCCACCGCAAAATCCGTCACAAAGCCGTTTCCCGTGTAAACCGCGCCGTTTTTATAAACCGTCCGCATATTGTCTCCCCGTTTCCATCTGTTTTCTCCAGTATAAAGCAAGGGGAAAGCCCCTGTCAAGTTGAAAAAGCCTGACTTTTCCCGCGCGCCGTTCCATCTTATCTTTATTTGTAAAGAGAAAAATAGCGCACGGCATCATGAAATTCCATACGGCTTACTAAAATATCAAAAATGAAATAGTAGATATGTCAATATAACATTTTACAATTCGATTTAATGTGCGTATAATACAGATGCTTCCAAATACAGTTTACAAAAAAGTAACAAGATATTTGGTCAATGTCAACAAAAACGTGTGCTCTTGTGACCGTGTCTTGTTGCTGCTGTTCACAGCGGCGAAAGATGCGGTCGTGTGCCCTTTTGGGGCGCAGCGCTGAAGGGGGAATTTTTGCCCGGTGATATTGAAATGGAAGGTAAAATTTTGAGAAAGAAAGGGAAAAACAATGAAAGCAAAGAAAACAAAGCTGGCTTTGTGGATCTGCGCTATTGTGGTGCTGCTCGTCGCAAGCATTCTGGTTCCTTCGGTGCAGAAGACCGAAACGATTCAGGTGACCATGCGTGACGCGGTTCTGCATGAGACGAACAGAATCAGCCTCTTTGGCATCAAAGATGTCAACCCGGCGTTGATCTCCGCCATGGTGGTCTCGGGCATCTTGCTGGTGTTTGCGGTCATCGTGCGCATTTTCGTCATTCCGCGCTTTAAGATGGTGCCCGGAAAGTTCCAGATGCTCCTTGAGCAGGCGGTAGACCTGTTCGACGGCATGGCTAAGTCCAACAGCCCGGGGCGCAGCGGCTTCCTCGGTGCGTACATCTTCACGGCCGGCGCGTACATTTTCATCGGTACGCTCTTTGAACTGTTCGGCATTCAGGCTATCACAACGGAGGGCTCGCCCATCACGCTTCCGGCGCCGCTGTCCGATGTCAACGCCGCCATCGCCATGGGCTGCTTCTCGTACCTCGTCATTCTGGGCGGCGGTATCGCGTATAACGGCTTCAAAGGCGTGGGCAGCACTTTAAAGGAGTTCTCGCTGCCGATTTCCATGAGCTTCCGTCTGTTCGGTGCGCTTTTAAGCGGCCTGCTCGTTACGGAGCTTGTGTATTATTATGTGAATCTGAGCTTTGTGCTGCCGGTCATCGTGGGCGTTATGTTCACGCTGCTGCACGCGCTCATTCAGGCATATGTTTTGACGATGCTCGTCGCGCTCTATTTCGGCGAGGTTTCCGAGAAGCAGGAACCGAAAAAGAAAAAAGTAAAAGCAGAAGCTGAAAATTAACCTACGGAGGGAAAATATCATGAACGCAAAACAGAGAAAGTTAAAGAAGCTTGCCATCATTCTGCTGGCAGTCATCGCCATCCTCGCCATCTCCATTCCGGTATTCGCCGCAACAAACGGTGATGCCGCAACCACCACGGCAACAGCCGAAACCGCAGTAGAAGCTGCAGCCACCACCGCAGACAGCACAACCGGCCTTAAGGCACTTGCTTCCGCTATTGCAGTCGGTATTGCAGCCGCCGGCGGTGCAGTCGGTATGGGCCTCTCCGCAGGTAAGGCTGTTGAGGGCATCGCACGTCAGCCGGAGGCTGAAAGCAAGATTCGTACCACCCTCATGCTCGGCCTCGTCTTTATCGAGACGGCCATCATTTATGCCCTGCTCGTTGTTATCCTCATCATCTTCGTCCTGTAAAGGAGAGTGCAGATCGTGAACATCCCACTGAATATTGATTGGCAGCAGATTTTGCTGCATGTACTGAATTTCGTCATTTTGTTCGGCGGCCTGTATTTCCTTTTGTACAAGCCGGTCAAGAACTTCATGGCAAAGCGCGAAGCGCATTATGCCGAAATGGCACAGAAGGCCCAAAGTGAACTCGATTCCGCCGAAAAGATCAAGGCGGATTATCAGGAGCAGCTCAAGTCCGTTGAGGGCGAGATCAGCGCAAAGAGAACCGAAGCGCAGAAAGAGCTCGACCGCAGCGTACAGCAGCAGCTTTCCGATGCCCATGCACAGGCGGATAAGATCGTCGCCGATGCGCAGAAGGATGCTGCCCGTGTACATGATAAGATGATCGCAGACGCACAGAAGGAGCTTACCGAGCTCGCTATGGAAGCGACCAAGAAGCTTGTTTATAAAGACGGCGATCCGTATGACGCGTTCCTCGATCAGGCAGAGAGGGGAGAGCCGAATGCGTAATGCAGATGAAAAGGCCGTAGCCGTTCTCCGCGGCAGCCGCCGCCCGGATGCCGAACAGGAAAAGCGCTTTGCGGAATTCCTGCTGCGTACCTATGGCTGTGAGATTCCGCTCACCTTTGAAGAAGATAAAATGCTGAACGGCTTCACGCTTACCGTCGGCACCGATGTGTACGATTGGAGCCTCAAAAGCCGTCTGCGCCAGTTTGAAGAAAAGCTAAAGGCGTTAAAGTCCGGCAGCGATTCCGTCATTCCGCTGATGAAGGAAGCCGTTGAAGATTTTACCCCGTCCGCAGAAGCGGAAGAGACCGGTACGGTTCTCACCGTTGGCGATGAGATCGCCGTTGTCAGTGGCCTTGAGCATGCCGCCTACGGCGAGATTCTCCTGTTCTCCTCCGGCGTTAAGGGCATGGTGCAGGATCTGCGCCGCAATGAGATCGGCTGCGTCCTCTTTGGCGACGATGCCGAGATCACCGAGGGCAGCCTTGTGCGCAGAAGCGGCAAGACCGCCGGTATCCCGGTCGGCGACGGCTTCCTCGGCCGTGTTGTCGATGCACTCGGCACGCCGATCGACGGCAAGGGTGACATCAGCGCCGAGGGCTACCGCCCCATCGAGTGCCCCGCACCGGGCATCGTCGACCGCCAGCCGGTCAACGCGCCTATGGAAACCGGCCTTCTCGCCATCGATTCCATGTTCCCGATTGGCCGCGGCCAGCGTGAGCTTATCATCGGCGACCGCCAGACCGGTAAAACCGCCGTCGCGCTCGATACCATTTTGAACCAGAAGGGCAAGAACGTCGTTTGCATCTATGTCGCCATCGGTCAGAAGTCCAGCTCCGTTGCACAGCTTGTGGAGACCTTAAAGCGCCGCGGCGCCATGGATTACACCATCGTCGTCAACGCATCTGCCAGTGACTCGGCTTCCTTGCAATACATCGCACCGTATGCCGGCTGCGCACTCGGCGAGCACTTCATGTATCAGGGCAGAGATGTCCTCATCGTGTACGATGACCTTTCAAAGCACGCCATTGCGTACCGTGCACTGAGCCTGCTTTTGGAGCGTTCCCCGGGTCGTGAAGCGTATCCGGGTGACGTTTTCTACCTGCATTCCCGTTTGTTGGAGCGTTCCGCGCATCTTTCCGATGCACTCGGCGGCGGCAGCATGACGGCATTGCCGATTGTTGAAACGCAGGCGGGCGACGTTTCCGCTTACATCCCGACGAACATTATTTCCATCACAGACGGTCAGATCTTCCTTGAGAGCGACCTGTTCTTCTCCGGCCAGCGTCCGGCTGTCAACGTCGGTCTTTCGGTTTCCCGTGTCGGCGGCGACGCCCAGACAAAGGCCATGAAAAAGGCAGCGGGCGGCATTCGTCTGGACCTTGCCCAGTACCGCGAAATGGAAGTCTTCACCCAGTTCTCCAGCGACCTTGACGAGACCACAAAGCGTCAGCTCACCTACGGTCAGAGCCTTATGCGTTTGCTGCGTCAGCCGCAGTACCATCCGATGAGCCAGCACGATCAGGTCATCACGCTCGTCTCCGCCCTGCACCACGTCATGCAGGACGTCCCGCTTGACGATATGGGTCGTTTCCACACGGAGCTCATCAAGTACGCCGAGGAGAATATGAGCGATGTCTGCCGCCGTGTCGATACCACCGGTCAGCTTTCCGACTCCGACCGCGAAGAGATTTTGAAAGTCGCGAAGGAATTCCTCGAAAAGTACAAGGCGGAAAACCCGCAGAACGCGTAAGCGCTCGGAAAGGCGGTTTTCGCTATGGCTAATACAAAAGAGATTAAAACCAGAATCGAAAGCGTTAAGGATACGCGTAAAATCACGAACGCCATGTACCTTATCGCTTCCACAAAGCTGCGCAAAGCACGCAACGATCTGGACCGCACGCGCCCGTATTTCGAGGCGCTGCGCACGGAGATCAAGCGTATTTTCCGTACCCAGAACGACGTGGACAGCCGCTATTTCTATCCCCCCGAGGGCGAGCCGCCGCTGGAGGGCACCTACGCGTGCCTCGTCATCACGGCGGATAAGGGCCTCGCGGGCGCATACAACCAGAACGTCATCAAGGAAGCTATGCACATGCTCGATGAGCATCCCGACACGAAGCTCTACGTTGTAGGCGAATACGGCCGCCACTTCTTTACGCAGCACAATATCCCCATGGAGCACAGCTTCCTCTATACGGCACAGAACCCCACCATGCAGCGCGCGAGAGAAATTTGCGACATCCTGCTCGAGGGCTACGACCGCGGGGATTTTAAGAAGATTTTTGTCATTTATACCGATATGGAGAACAGCCTCACGTCCTCTGCACACTGCACGCGTCTGCTGCCGTTCCACCGCGCCTATTTCCAGACGGATACGGTGGAAAAGGCGGTCACCACGCCGTTCGAGTTTGTGCCCTCCGTGCAGGCGGTTCTCAACAACATCATGCAAAGCTACGTTTCGGGCTTTATTTACAGTGCCCTCATCGATAGCTTCTGCAGCGAGCAGAATGCCCGCATGACGGCGATGGATTCCGCCAACAGCAACGCGGAAAAGCTCCTCGCAGAGCTTTCCTTGCAGTATAACCGCGTGCGTCAGGCTGCCATCACGCAGGAGATTACAGAGGTCTCCGCCGGTGCGAAGGCACAGCGTCAAAAACACAGGAAGGAAGCGTGAACAACGTGAATACAGGTAAGATCGTACAGATCTCCGGCCCGGTCATCGACGTACAGTTCGAGTCCGGCGTTCTGCCGAAAATCAGAGAAGCCCTTTCGCTTACCGTGGACGGACGGCGGTATGTGATGGAGGTTGCCCAGCATGTGGGTGACAACACGGTCCGCTGCGTCATGCTTTCCGGCAGTGAGGGCCTTTCCCGCGGTATGCAGGTTGAGGCTCCGGGCAAAACCATCGAAGTGCCGGTGGGCGAAAACACGCTCGGCCGCATGTTCAACGTGCTCGGCGATCCCATCGACGGCGGCGAAGCCGTTCCCGCAACCGAGCCGCACAAAAGCATTTACAGAAAAGCTCCGTCGTTTGACGAGCAGAACCCGGCCGTCGAGATCCTCGAGACCGGCATCAAGGTCATCGATCTTCTGGAGCCGTACCCGAAGGGCGGCAAAATCGGTCTGTTCGGCGGCGCAGGCGTCGGCAAGACCGTCCTTATCCAGGAGCTCATCCACAACGTCGCCATGGAGCACGGCGGTTACTCCGTGTTTACCGGCGTCGGCGAGCGCAGCCGTGAGGGTAACGACCTCTGGCGTGAAATGCGTGAAAGCGGTGTCGGCGATAAAACGGCGCTCGTCTTCGGCCAAATGAACGAGTCCCCGGGCGTGCGTATGCGTGTCGCCCTCTCCGGCCTCACCATGGCAGAGCATTTCCGTGACGAAGAGCACAAGGACGTTCTGCTCTTCATCGATAACATCTTCCGTTTCGTGCAGGCCGGCAGTGAGGTTTCCACGCTTCTCGGCCGTATGCCTTCCGCCGTCGGTTATCAGCCGACCCTCGCAAACGAAATGGGCGAGCTGCAGGAGCGCATCACCTCCACAAAAGACGGCTCCGTCACCTCGGTTCAGGCCGTTTACGTGCCTGCCGATGACCTTACCGACCCGGCCCCGGCCACAACGTTCGCCCACCTCGACGCTACGACCGTTTTGAGCCGTAAGATCGCCGAGCAGGGTATTTACCCCGCCGTTGATCCGCTGGAGTCCACCTCCCGTATCCTCGAAGCCGATGTTGTCGGCGAGGAGCACTACCGCATCGCACGTGAAGTGCAGGAAACCCTCCAGAAGTACAGCGAGCTGCAGGACATCATCGCCATCCTCGGTATGGACGAGCTCAGCGACGAAGACCAGCTCACCGTGCAGCGCGCGAGAAAGATCCAGCGTTTCCTCTCGCAGCCGATGCACGTCGCAGAAAAGTTCTCCAGCGTGCCGGGCGTTTACGTCCCGCTCAAAGAGACGCTGCGCGGCTTCAAGGCCATCGTAGACGGCGAAATGGACCAGTACCCCGAGGCGGCGTTCTATAACGTAGGTACGCTCGAGGACGTCATCGCGAAAGCGAAGCAGTTAGAGGCGGAGGCGATCTGATGCGTACATTTCAGATGCACCTGCTTGAAGCCGATAAGGTCTTTTTCGAGGGCGAGTGCGAGTCGCTTGTCGTGCCCACAACGGTCGGCCAGTACGGCATTCTGGCGGGTCACAGCAATATGATCTCCGCCGTCGTGCCGGGCGTGCTCTCTTACCGCGCACCGGGTAAGGAGTGGCGCACCGCTGCCGTTTCCGAGGGCATGGTGAAGGTCGAGGGCAACGATGTCCTCGTGCTTGTAGACTCCGCCGAGTACCCGGAAGAGATCGATGCCAAACGTGCACAGCGCGCCGCCGATGAGGCGAAGGAGGCCATCCTCCAAAAGCGCAGCGTGCGCGAATACCGCACCGCGCAGGCGAACCTTGCCCGCGCCATCAACCGCCTGCGCGTCAAGAAAAACGCGAGATAAGGCGGCAAAACCACACCGAATTTCCAAATATGCAAAAAGCGTTCCGAGCATTCGGGGCGCTTTTTTGCATATTTCACACAAAGGGTTTGCTTTTTTCATGAACTTTCGAAATTTCGCAAAAACTGCGGTACAAAACGGCGGAATGTGCTATAATGAACGCGAATACCGGCGGAAAAGTACGCCGGAAAGTTGTATTGAAATTCAGTTTAAAGGAGTCAAAAACATGATCAAAGTCGGTTTTATCGATTACTATTTAGACGAGTGGCACGCCAATAACTACGTTCACATGCTGCACGATTACTCAAACGGCGAGGTAGAAGCCGTGTACGCCTGGGCTGAAATCGACAGCCCCGAGGGCGGCCTCACAACGGACGCATGGTGCGAAAAATACGGTCTCACCCGCATGATGACGCAGGAGGAGCTCATCGAAAAGAGTGACGTTCTGCTCGTGCTCGCCCCGCGCGATCCGAAAAAGCACGAAGAACTCGCAAACCTCGCGCTGCGCTCCGGCAAGCGCTGCTATGTGGATAAAACCTTCGCGCCGGATCACTTCGCTGCAAAGCGTATGCTCGATCTTGCCGAGCAGAGCGGCACGCCGTGCTGGTCGTCTTCCGCGCTGCGTTTTGCGGAGGAGTATCAGGCAGCGGATAAAACGAACATCAAAGGTGTCAATGCATGGGGTCCGAACGGTTTTGAGGATTACGCCATCCACCAGCTGGAGCCGATCTTCATGATGATGCAGGCTCCCGCGACGGAAGTCATGCACCTGACAAACGACGAGGTGTACACCGGCGTTCTGCGCTTTGCGGACGGCCGCACCGCAACGCTTTCCGGCTACGCAAAGGGCTCGCCGTTCATGATGAACATTGCGCGCTCCACGGAAAATTCCGTACTGGAAATTCGTTCCGATTACTTCCGTCACTTCATTGAGGCGCTCGTCGAGTTCTTCAAAAACGGCACCATCCCTGCTCCGCACAGCGAGACGCTCTCCATCATCAGCGCCTGGGGCGCCCTTATGGAAGCCGAAAAGACCCCCGGCATCTGGGTCAAAGTCCCGAAGGACTGAGTTTGTCGCTCCAAAAGCGCGACTATGCGGCCATTAAAGAACAGCAAGCAGAGCGCTGCGGCGTCTGGCTCACGAATTTCGTTATGATAAAAACGATATAAAAAAGATAGTCTTTCTAAGCGAAACGAACGCTTTGGAAGACTATCTTTTTCTATGCGTACGAAAATGTACGTTTATTTCTTCGGTTTCGGCGCGGCGGGGTCGGTGAGTTCGGGGAGCGCACCGCCGGAGACCGCCCAGAAATATAAACTTGCGATGCTGCAATACGGCGAAAAACGTTTGCGGTACCGCTCGAACCGTGCGCGGTCGATCTCCTTGTGGCGGTAGACCATGCGCATGCCGCGCAAAATGGCGAGGTCGCCGTAGCTGAACACATTCGGGCGCTGCAGGCAGAATAAAAGCAGCATTTCCGCTGTCCACACGCCGATGCCCTTGAGCGCGCTGAGCTCGAGGATGACCTCTTCATCCGGCTTTTCGCCGATGCTGATTAAATCAAATTCGCCCGTATGCACCTTTTTCGCGAAGTCCGTGATGTATTCCGCCTTGCGGAACGAAATGCCGAGTGACTGCAAATTTGCTTCGCCATAGCCCAAAACGTGTTCGGCATCAACCGTGCCGAGGGCGTTTTGCACGCGCGCCCAAACAGTTGCCTGCGCTTTTGTGGAAATCTGTTGCCCCACGATGTGGTGTACCACGGCGGAAAAAAGGTCGTTGTCCACGGCGCGCTCAATGTGCCCCACGCGGTCGATGACCGCCGAGAGCTTCTTGTCCTTTTTCCGTAAATAAGCGAGCTCTTTTTCGCCGTACGGAAAGTACTTTACGTCATCCATCAATCGATCTCTCCCGGAGTACGCGATTTGATCATCGCTTCCAGCTTTTGCAGCTCGGTAATCTCTTGCGGGGTCAGCTTTTCCGGGTAGCCGGTCTCGAGCTTTTCGAGCATAGAGCGCATTTTGTAGGCTTCGGCGGGCTGACGCAGAATTTCGCGCTCGCTTTTAATCTGTTCCCGCGCGGCGACTTCGTCGATGATCTGCTGCATGTAGCGGTATAAGTTGCTCCGTTCTGTATAATCGGCGGGCGCATAGAAGTTTAATCGGTTGTCGTTATACAGCTTGTATACTTTGGCGCGGTTATTTTTCTCCGGGTCGTATACGCCGACGGAGTAGCCGCCTTTGCTTTTCACGAGCCGCATGCACGGAATGTCCGTGGCGCTGTCGCCGATATAGACGATGTTCTCATACGGAATGCGCAGGTTTTCCTCGGGCATGCTGTCGTTTACGCGCTCGTCGTACTCCTCCAAAAAGCCTTTTGCAATGCGGAAAATGAACTGCGTCTTGTTCGTGTAATTGATGGCCTGCGCGGGCCACTCTGCTACGCCGTCCGTGGTGTAGAGGTAGGAGGAAGCATAAATGCGTTTGAAATTCTTCGCGATGGGGCTGCCCTCGATGATTTCTTTAAGACCCGAAGAAATGATGTAGTGTTCAAGCTCAATGCCGCGCTGCGCAGCATACGCTGTCGTGCGCGCGAACCAATCCGTAACGCCGCGGTACAGCTCCACCTGCGCACCGATGGCCCGAAAATACTCGCGTTTTAAGGATTTTCCGAGAAAGCGTGAATAGCGAACAAGCATGAACATCCACGAAAGGTTGCTTTCCATGCTGTTTTCCCGCGCGAATGCGTCCGTTTCCGCCCAGAATTTGTCTTTGTCAATGCCAAAAGACGGGATGAGCGTGAACGTCTGCATGTCGTCCGGGGAAAGTGTTTTGTCAAAATCGTAGCAGATCGCCATGCGCGGCCTGTTCTCCGTCATGCTGCCGCCCCCTTTCTGTATCTCATTATAGCTAAAAACGTTTGTTCTGTAAAGAGGTTTTGAGAAAGTTGTCCGCCGATGTCCTATACTGTCCTGCAATGTCCGGTTTTAACGGTAAAAGAACGCCCTCATCCGCCGCTTTTCGCAGCCGATGAAAGCGCTTTTCGAGCTGTTCCGCCGTTTTGATGCCCGGCGCATCTTTGGCTTTATTCGCAGACTTTTGGGCATGTCACGTCCAAAAGTCAAGTGTTACGATTTGCTTTCTAACCACGCCCTCCGGGTGGAGGGCGACCTTGGCTGCCGCCCTGTAACAAAGGAGGGCAACTATTTCTATCCACGCCCTCCGGGTGGAGGGCGACCGCTACCCCGAACAGTACGATGCAAGGTTTGAGATTTCTATCCACGCCCTCCGGGTGGAGGGCGACAGTATGCGGGAGGTCGTGACGCTCAAGGAGTATTATATTTCTATCCACGCCCTCCGGGTGGAGGGCGACGTAATTTACATTTTCATTTTCGTTTTCGTACCCTCCATTTCTATCCACGCCCTCCGGGTGGAGGGCGACCCCCATAATATGTACGCCATTGCTTGCACTCATTTTATTTCTATCCACGCCCTCCGGGTGGAGGGCGACCACCCGTCTGCTAAATCAATTTCAAAAAAATTTTATTTCTATCCACGCCCTCCGGGTGGAGGGCGACTCGCACACACAAGATAACGGAACATCACACGGTATTTCTATCCACGCCCTCCGGGTGGAGGGCGACACATTCGATATACCAAGATATGTTAAAGCTTCGTTATTTCTATCCACGCCCTCCGGGTGGAGGGCGACAGGTGGATGCGCTCACGGATGAATTTGCGAGCGCGATTTCTATCCACGCCCTCCGGGTGGAGGGCGACTGCGCCGCGGAGGATGTTGATTTCGCTTACGGCGGATTTCTATCCACGCCCTCCGGGTGGAGGGCGACAAATTCTCATGAGGCTTTCCCAGCTGTTGTCCGAATTTCTATCCACGCCCTCCGGGTGGAGGGCGACTGTCGTTCTCGTCGCACTCTTCCCACGGTGTTTCAATTTCTATCCACGCCCTCCGGGTGGAGGGCGACCGTTTTGCATTAGTAAAGATATTTGTGTTTATAATTTCTATCCACGCCCTCCGGGTGGAGGGCGACTCTCCCATTCCATGTTTCCAAGGACGGCAGAAACGATTTCTATCCACGCCCTCCGGGTGGAGGGCGACAAGATAGCCCCTTTCGTAAAGCACTTGCATTATATTTCTATCCACGCCCTCCGGGTGGAGGGCGACAAAAGCATTTTTGATAGACTCCGTCGAAGAATACGGAATTTCTATCCACGCCCTCCGGGTGGAGGGCGACCATCAGCATTCCACCCGTATACGCCCGCGGTGTAATTTCTATCCACGCCCTCCGGGTGGAGGGCGACGGCGTTATCATAATTGTAAGGTGGCGGCAATACTATTTCTATCCACGCCCTCCGGGTGGAGGGCGACGGTATCATTCGCGGACAGGCTCGGAAAGATTGATATTTCTATCCACGCCCTCCGGGTGGAGGGCGACCACGCATTTTTTGCGTGGTGACGGCTTTGTTCTGATTTCTATCCACGCCCTCCGGGTGGAGGGCGACCCTGCGTTCGCGCTTCTCTTTTAATGTTCATCGTTATTTCTATCCACGCCCTCCGGGTGGAGGGCGACGCATACCCCGGCACGAAATGTGTTAACAAACTGTATTTCTATCCACGCCCTCCGGGTGGAGGGCGACGCAATGTCATGTACATGTCGAGCGCGTCGTCCTTAAAATTTCTATCCACGCCCTCCGGGTGGAGGGCGACTTTCACCATAACCGATATTCTCCGGCACTGTGTGTTTATTTCTATCCACGCCCTCCGGGTGGAGGGCGACTATGCCGAAGTATAACATGCTGTACAAGCAAGAGATTTCTATCCACGCCCTCCGGGTGGAGGGCGACGTTTTAATAATCCACAAGTGACAATTTTACCCATATTTCTATCCACGCCCTCCGGGTGGAGGGCGACAGCCTTGTAAAACTTCTGATAGTTCATGACGTGATTTCTATCCACGCCCTCCGGGTGGAGGGCGACGGTTAACGCGGAAATCGCAAGGTTCGAAGCGCACATGATTTCTATCCACGCCCTCCGGGTGGAGGGCGACGTTATCTGCCCATGCGGGTTTTACAAGGTTTGCTTTATTTCTATCCACGCCCTCCGGGTGGAGGGCGACATCTTTGTAAATCCATCATAACGCCTGTAGTGATTATTTCTATCCACGCCCTCCGGGTGGAGGGCGACTGTAAGACGGCGCGCATACTGGGATATTTTGGCTTATTTCTATCCACGCCCTCCGGGTGGAGGGCGACCACAGATTTAACAGCAGAAAGGCGGGTCAACGATATTTCTATCCACGCCCTCCGGGTGGAGGGCGACCGCAGAAGCGCCGGACACGTTGTCCGAACTCCATACCATTTCTATCCACGCCCTCCGGGTGGAGGGCGACCCGATACCCCGAACAGTACGACGCAAGGTTCGAGATTTCTATCCACGCCCTCCGGGTGGAGGGCGACTCGTCGGGTTTACTGCCCTCTGGTTTGCCCTCAAAATTTCTATCCACGCCCTCCGGGTGGAGGGCGACATGCGGGTATAGACTATGGTGTTCGTGAGTACCCAATTTCTATCCACGCCCTCCGGGTGGAGGGCGACCAGCAAATAAGGCAAACAGCAATAGGAAAACCAAATTTCTATCCACGCCCTCCGGGTGGAGGGCGACATCGCTTCAACTATGAGTTAGACGGCTGTGACGAATTTCTATCCACGCCCTCCGGGTGGAGGGCGACACGCGGACGGCGGCAGGTAATCACGTGATTATGTATTTCTATCCACGCCCTCCGGGTGGAGGGCGACGAACAAATTGTAAACGATTTATTAACAAATTGTATTTCTATCCACGCCCTCCGGGTGGAGGGCGACCGTCACTTGCGTCAAACGTGCCCACAATGTCAAGATTTCTATCCACGCCCTCCGGGTGGAGGGCGACCTTATTTGCTTTTGGTATATCAACAAGCTTGAGATTTCTATCCACGCCCTCCGGGTGGAGGGCGACCTTTCATCTTCTTTGCGGCGGTCATATCGTATTCGGGATTTCTATCCACGCCCTCCGGGTGGAGGGCGACGCTTTAGCAGCTGTTTCGTTATAACCCTGTTCCAATTTCTATCCACGCCCTCCGGGTGGAGGGCGACAGCCTTTTCAAGGTTCTCACCGTTGGAGTAGTTGAATTTCTATCCACGCCCTCCGGGTGGAGGGCGACTGTTCGCGAAAGCCTATGAAGATGCCTACATAATATTTCTATCCACGCCCTCCGGGTGGAGGGCGACTGTTTTCCTTCGCCTTTAGGCAATTCTACATGCGTATTTCTATCCACGCCCTCCGGGTGGAGGGCGACGCGCTTTACATTGAGTTTGCCGAAACCATCGACAAATTTCTATCCACGCCCTCCGGGTGGAGGGCGACATTTTGTTATAATAGAGAGTATGGAAACTGACAATATTTCTATCCACGCCCTCCGGGTGGAGGGCGACCGTAGAGAGTGGGAGCGCCTTCACACACGTCGGTATTTCTAT
>OLRC01000513.1_pt1 | contig 28888 bp, 32 predicted proteins | sample 1672081 | NCBI WGS metagenome assembly OLRC01 (sample SAMEA3136643, study PRJEB25190) | human gut metagenome | biome: human gut; feature: human-associated habitat; material: faeces | place: Austria | collected 2013
CACATCTGGCATCTGTCGGTCATCCGGTTATCGGAGATCGCAAGTATGGGGACCCGTCAGTGAATCACAAATTTTATGGTACCTTTCATGTGGATCATCAGCTGCTTCATGCGTATCGTCTGGAATTTCCGGACGGAAGAGTTTTTACTGCTCCGATGCCCGAAATATTTAAAGAAATTATGGAAAAGGAGCGTGGATAGCAGATGCCGACCTGGAATTCAAGGGGACTGCGCGGATCAACACTAGAGGATCTTTTAAACCGTACAAACGAAAAATATGCACACAACGGTCTGGCGCTGATCCAGAAGATCCCGACACCGATTACTCCTATTAATATTGATAAAGAAACCAGACACATCACACTTGCCTATTTTGAACAGAAAAGTACCGTGGATTATATTGGAGCTGTACAGGGAATTCCGGTGTGTTTCGATGCAAAAGAATGCAACACCGACACCTTTCCGCTTGCCAATGTTCATCCGCATCAGGTGGCTTTTATGGAGCAGTTTGAAAAGCAGGAGGGAATAGCGTTTCTTCTGATCTCTTTTACGCACCGGGAGGAATTTTATTATCTGCGTTTTTCCGATCTGGAGAAGTTCTGGAACCGGGCTCTGGATGGTGGACGGAAAAGCTTTCGGTATGAGGAGCTGAATCCGGCCTATTTTCTGCCAAAGGTATCAGGGGTACTGATTCCCTATCTTCAGGTTCTCCAGAAGGATTTAGAGGACAGGGATTGACAATCTTTGGAATATTTCTTATAATAGCGTTGTTTCATGTGCTACCAAATTATCACGGTATCACTTTAAAATAGTAAAGCGAGAGGTTCGATTATGACAGACCAGATGTTACATACGCCGGACGGAGTCCGGGATATTTATAACGGAGAGTGCAAACAGAAACTACTGTTGCAGGAGAGATTACACGATGTATTGCGTCAATATGGATATCGTGATATTCAGACACCAACGTTTGAATTTTTTAATATTTTTGGAAAAGAAATTGGTACAACACCATCCAAAGATCTGTATAAGTTTTTTGACAAGGACGGAAGCACGCTGGTACTTCGTCCGGATTTTACTCCATCTATTGCAAGAAGTGCTGCAAAGTACTATACCGAGGATGATATGCCGGTAAAACTTTGTTATATGGGAAACACATTTATCAATTCCAACGCGTATCAGGGACGCTTAAAGGAAACGACACAGTGCGGTGCGGAGCTGATCGGAGACGGAACGGTTGCCGCTGACGCAGAAATACTTGCCATGGTAGTGGAGTCCCTTCTTTCGAGCGGACTGAAAGAATTTCAGATCTCGGTGGGACATGCACAGTTTTTCCGCGGGCTGGCAGAGGCGGCAGGACTTGATGAGGAACAGCAGCAGGAATTAAGAGAACTGCTTGCCAATAAAAATTATTTCGGTGTGGAAGAAATGGTAGAGGGAATGCATTTAAATGACACGTTAAAGAAACTGTTTTCCCTTCTCGGAAGTTTTGAGACACAGGTAGAAGAACTTGCTGAGGCAAAGTCTCTTGCTTCGGATTACCCGAACATTCTTTCCGCAATTACTGATCTGGAAAAACTCGGATCGTTTCTGCGGTTATACGGAATTGAAAAATACGTTTCGTTTGAACTCGGAATCATCAGCAATTACCATTATTATACCGGTATTATTTTTGCAGGATATACGTTTGGAACGGGAGAACCTGTGGTAAAGGGAGGACGCTATGACAGGCTGCTTACATATTTCGGAAGAAAAGCACCGGCCATTGGTTTTGCCATTGTTGTGGACCAGCTTCTTTCCGCTCTTTCCAGACAAAAGATCACACTTCCGTCCGAGGAGAAAAATCAGATGATCGTTTACGCGGAAAGTAAGATTGCGGAAGCAGTAGAAAAAGCGAAAGAACTTCGCGCTCAGGGAATTTCGGTTTCTCTGATCCAGATGCAGGAAGGCCGGAGCAAAGATGATTATCTGAGCTATGCCATGAAGGATCACGTTTCAAAAGTAGAATTTATAGAGGAAGCATAGGAGGAGATCATGGAAAAAAAGAGATATCTGACGTTTGCACTGGGAAAGGGACGTCTGGCAAAAAAGACACTCGAACTGTTTGAAAAAATAGGAATCACCTGTGATGAGATCCGTGATCCGGATACCCGTAAACTGATCTTTGTCAATGAGGAACTTGGACTTCGGTTTTTCCTTGCCAAGGGACCGGATGTGCCTACATATGTAGAGTATGGTGCAGCCGATATTGGAATTGTCGGAAAAGACACGATTTTAGAAGAGTCGAGAAATATTTATGAAGTGCTGGATCTTGGATTCGGAAAATGCAGGATGTGTGTGTGTGGATATGAAGAGGCAGCAGAAAAACTGAAACATCATGAACTGATCCGTGTGGCAACGAAATATCCGAATATCGCGAAAGATTATTTCTACAACAAGAAACATCAGACAGTAGAAATTGTGAAATTAAACGGTTCGATCGAACTTGCACCGATTGTTGGCTTATCTGAAGTCATCGTAGATATCGTAGAAACCGGTTCTACATTGAAAGAAAACGGACTGGTCGTACTTGAAGAAGTGTGCCCGCTGTCAGCGCGAATGATCGTCAATCCGGTCAGCATGCGAATGGAAAATGACAGAATCAAAGAGCTGATCACAAATTTAAGAAATCTTCTGAGGGAGGAATAGACAAATGCGTATAGAGAAACTGAATGAGAATACGAAGAAGAATCTTCTGGATGACCTTTTAAAGAGAAGCCCGAATAACTATGGGAAGTTTGAAGCAAGTGTTCAGGAAATATTGAATGCGGTGAAAGAAAAGGGAGACGAGGCTGTATTTGAATATACAGAGAAATTTGATGGAGTCAGACTGGACGCAGAGCATCTTCTTGTAACGGAAGAAGAGATCGCAGAAGCATATGAGCAGGTAGATGATGAACTGATCGCTATTATCAGAAAAGCACTGGTGAATATCAGAGACTATCACCAGAAACAGATGCAGTACAGCTGGTTTGACAGTAAACCGGACGGAACAATTCTTGGACAGAAAGTGACAGCACTCCAGAGAGTCGGCGTTTATGTGCCGGGTGGAAAGGCAGCTTACCCATCTTCTGTACTTATGAATATCATGCCGGCGAAGGTTGCAGGTGTAGATGAGATTATCATGGTAACACCTCCAGGAAAAGATGGAAAGGTAACTCCGACAACACTGGTTGCGGCAAAAGAGGCCGGTGCGGATAAAGTTTACAAGGTTGGTGGAGCTCAGGCAATTGCAGCACTTGCATATGGAACAGAGTCTATTCCGAAGGTAGATAAGATCGTAGGACCTGGAAATATCTACGTAGCTCTTGCTAAGAAAGCGGTTTATGGATTCGTAAGCATTGATTCAATCGCAGGACCAAGTGAGATCCTTGTTCTTGCTGATGAGACGGCAAATCCACGTTTCGTGGCAGCAGATCTTCTGTCTCAGGCAGAGCATGACGAGATGGCATCTGCAATTCTGGTTACAACAAGTATGGAACTTGCAGAGAAAGTATCTGCACAGACAGATGCATTTGTAAAAGAGCTTTCCAGAGGCGAGATCATTCAGAAATCCCTGGATAATTATGGACATATTCTCGTTGCAGAGACAATGGAGGATGCAATCGATGCAGCAAATTCTATTGCTTCCGAACATCTTGAGATCGTGACAGCGAATCCGTTTGAGGTGATGACAAAGATCCGTAATGCCGGAGCTATCTTCATCGGAGAATATTCCAGTGAGCCGCTCGGAGATTATTTTGCAGGACCGAACCATGTCCTTCCGACAAACGGAACAGCAAAATTCTTCTCACCGCTATCTGTAGATGATTTTATTAAAAAATCAAGCATTATTTCTTACTCAAGAAATGCACTTGAGAAGATCCACACAGATATCGAGAAATTTGCAGAGGCAGAACATCTGACAGCACATGCAAATTCAATCAAAGTAAGATTTGAAAAATAAGAGAAAAGGAGCTGTGAGTGTGATGCAGAACAGAATCGGAAGCTGCAAAAGAAAGACAAAAGAGACAGATATTGAACTGACGATCAATCTGGATGGACAGGGAAAGAATCAGATTGATACAGGAATTCCGTTTTTTGATCATATGCTGGATGGATTTGCAAGACATGGATTATTTGATTTAAATGTTAAGGTGCGTGGGGATCTTGAAGTGGATTCCCATCACACGATCGAAGATACAGGAATCGTACTGGGACAGGCAATCGCACAGGCACTTGGAGATAAGGCCGGAATTAAGCGATACGGATATTTTGTACTGCCAATGGATGAGGTTCTTGCTCTTGGAGCAGTTGACCTTTCCGGCAGACCGTATCTGAACTTTCAGGCAGATTTTACAGTACCGGCGCTTGGAACAATGGATACAGAGATGGTGCGTGAATTTTTCTATGCAGTTTCCTATAGTGCTGCAATGAACCTGCACCTTAAGATCCTTGATGCAGGGAATAATCATCATATGGCAGAGGCTTTATTTAAAGCATTCGGAAAGGCTCTGGATATGGCGGTATCAGAAGAGCCAAGAATAAAAGAAGTATGGTCTACAAAGGGAAGCCTTTAACGGCGTGACAGAAGGAGTAAGAAGAAATTATGTATAAAAGACTGACCCCTTGTATTTTTATAGAAAGAGGGAAAGCGGTGCAGTGGTTCGATGACAGAACTGTGATCGCAGATGATGTGATGGAACTTGCACGCCACTACAATGAAAGAGGAGCGGATGAACTGATCATTTTCGATCTGTCAGACTCAGATGAAGAACATGATGAGACGATCAACCTCCTCAAACAGATCAACCGTGCAATCAGTATTCCAATGGTTGTCGGAGGAAACATCAGACGTGCAGAAGATGTGAAGAAGATTCTTTATGCCGGAGCAAAACGTGCAATGCTGAATTTCTCCAAAGCACTTTCCATTGAATTAATCGAGGAAGTATCCAAGCGTTTTGGAAAAGAGAGAATCGCTGTATCATTAAATGATTTCGATGCATTGTTTAAACAGCAGCATCTGATCGAAGCATATAGTACAGAGATGATATTTATGCATCGCCTGGATCTGAATTCTGTTGTAAATGTTACAGAAACGCAGTGTGTTGTTGTCACGGATACGATGGATGAAAACGAGATCCTTAATATTTTAAAGAGTGATGGTGTAAAAGGTATATCAGGAAGATTCATCAGTCGTTTGGATATGGACTTTAACAAATTTAAAGAAGTTTGTGCAGAAAATGGAATTCAAATGACTTCCTTTGAAAGCCAGATGGATTTCGGTGAGTTTAAATTGAATTCAGACGGATTAATTCCAGTGATTGTTCAGGATTATAAGACAAATGAAGTCTTAATGATGGCATATATGAACGAGGAAGCATTTGAGCATACTGTGAAAACTGGGCGCATGACTTACTATAGCAGAAGCAGAAAATGCCAGTGGATCAAAGGTGAGACATCCGGGCATTTCCAGTATGTGAAATCTCTTGCAATCGACTGTGACAGAGATACGATGCTTGCAAAGGTAGAACAGATCGGAGCAGCATGCCATACGGGAAACCGTTCCTGTTTCTATACAACAATTGTCGGAAATGATTACGATGCCAAGAATCCGGTTCAGATTTTTGAATCCGTATATCAGACAATTGCGGATAGAAAAGAGAATCCAAAAGAAGGTTCCTATACGAACTATCTTTTTGAAAAAGGTTTGGATAAGATCCTGAAAAAGGTTGGAGAAGAGGCGACAGAAGTTGTGATCGCTGCAAAAAATCCAAATGTCGAGGAAGTGAAGTATGAATTATCTGATTTCCTTTATCATGCAATGGTTCTCATGGTAGAAAAAGGGATTACCTGGGAAGACATTACAGGAGAACTGGCTGACCGGTAGAAAACGCTGTATCAGATTTTCCTGGAAGAATAAAGCAGAAGAAACTTTCATAAACTAGAAAAAAAGAAGATGGAGAGGATCTTTCGTGCAGGAAAAAGAATCAGAAGTCCGTAGGCGTAGATTGTGGGAAGAAAATCGCAGACGACAGCGGAATACCGGTATGATAACACCGGCAATTCATCCAAGATATGGTCGTTTATATCGGGAATTATATCCGGATGGTCTGGAGCAAAGTGCAGGAAATGGAGCAGAAGATCTGGATAAGAAAGAAAATAGCAGAGGAAGCTTTACTACCAGATTGATCCTGTCCACTTTTCTGTTTCTTGTGTTTCTTTATGTCAGTCAGAACAGTGTAGAACTTCAAGGGATAAGCAGCCATGAGATTATAGAGAAGATTCAGGAAAACCATGATATTTTCTTGATAGACTAAAAGTGTAATCTTGACACGGAAACAGTAGGTTGATAAAATATTATTGACGTTTATTTTATAGTATATGAGAGGCGTTGATTGGATTCAGCGCCTTTTTCATTGCATGAGAAGGAGGAAATGAGAGATGATTAAAGTATGGATAGCCGGCTCAAACGGCCAGATCGGCCGAGCGCTGAACGACATTCTGGATCCATTAGAGATCGAAGTGCTGAATACGGATCTGGATGATCTGGATATTACAAACACAGAGGAAGTTCTTAACTTCGGTATTGTGAACCGTCCGGATGTGATTATCAACTGCTGCGGTGTTACAGACACCGATCTGTGCGAAAAAGAACCAGAACATGCTTACCGAGTAAATGCACTTGGAGCAAGAAACTTAAGTATCGTCGCAAGAAAGAATGGCGCAAAGATCGTCCAGCTTTCAACAGATGATGTATTTGACGGACAGAGCAAGAAACCGTATACAGAATTTGATGATACGAATCCACTGACTGTTTATGGAGCATCCAAAAGAGCTGGTGAGAATTATGTGAAAGAATTCACACACAAGCATTTCATTATCCGCAGTAACTGGGTTTACGGAAAAGGTGGAAATAACTTTGTTAACCGTGTGCTCGAAGTGGCAGAACAGGGAAAAACACTTTCTGTAGCAGGAGATCAGTTTGGTTCCCCGACAAGTGCCAAAGATCTCGCAAGAATGATCCTGTATCTGATCAGTACGAATGAATATGGTACTTATCATGTAACTTGCAGTGGAGTCTGCAATCGTTACGAATTTGCTCAGGAGATCTTGAGATTGTCAGGGAAAAACGTTGAATTAAAGGCAGTTCCGACAGAACAGTCAGACCTTTCTTCTGTCAGACCACCGTATGCGGTATTGGACAACTTCATTCTCCGTATTATTGATATGTATGATATGCCGGATTGGAAAGAGTCATTAGAAGAGTATATGAAAGAAAGAACGGAGAATTAGAATGAAAAATAAGAATGTGAAAGATGAAAAGAAAGAGAAGAAAATTGGTCTGACGACCAAGATTTTCATTGCTCTGCTTTTAGGTGCTGTTTTTGGAATTGTACTTTGTTATCTGATTCCAGACAGCAAGGTAAAAAATGATATTATTGTAGAAGGAATCCTCTATGTGATCGGACAGGGATTCATCCGTCTGATGAAGATGCTTGTTGTACCGCTTGTATTTTGTTCCCTTGTGTGCGGAAGTATGGCAATCGGAGATACGAAGAAGCTCGGAACAGTAGGTGTCAGAACATTGGTATTCTACCTCGCAACAACAGCTCTTGCTGTAACAGTTGCTTTATCAGTTGGTAATCTGATCAATCCGGGTATCGGACTTGATATGAGTGCAATCAAGACAAGTGCGTCCACAGTTGAGACAATGGAAGCAACTTCCCTGACAGATACAATCCTAAATATCATTCCGGACAACCCGATCAATTCCCTGGCAAGTGGAACAATGCTTCAGGTTATCGTATTTGCGCTGATCATTGGTGTTATCCTTGCGAAGATGGGTGAACGTGCAGAGACAGTTGCAAACTTCTTCAGCCAGTTCAATGACATTATGATGGAAATGACAATGATGATCATGAGCCTTGCACCAATCGGTGTATTCTGCCTGATCAGCCGTACTTTTGCTACAATCGGATTCAGTGCATTTGTTCCGCTGGCAAAATACATGATCGCAGTACTTTTGGCACTTGCGATCCAGTGTCTGGGAGTATATCAGATTCTGTTAAAGATTTTCACAGGACTGAACCCGATCCGCTTCATCAAGAAATTCTTCCCGGTTATGGCATTTGCATTCTCTACAGCGACATCAAATGCGACAATCCCGCTTTCTATTGAAACACTTTCTAAGAAAGTCGGAGTTTCCAAGAAGATTTCTTCCTTTACGATTCCGCTTGGAGCAACAATCAACATGGATGGTACTTCCATCATGCAGGGTGTTGCAGTTGTGTTCGCAGCACAGGCGTTTGGAATCCATTTGAGCATGGCAGACTATATTACAGTTATCGGAACAGCAACACTGGCATCTGTCGGAACAGCCGGAGTACCAAGTGTTGGTCTGGTTACACTGACAATGGTATTTAATTCTGTCGGACTTCCGGTTGAGGCAATCGGACTGATCATGGGTATTGACCGTATCCTTGATATGACAAGAACAGCTGTTAATATCACAGGTGATGCTGTATGTACAACAATCGTTGCACATCAGAATAAAGCTTTGGATAAGAAAGTCTTTTATGAGACGGAGTAAAAGTGAATAGATAGTATATGCACTGTCTATGGTATAGAATGATATAAGTGAAACCCCTGGTTTACGTCTGGAAGGATGTGAAACAGGGGTTTTATGATACGGTTGATTAGTGCATAAGAAGCGATGGAATGGTATAATAAGAGCAGGTTGGAAGAGGATTAATGAAATGCTGTATACGGAATTGTATGTACGGTGCTGTGGTAGGAGGTAAATAAAATAATTATTTACCTCCTACCCGATAGATAATAAGAGTTCTTTGGGTAGCCGTGAAGAAGCTTTTTCAAAACTGTAGGGATGTATCTCTTATTCGCCCACACTATGAAATGGCTTCATTTACAAGTGATTCAGATTCTGCGGTCAAATCTCCTGATTCAGAAAGAATTGTTGTATCTAACACAGTTTTTATAGATTTTGTTGTTGAAACAGCTGCAGCAATAGTCTGTTTGCTTTCAGTGCAGTATTTGGAATAATCAATACCTTCTGTTTCAATAATGTGTTTCATCTGTTGATTCAATGGATACAGATAAGAATCAAGTTTAGCTAATAAGGTATAGAACATATAACATCTGCGACGAATAGCAATACATTGCTTGGAAGCTTAATGGAGATTCCGGTTGATTGCATAGGCTTTGCAAAATCTGCAGTTATTATGTCCGATATTATTCTTTATATGCTTAGACAAGAATTTAGAACTGAAGGAATAAGAAATATTATTCATCTTCGTTTGTACAAAGGTGTTGAGCCGAATGGAAAGTGTCCATGTGGTAGTGGGGCTAAGTACAAGAAATGCTGTAGGAATGAAGTTGAATCCATATCAAGAAAGTGATTTTTGTCGCTTTCATGGCGACCATCATAAACGAATTAATTGCTAAGATGAGCATACGATACACCATTATATTTGCCAAAGTGCATGAGGCTATGCTCATGACTGAAATGATTATTGAAAAAGGAATTGTAATTGATGACGTAGGAAGTGTTCTTTGCGCTATCAGAGAATTAAGAGCAAGGGGAATAGAGGATTTTGAGTTCGTTGATTACGATAAAGCCAAGAATTTCACAGATAGAGTCTGTAAGGACGGTAAATACCGCGCAGTTATTTTTGGGGTATGCCCTCATAAAATAGCCGGTTTAGCTGGTTATTCAAGCACAGTTGAAAAGATAAAGAACGAACCAGGTATGCCTTATGTTGCAGATACAAGAAGTAAGTCTGGTAAATTAAAGGTCACAAAGGAATCGTTCAGAAGTGCTTTGGAATTAATCTGTCAGGATATGAGACTTGCTTATGCATGCTAATTAATTATAGAGGTGGGAATAAATGTTTACTGACGAATTCAAAAAATCATTAGACGAGTATATTAGTCTGAACTATGTGGAAAACACTAAAAGAACGGCTGATTATGTTCTGGATGCGGATGTTACAAAGGACGCCGGCAAGACCTTCTCCAAGAAGGAGAGCTTTACTCTCAATCAGCTGATGGAAGAGGTAGGAGAATCGTTTCACGATATGCTCTTTTTAAGAATCGATATGAGCGGTATGACCGACGTTGAGGTATATAAGCGGGCGAACATAGATCGTAAATTGTTTTCAAAAATTAGAAGTAATCCGGCGTATCATCCAAGGAAGCAGACAGTTCTGGCATTAGCAATAGCTTTGAAACTCAGCATAGATGACACTGTAGATTTGCTTGCAAGAGCAGGGTATGCTCTGTCTCCAGGAAATAAAGGCGATCTGATTGTAAAGTATTTTATTGAACGAGGAGTTTATGACATCATGACGATTAACTTTGCGCTCGATGAGTATGGTCAGCAGATACTGGAATAATAGATTTGTCGCTTTTATGGCGACCAAGTTATAGAGTGAATTACATATACTTGCAGTAAGAAACAAAACCCATATTTCAAGGAGGTTCTTATGGAAGAGTATATTACCGATGATGAATTCCAGACTGTATTAGAAGATATCGTTTACAAGCTTGATAACGGAGATTTAGAATCTGTTTCTTCGATGCTGAAGGCAATGATTGAGGATGCAGATAAAGAGGAACATTTTATTGATCGTACCTACATTGGAACGGTTAAGGCGAAAAAGAAGAAGTCTAGAATCGAGGACATTGCCGGTATGTTGGAAAGAATGTCTGATAAACAGGTGGAAAATGTTCACAGATACACAATGGACGAGCTTGATGAGCCGAATCATGAGGCGGATGCGCTTGATGCAATCATGAAGCTTAGCCGACGTACCTGATAAAACAATAGGAGCAAAAAGTGGAGAATAAAAGTGTATATGCCCTTCTGATAGGAATTGGCGATTATGAAAAAATGAATATTGTTAATTTGCCGACCTATCGAATGGATTTATCGCTTTTGGCAACATCTCTTCTTTCTGGGGTGAAGATGCCGAAGGATAATCTTAGAATCATGGCGGGAGCAGACAACAACGGTTATGTTACAACTACTGATCTGGCCAAAGCAATTGCAGGATTCAAGAGTCTGCTTGGATCAGAGGATACCTTTATTTTCTATTTCTCTGGTCATGGCAGAGAAAGAAATATTCTTTTCAGTAATGGACAGGTAGAACTGCAGAGTGTTATAGACTTTGTTGAGAAACTACCTGCTAAGAATAAGATAGTTATTCTGGACTGCTGTTATTCCGGAAACTTCAAAACATCTGGTGCAAGAATCATGCATTTTGAGGAGTCGATGGAAGAATTCGTTGGACATGGAATAGCTATCTTGGCTTCGTCAGCAGCTGATGAAGTTTCACGACTTGGTCCGAATGGAAACCATAGTATGTTTACCGGTGCGTTGTCTACTGCAATTGCTATAAACAAAAAGATTACAAAAGGCAAAACTTCTTTAGATGACATTTATGATGAGATGATGCATCTTGTCAAAGCCTGGAACAGAGAAAATCCCGGTAAAGAACAGCAGCCTATTTTCAGGAGTAGTCTTGGCGGAACAATATATTTCCAAATTGAAGAGTATCATCTTTATCGTCAGATGGAATACTGCTTCGAGGACGATGAGTACAGAATCGTAAGCGTTAAACCACTCAGTACATTAAGCATTAAGAGATTATGCGCTTTTGTAATTCCAAAGGGTAAAGGTGAGCTCCTTGAACTGCCGACTATTACAAAAAAGGTTGCTGAGCAGATTAAGTATGCTGAAATTTATTCCACACAGAAAAGTGAAGAAATATTAGGCGGACAGCCAGCAAGAGCAGTATGGTGTTATTTTGGTCATGATGAGAGTGATATCATAAATCATCTGCACTATTCATACACTATCTGGGTGGCAGATGAAGAAATGAAGCAGCTGTATTTTAAGTCCAATAAGAATGCTGTGATTGTTGACGGCATATATATCTATGAAAACAAAGATTATAATATGCTGAAAAAGATGCAGGAGCCTACACAGTCCAGAGAGGAATTCATTGAAGAGAACAGAAAACTGTTGGCAGTTATCGTTACTCTGGCAGAGAAGTTTGTGACGGATCTTCAGGAAGTGGCAAATAATACTCTTACAATACAAGATATCCAGGAACGATACGGAGACTGGACAATAAAGGTAAGGCGTAAGTTTATTGAACTGTCTGATGGAGACATTGCTCCGGATGATCTGCATGATTGGACAGAGGAGATAATGAATCTTGCAGGTTGGGTAGCAGATATGGCACTGCTTATTGAGAATGAAAAGGGTAATGGTGTTATAGGCGATCGAGAGAACTGGCTCATAAAACATGCAGTAAGTCATTATCACGAAAGCATGGAAAAAATAAAAAGACTAGAAGACGAGATAGAATGGTAAGGCATCCGAGAGGGTGCTTTTTCTTATGCTTTCCGGTGTTGCTTTTATGGCGACCACTTGATACATTTTCTGCGCTAATATCTATGTATAACATGAAAGGCGAGGTTAGAATCACATGAAGCAGGCGAGAAACTACACTATTTCAAGATGTGTTTGCATGGAGTGTGGATTGGTATTCCCGATTCCGAGGAAAAAGCAATCAGCTTGAAAAAAGGTCATATAAAAAATCTATGGTGTTCTTTTTGGAAGGAAATTAGAAAATTTTATGAAATAAGAGACTGTGATTTGGACATTCGGATTAAAGATTTGAAGGTTGGAAATGAACAATGCGTTTGCATAGGTTGAGGAGGTAGTCGTTATGATGGTTGCACAGAAAGAAGCATTAGAGAAGATGTACCAGTTATGCGAGTTAGTTGAAAATACTGGCGGAGTAAAAGATAAACTGGATTTAGGAGATGAGGTGGGGGTTGATGTAATTCTGAAGTTGAATCTGCTTTGTTTCTTGGCTTATTTGGCTGCATCAGATGGAGTGATTTTCTGGAACCGAAGATGCTAATTTTTCTAATGCTAGAATGGTCAGAAACTTCTTGGAAACAGCTGTAATGAATCAGGCAGATAGGCTTTATAATGAGCAGCCGCTGACAAATGCAGAGTTGTGTACGATTGAATACGAGGATGTTCAGTCGATAGCATAATGGGATGAAGGTTGAAATGTCGCTTTTTTAGCGACATTTTCAGCCTGATTTCATGATAAAATTAATAATATATGTCAAAGGTTCACAATAAAAGAAGGAATTACCCTATAAATTTGGTTACCATTGACAAAGTTCGTCAAGAAGTATATAATAAATAGTAATTTCATACATTTTTAGGCAAAGCGAGCGAAAGCTTGTGACGCAAAGCTATAGGACCTATAAAATGGTAGCCAGTTACAGTTGAAGCATTTGAGTATAGCTAGAAAGTACTATATTAGGATGCTCTTTTTAGTTTGAAGGTGGGAATTTTATGGAAGAATTTTTGACGATAAAAGAAATAGCAGAAAAATGGAATGTAACACCTAGACGAGTTCAGAGAATGTGTGCTGAAGGAAGAATTCAGGGCGCAAAGAAATTCGGAAGGGATTGGGCGATACCGGCAGATGCTGAGAAACCAAAAGATGGAAGAGTTACTACCGGTGAGTATAAGAATTGGAGAAAGAAAGCCAAGGAAGTGTAGGTGATAATATGGCAGGAAAGGGAAGTAGATTCGTTGCTTCTTTATTTGGAATACATTTAAATGAAGATGCACCTCAATTGCAAAGTTTGGTACCACAACGCATATCAAATGAAATAATGACGGGACAACTTCCTAAGTTTAATCCATCTACGATTTTATTAGGACAAAATGAAACATGTCATTTTATGGATAAGGCTGCCTTGGCAGTAAAGCGGAAGGAAAGGTCATATTCAAGCAGACGTGGAGGAAGCAGCTATAAGGTAACAAAGAACTGGACAATGCACAATACACATGGAACAACAAGACCAATTGACCAGGAATGGTTTGAGTTCAAGGAGGGTGTTGTCTTTGTCACAAATGAAAGAATAATCTTTGTTGCTCCTGAACATGGATTTGAAAAGAAGGTTAAAAACTTAACAGCGGTTATTCCTTACACAGATGCAATTGCATTACAGTTTGGAAGCCAGACCATTAATTTAATGATGCCTCAGTCTCAGCTTATGGCTATGGTGCTGCAAATGGTACATTAAAGAGTACAAAGGAGAATTATGGAATGATTAACTTAAAAAAAGTATTTGATATAAATTCTGAATGGGAAAGTAATTCTATAAGGTTAAAAGCTGTATTATCTGATTTATATCCAAACAATAAAAGAGATATAAATCTTCTTGTAAATGTTAAGGAATGCGGCATTGCTGATAATATAAAAGCATTAACTCGAATGAGTAATGCACAGTTAATGGCGTTTGCAGCAGTGATAAATGATGAATATGGTATCCAGATTGAGTATGCAATAGAGGCCATAAAAACATGGGCGGAAGCTTATGATGTAGAAGTGGAGAAGGAATCAATAACACCAGTTGATAGTCGAATGTATTATGGCGAAAGCATCGACTTGGAAGACGAAGACGATGAAGACTATGATGAGTATGAATGCGAAATAGAAGAACAAAGCAGTCTAGATGTTTATATAGATGACTATAAACAAACAAAAAGCTTAAAAAGTTGTTGTTGTATTATAGATATTTGTTATCAATATGCAATTGATCTTGAAAAAGAATATACCAAAGCAACACAAGATAAATATTTCAAGATTTGTGAAAAACACCTTCAAGATCTTATAAAAATGAGAAAAAAAGGAAAAGTAGAGGAATATTATACCCCACTAGCTCAATATGTTTTGGGCAACCTATATTATTTTAAGGGAGATTTGGCAGGTGCAATTAAGTGCTATAAAGAAGCATCGGAATGGAAAGGATTTGAAGGTTGTGAAGAGGAGTGGCCGGACGATCGTATAGAATTAAAACAATATATTCACTTGAATATGTATTATATATATCAAGTGTTGGAGATTGATTTTGGAATGAGAGCTGAGGAACGCGTCATTCCTAAAATAATAGAACCGGACTTAAATTATTGTATTAGATATCATGATGAACTTGGCAGAAAAATTGAAATGGATCCGTCATTTGGATCACAAGAATTTGAAATTGGTAATGATGGAGTGGGTTCTTCAACTAACCAGTCGATGTATGAGTTCTATAGTAATCAGATAGTTAAGTATAAAAATTGGAAACAGAATCCTACTTTTTATTCGATGAAGATAACTTTTTCTGATTATGATTCCTTTGTAATATTGAGTTTGGGAGACGCGGTATATCCGAATAAGTGGGGGGGAGTATCGGTCACTATGACTACAGAAGAAATGGAAATTGATACTTCGCTAAATCGATTTGTTTTAAAAGATCAATATAGTTTTGATGGAGAGGTTATTCTTTTTGACAATATTTCAGAGGCAAAAAGATTATATAAAGATAAAATTCGCCTTTTGTATTTGAAATAAAGGATTATGTAAGATGATGAGTACGCGTTTGCGTTTATTTAGGAGGAAATCATGGGATCATTAAAAGTCGGCGATACAGTCAAAATGAAATACGGTGGAGAGGCTAAAGTATTAGCCGAGTTTGGCTCCGGTGGTCAGGGAACGGTTTACAGGGTTTCCTACAATGGCAAAGAATACGCTTTGAAATGGTATCACAAGGATGTATTCAAAGGTAAAGAAAAAGAATTCTATCAGAACCTTGAGAATAATATCCAGAAGGGAGCTCCTACAAAAGACTTCCTTTGGCCGTTAGGCATTACAGAAGTTCATGCTGGTGTGTTCGGATATATAATGGATGTAAGACCAGCAGGATATTATGAGCTTACAGAATTCTTTGTAGGTTCAAAGAAATTGAAACAGGTAAGATTTAAGTCCTTTAATGCCATTGCAGATGCAGCAATTAACATTATCCAGGCCTTCAGAGAACTGCACAACAGCGGATACAGCTATCAGGATATTAATAATGGAAATTTCTTCATTAATCCTGAGAATGGTAAAGTTCTTATCTGCGATAATGATAATGTATCTCCATTTGGTGTGAACCTTGGGATTCTTGGTAAACAGAGATACATGGCTCCAGAAGTCGTTATAGGAAAGAATGATCCGGACAAACAGTCCGATAGGTTTTCACTTGCAGTAATTCTTTTCAGACTTTTATTCATCAATCATCCATTGGAAGGAAAGAGATCCACACCACCATGTATGACAAAAGAGTTGGAGAGAAGATATTACGGAGAGGAGCCAGTATTTGTTTTGGATCCAAAGGATGACAGAAACAGACCGGTTCCGGGAACAGACAAAAACTTAAAAACATTCTGGCCAGTTTATCCTCAATATATCAAAGACCTTTTCATTAGAGCATTCAGTTCAGATGTAATGCTTAAGAAGGCACCGAGAGCAATTGAGAAAGAATGGCTGGATGTATTCTTCAGATTTAAGGCAAGTGTTGTTAAATGTCCTCACTGTAAAGAAGAGACATTTATTTCACAGCAGGGCGATAACACTTGTATTGAATGTAAGAAGAAAATAACAGTTCCTAATGCGATACAGTTCAGTACAGTAACAGTACCTCTTTATCCGGGAACAAAACTCATGATGTGGCACGCAGATTCCTCACAGAATGATGTCGAGACAAAACTTGGAGAGATTGTTGCTAATCCAAGCAATCCAAACATGTTCGGAATTAAGAATCTCAGCACATTGAGTTGGAAGGTAAACCTTCCAGACGGAAGCCAGAAACCTTTGGCTCCTGGCGCAGTAGTCCCTGTAAAAAAGGATTTCACGATTGAGTGTACAACCAATCCAAAAGATGCAGGAAAGATTATTTAATAGGAGGAAACGAAAATGTCACTGTTAGAAGAAATCACACCATCACCTAGAAAGGTAATGACTCTATTTTATTTGATTGATACATCCGGAAGTATGGGTGGATCAAGAATCGGAACTGTAAATGCTGCTATGGAAGAATGTATCCCTCTTCTTAAGGAAGTTGCTGCAGCAAATGATGACGCGGAAATTAAGGTTGCAATTCTTCAGTTCTCAAGCGGATGCTCATGGGTAACACCTGTATCTGGTCCAGTAGGTCTTGATGATATCATCTGGAATGACCTTCAGGCAGGTGGAATGACAGAGTTTGGCGGAGCTTTATTAGAGCTTGACAAGAAACTTTCAAGAAATGAATACCTCAATTCTCAGACAGGAGCATATGCACCGGTAATTTTATTATTGAGTGATGGTGGTCCTACTGATAACTGGGAAGTTGGATTAAATAAGATTAAAGAGAATAACTGGTTCAAACACGCAATCAAGATTGCTATTGACATTGAGAGCGGATCTGACAGATCTGTACTTGCTCAGTTTACAGGTAATCCGGAAGCTATTCTTGATGCTAAGGATACAGCAACACTTAAGAAGATGATTCATAAGGTTAGTGTTCGTGCATCTGAATTCCAGAGCCATAGTAAGGCATCTTCAGACACAGTTACCTCACCAGATCAGGATTCAGCAGATATTGTATCAGCTGTAGTGAAGGACGTTGATGAAGACAACGGTGCACCAGTAAGTGTAGATGATAATGATTGGGGTAATTGGGACTAATTGTAAGAATGGGACTGCTTGCCTCGGGTGGGCAGTCCTTATTTTATAGCAGGAGGCGCATATGACCGATAAAATATTTTCGTTCTCTGCTACAGAAACGGGATACAACCATATAAAAGCAGAGCCGAGCAAAGTATGTGAGGATGCATCTGGTTTTTATGATGATGACCAAATGCACATTTGCGTTGTTGCAGATGGACACGGAAGCGATAACTATCCACGTACAGATAGAGGATCTCAGTTTGCAGTTGATGCGACTATAGAGCAGATAAAAGCTTTTGTACAGAAGATTTATAATCCTGATCCTGAGAATCCAGAGAAAAGTGAAAAAGAAAGTAATGAGCTTATAGAGAAGCTTTTATATACAAGATTTGATGAGACACATCTTCTCAAATACCTTTCAAGGAATATCCTTATGAAATGGCGTGAATTCGTAGAGAAGGATGTGGATGAAAATCCATTTCAGGAAGCTGAGATGGCTAATGTTTCAGAAAAATATAAGAAGAGATATATGCCTGAAGATATTAGTAAAAGAAGAGCAGAAAAGGCCTATGGATGTACATTGATTGCCTATGTTGTTACTGAAAAGTTTTCTTTTGGTATGCAGATTGGCGATGGCAAATGTGTTGTCATTGACCAGGATGGCACGGCCTCAGAGCCTATTCCTTGGGACGAAAATTGTCAGATGAATGTTACTACATCTATCTGTGATAGCGATGCATCGGATGAGTTCAGATTTTTCGTAACAGCAGAAAAGCCTTCAGCTGTGTTCTGCGGTTCCGATGGAATTGATGATTCTTACGCTAACGTAGAAGAGATGTATGCATTATACAGATCAATTCTGAAGATATTCGTTGAGCATGGAATCAATGTTGGAAAATCTGAAATAAAAGAGTATCTGCCTGTCCTTACAAAAAGAGGCAGTGGTGATGATGTGTCGATAGCTCTGATTATGGATATTCAGAGAGTGACAGAACTCACGTCTGTATTTACTGTACAGACAGAACTGTTCAATTTGGAAAATCAACTCAAAGAGAAGCAGCACACAGCCGCTGTAAATGAAGAAAAAGAGAAAGCCTTGACATTAAAGATGTCTGCAATGATGCGTCCAGGAATCAGAACTCCGTTGGTTCATCAGATTTACAATCAGATTAATGAATTAAGAGTCACGATGACTCAGATGGATGAAGAAATCTTAACGCTTCAGGGAAAAATAGATAATCTGAAACTTAGAATGCCTAATGTTGTTGCAAAGTGTGAACCTGGAATGACTGAAGCTGATGATGCTGAAAACAGTGACACTGCTGTTAAGGCAGAAGTAGATACGGCATCTCAGGAAGCTGTTGTGGCAGAATATGTCGAGATTGCAGCTTGTGCCGAAAAGGCGGAGGATGCAGCTCCGGTGAATAATGCAGCAGTTGAAGAAGACCAGAGTGTTGTATCTGCGCAATCTGCATCGGCAGGAGAAACTGAAGTGCATGAAGAGGAGGAGAAGAAGGCTTCTGAACCTCAAAAAATTGTAATCTCAGAAAAGACAGTGACTATTGCAGAACAGATGGCAAAAGTATCTCAAATGGCAGAGCAGTCTGATGTTGATGAAGAAGCAGTAGTAGGAGATGCAAAGGATCCAACCACAGAGACACCTGAAGAATAAGTGGGATTAATACCAAGGAGGCTTTAAGGTGGATTTATCACAGATATTTATTAGCCGTCCTGATCTTTTGGACGATGAGAAAAAACTGAAAAGTGTGTTATCTGATTTTTATGCAAATGATATCAGTAGAATCAACAGAATGATGAAAGCCTACGAGGTTGGAGTGCTTGAAGCACTTGTCAACGGAAAGGATTCTGATCTCGAAAGGAAAAAGCTGATTGACCGACTGGTAACATTGCATGATATGCAGGAGACGAAGGCGGCTGAAGCTATAAATGAATGGGTCAAGATCTGCAGTAAGAAAGTAATAGCTGAGTATAAGAAATTCCTTAGCGAGAAGAAGCAGAAAGAGACCGAACAAAAAGAAGAAAAAGCAAAAAAAGAACAGGCACAGAATCAGGAAAAGAAGAAAAAGGAGCAGGAACAGAAGCTTGCTGAAGAACAGGCCGGCGAACTGAGCATAGATTATGATAATTATGACAGGTACATCAATTTAGACCTGTCGCAGGGAAGCTTGGTAAGAGGTATTCCTTGCGGAGTGGGAAATGGTGATTTTGGTTTTATTGTAAAGGGAACCGGTCACGAAGACCTTAACAACCATGATCCGTTTCCAAGCGTTCATGCTTTGGTATATAACTTCCTGATACGTGATTCGCATATTACTAAGGATGCGTATCCTCAGTATATGAAGAACCATCCGTTTAATCATGAATTGAATTATGGTCATGTCTACAGATATATCATGATTTTGCTTGATTTATTAAAACCAAAAGGGGAAACGGTTCTTAAGCTTAACATTCTGGGAGATAAGGATGAGGTTACAGCCGCACAGGAAATTTTAAATGAATATTTGGCTGTATTTGGAAGATTAACTAGATCTGCTATCTGCTCTGTAAGAGTAGTAGAGGATTCAAAGGGAAAGAGTATATCTGCTGAAACAAAAGCTGATTATTGTGTTGAAAATTATACAAGTGATCAGGGACTACGAAGAAGAATCAGATATGGAAGCAGGATCAATTACAGACTTGATAAAACAAACAAGGCAGACCTGGAATTTATATTGAGGGAGATTTCACCGTTTACGTCGTTTAAGAAGGGACAGTTTGATGCGCTGTGTTCAATGATGAATTCTAATGGACATGCAGTATGCATCATGCCTACTGGCAGCGGTAAATCTTTGATTTATTACTTTGCATGCTTGCTTCAGCCACAGGTGGTATTTGTTGTATCACCTACAGACATTCTGATTAAAGACCAGATAAGAAATTTAAGAAAGTTCCATCATTATGATAATGTTACTCATTTGACCTTAAGAAGCGGAAATGATTTCTCGTTTTTTAAGCCAGGAGCAAATCTGATGTTTCTTACTCCGGCGACATTCCAGAACAGAAATCTTTTTGGAGTGTTTAAGCGTTGGAAGAAAGAGATATCTTATGTAGTTCTTGATGAGATCCATTGCTTGTCAAATTGGGGGCATGACTTCAGACCAGAGTATCTGATGCTTTCAAAGAATATGAGTAAATATCTGGATGATGCAAGATATCTGGGATTTACTGCAACAGCAAATTATACGGTTGCACAGGATATTCAGAAGCAGCTTGATATTCCTTTTGAGAATTTCTTCTCACCGGTTTTGTTTGAAAAGTACAATGTCCGTTATGACTTCAGAGAAGTAGATACTACTGAGGAGATGCTGGATCAGGTACGTTCAATAGCAAATGACATCGTTCACAGAAACGAAAGGGCGATTGTATTCACTAAGAGCGATGAGATTTCAGAGATGGTTGCAGATGCTATCGGATATGAGGCTGACGTATTTACCAGTGACAAATCTGAATCATACGCACAGTTTGCAGAAGGATTATGCCGTATCCTTGTGGCAAGTGAAGAGTTGGGTATAGGTATTAACCTTCCAAATGTAAACTGCACAGTGCATTTTGGTATGCCTGTATCGAAGAATGAGTTTGTGCAGGAAATCGGAAGAGCAGGACGTGCTGAAGAGAGGGTAACCTCATATGTGGTATATCTGAAGCCATCCGAGGAAAATATTCCGGCGCATCTGCTCAAACGTGAAACGGTTATAGATAATCTTCCGCAGATTTTGAAGGCAATGAACAATGATTATGCTGATGCATATCATAAGCTGAATTGTGGAGCAGATACCAGCGACATCCTGTATGATCGTTTGATTGATATTTATTCAGATTTCCATACTGGAGAGAAAACGGTATATATCTTAGATCATCCGGCAAAAGGCATAGAAGCTTATAAGCAGCTGATTTATATGCTGTATGTAACCGGATACGTAAAGGATTGGTACACATATAGAGCAATCGATGCAGCAGATGAAATAGAGCTTATCATTGACATATGCTCAGTGCCTAATTCGGGCGGTCACAGAATAGTAATGCTTGATGATGCAAGTATGCTTGAGAGAATGAAGAAGATTTCAAGAGATTATTTTGCGTCTATGGGAAATGACCGTGAGAGTATTTTCAAGGTATCAAAAGCGCAGAAGATTGAAGATATATTAAAAGTCTATGTGACCTGGTATTATGAAAAGTTTCTTTATCATCATAAGGAGCAGTTCCTTGATATCTTTGAATTTTTGACGACTAATACAGATTGCAATTCGTTGAAGATTACAGAGGAAATCGAAGATTACTTCACGCTTCCGTTTATCCAGATTAAGGAAGATGAAGAATATTATAGCAACATGACATTCTCTGAATTGTCTAATCAGGTTATTACCGGAATCGGCAAGAATACACTGTCGAATCTGGAACGAATAAACAGCAATAGTTATTCTTATAAGCTTGATTACCTGCTGTTTATTGGTAACTGGAGCCGTGTGGGCAGATTTGACGCTACTAGACTTGAAAGATTCTGGGGAAAGCTTAACGATGAAGAGAAGCAGAACTTCTTAGTTACAATGGCTGAATTATATTCATCATGTACTGATGATGCCAAGTGGAGCTATCTGAGATACATTGACGACAGAAATAATATAACAGGCCTTAAGCTGTTCCAGGTAATTGATGCCATTTATAAAAAGGCACCGAGAGATATGCTTTTCTATGGTGTTATGGCTAGAGCGGCAAATGAGAAATTCAAAGGATTTATAAGGAGATAAGTATGCTTGGATCAATAGAAGAATTAGAAAAAGATATAGAACTGTTTCAGCAGAATATGGCGGCATCTGGCGAACTGCAGATGCTCCTGAAGCAGATGTTGGAGCAGATTAAACAGCAGAACTCAGAATTTGGAACGCAGTCATCAGCATTGATTTCAAGGGTGGATAATCTTCCATCTACGATTGAGAGCGCTAATATTTCAAGCAACAACAGAGTGAAGAATGATGTTGCTGCAGAGATTGATAGAGCTTTACAGTCTTTTGCAAGTGAGCAGAGCAAGTATTTACAGGCGTTAGAAGACATTAAGCAGAAGATTCAGATTTATGCAGATCAGGCGGGAAATCAGGAGAAAGCATTTTCTGATGGCGTAACTGCTGTGTTGGCAAAATTTGATGAGACAATAAAGAGAATCATCGATGAAAATGTCAAGGCAAATGACGCGTTGAATGCTGATATTGATAAGTTGTTGGCAGAAAGAAATGCTGCCTTTGCTGAGGAACAGAGTAAATACATTTCTTCTTTGCAGCAGACACAGAATGAAATTAAGAATTGTGAGAGCCAGTTATCTGTGAAGTATTCTGAGTTTATCGATACTTTGCAAAAAATGAATGTATCTGATTTATATAATCAGAATGTTCAGCTGCAGAAGGAACTTAACAAAAGGACAACTATTTTAATGGTTATTTCTGCTATTTCAATTGTGGTTGGAATAATTGGCATCTTTATCTAACAAAAAAGGACTGAGGGGGATGGATGAAACAGATTCCAAGCACCCAAGGGAGTTTTATTGGGAATGTAAAGAAAAGTGAACAGAAGCAACTGAAAAAATATAAGATAACACTTACTATTGTGGCAGTTGTTTTGATTTTTGCAATCGGAATAACTGCCATTAGTTATATTGGCAGAGGTGCGAAAACTGGCAATGCGGATTTGACAGATTACGATATACCAACATATGACAGTCAGACTTATGAGATCCTGAACAACAATGTACCATTCTTTAATCCTGAAGATTATGGCATGATGGTATTTGAAGAGTATTCTGAACTTGATGTGTATGGTCGCTGCGGAGTGACCTTTGCGAATATTTGCCATGAACTGATGCCTACAGAGGCCAGAGGTGAAATTGGCCAGATTAAACCGTCTGGATGGAATCAGGAGAAGTATCCAGGAGTGGTGGATTCTGAACCGCCGTATCTTTATAATCGATGCCATCTTATTGGCTTTCAGCTTGCTGGTGAAAATGATAACGAAAAGAATCTAATAACAGGAACCAGATATTTTAATGTGAATGGAATGCTTCCGTTTGAAAATGCAGTGAGTGCATATATGTGGATGAGACCGACAATCATGTACTGTACAGAGTCACACCAGTTTATGATGGCAATAATCTGGTTGCTTCTGGAGTAATTATGGAAGCTTGGTCTGTTGAGGATAATGGGCAGGGGATTTCATTTAATGTCTTTGTCTATAATGTGCAGCCGGGAGTGATAATAGATTACTCAGATGGCAGCAGTAAATTGGAGAAATAATCGGGAGGTAGAGTATGCAATATGAATATTACAGAAAAGGCTTTTCCCGTACTGAAAGAGAAATATATAGAAGCTTAAGGCCGCAAAAATTGTGAAGGATGATAGCTTATTACAGGTACTTAGTGTTATGAAAAAATATTCTGGAGCAGATGAACTGACACAGGCAATGGTGAAGGAACTGATTGAGAAGGTTATTATTACGGATCCAGAGCATGTGGAGATTGTTTGGAAGTTCAAGGATGAGGTTAGAAATTTTATAGGAATGTAAGGCAGGAGCCGGTTGGATCATAAGTCTGACTGGCTTCTTTTTGATTGAGATTTACGAGTATTCATGGTACAATAAGTTATCCATTTTGTGAAACTTAATATTTGAGGATTTATTATGGTATATTGAAGTTGATGTAAAGGTAAAATGCATAGAGAATGGAACAACCCAGGCACAGATTGCTGAGGATATTCAGACCACAAAGTCATATGTGAACCGTGTGATCAAGAAGCCAAATGGTGTGGTGAATAATACCTTTGTGCAGATGATGGAGGCTCTGGGGTATGATATAGAATTGACTTATGTGAAGAGGGAAGGATAAAGTGGATTGAATGAAATGTATTTATTGTGGCAGTGAGGAACTGTCAAAATCAGATATTATTCCAGATGCTCTTACAAATGGTAAAATTATCAACCCTTGTGTATGCAGGGTTAATCATAATAATAAATTTAGTGATCTGTTTGAAGATGATGTAATAAAAGCGCTTGCTGTATTTACAAATGAATTAGACGTCAAATCGAGCAAAGGTAAAGGTAAATACGCTTCATACGATTCTATAATTGGAATTGACGGTACAAATTATAAAACGAAAGTTTCGTCGAACTCAGATATTCTTTCAGGAAAAAGAATAATGAGGAGTGAGGATGGAAAAACACTTATTGGGCCGTTAGATGAAATTAGAAAAATAAAAGGAGCCAAAGAAGGAGATGTAAAGATTGTTGATCTTAGTGAAGCTGTTATCAGTCAGAAGGTAACTCTTGATTTTTCAATATTCTTCAGTGAATCTATATATCGTTTGGCGTGTAAAATTGCTTATGAGTGGTTTTGCCTTAGAAACAAAATTGAGAATCGGTATGATTTATTCAATGATGTTATTTCATACATAGTTGATGGTAAGAAAAGCAGAGCTATCGTAAATATAGTGTCAAATACAGAGTTGTATTCATATTTGAATAATCTGGCAGGGTTTGGGAGCCATGTTCTATTATCGTATGTAGGAGAGGATGGTTTCATTCACGTTGTGGTAAATCTTTTTGGAATAATAATATATGACATTACGCTTTGCATGAAAAATGATTTGTGCAAGAATACTGCGCTGTTTCAAATGGTATCGTTAGATGCTAAGCAAAAGTGGTTTTCATACGCAGATATTGATGAAGCGGTAGTGAATTTCAACAGCAGTTTTCGTGATGTGTATATAGGGTCAGTTACTTGTAAAATCCCAGTTGATTTGACTGATGACAGCCTGAATGAAAAATGTGCCTATATTTGTATTTATGATTATCTGCTACATTTGAATCTAACAACAGATACTAAAGTTATTCTCCCAATTCTTCGGAACAATGTTGATGATGTTTTGCGTGCCTCTGCTCTTACGATGAGGGGATTAAGAAGATTTATAAAAGAATACAGGGAATATATTGATTCAAGGCAAGGCTTGAATCCTAAAGCGACAAATAAAAAAGAGATATTTCTTTTTTACACATTGTATATTGTGGGTAAAAATGATTATATTAACTCATTGCCAGATTTGAATAATTATTTACGCAAAAATATAAGTGAAGGTGACATACCGATTACGGAAGAGACAACCAATAGCTATTTGCAAGAAATGATAGGAAGTAACGATTACATAGATCGTATTATTGATGGCGCAAATAAGATAGAGGAATGGCCAATGTAAGTATTGGGAAAGTGAACGGAATTAATACAAAAGAACAAACAATCTATTCTCTGTTTTATAAATGTCTACTTTAATTCTACCCTTGAAAATTGAAATACAAGTGTGCTGATTGTAGAATAAGGATAGCAAGTGACGGAGGATAAGTTATGAGAGACTATAGTTTTGGAAATTTTATCAGTGCATTAAGAGTAAGACGTGGCCTGTCTCAATATCAGTTGGGTGCACTCGTAGGTGTTTCAGATAAAGCAGTATCGAAGTGGGAAAATGGAGTTTCAAAACCACGGATGAATACAATTGTGAAATTAGCAGAAGTGCTGGATATCGGAACAGACGAACTGTTAGCTTGCAAATACGATACTTTCAATCATAAGAGGAAGGATTTATTTGCGATGGATGAAAAGATTATTAGTAAAGCAGAATTAAAAATGAAAGAAATGTATGGTGAACAACTGCCAATAAGCATCAGTAACAGATTCAAAACAGAGGAACTCATGTTAAAAAATCAAATGATGCTCCGCTGGATGGGATTTCTAGGAGAATTGCACGATAGATTTTATGAAGAAGATGATTTCTTCTTGGTCAGAGGCGCGCAGATGGGATCATCTTTTATAGCATGGCTACTTGGAGCAACGAATGTCAATCCGTTACCAGCGCATTATTACTGTCCAAAGTGTAAGAAAATCGAATTTATTTCAAATGTGAAGTGTGGACTTGATGCACCAGATAAAAAGTGCTCATGTGGAGTAGCTTATGAAAAAGATGGTTTTGGAATAGATGCAATTCATATGTATCCGTTATTTGGAGGTTGTGATATTAATATTTCCGATGGAGCTATGGAACTTGCAAAAGAATGTTTTAAAGACTATTTTTGTGAGTATAGTGAGATACGAGAAATAAAGATACAGAAAAGTGAAGCGGAAGAGAAAAATATAAATAAGGGTCAGCTTACAAATGTAGTTCGTTACATATTAGTTCCAAGAGAAGTGGCAGTACAGTATCCTGGAGAAATTCTCACATTATCTCCGGAGGAGTATTTCCAGAAATTCAGTAAATTCGAACGGCTGATGATTATTGAAGATCCACAGGAGCATAGTAGCTTTAAAGAGATTGAAAATATAAAAATATCGGTCGTTAATATTCAGGATTATCTGAAGTATGCAGTTGAAAAGAAGAAGTTTAAGATTGATTATTTGGAGAAGGATCTTAATGAATTCGCATCAAAACTTTTAAGTGCCAGTTTCACAGAGCTTCTTGCAATAGAAGGATGTTTACATGGGACTGGTGTTTGGGAAGAGAATGGAGAAAAGTTGTATATAGAAGGAATTCCGCTGAGTGAACTCATCACAAACAGAGAAGATGCGTACGCATATCTGTATAGCAAACTGAATGGAAAATGCTGTGACAATCCTTCAGGACAAGTATATGAAATTGTGAAGAACCTTCAAAAAGGAATCTATGCAGGCAAAGGAATACCGGCTGATCTCGAGCAACTTTTATTAGAAAACGAAGTGCCAGAGTGGTATATCGATAGTATGAAGAAAATACATTACATATTCCCCAAGGCACATTTGATTACATATTTGAAGCGGGATATCAGTAATTATATCAGCACAAAAAGAAATGGAGAAGCACTAGTGCAGAAGTATTGATAAATTTTAATAACAGGAGGCTTATACCATGGAACGAGTAGTAAATTTTTTGAAAGAAGCAGAAATATATTATTTGGCAACAGTGGAAGGAGATCAGCCAAGGGTAAGACCTTTTGGAACAGCACATGTTTTTGAAGGAAAACTGTATATTCAGACCGGAAAGGTGAAGGATGTTTCAAAACAGATTCACGCAAACCCAAAGGTGGAAATCTGTGCATTTAAAAATGGCGAGTGGCTTCGTGTAGCCGGAGAACTTGTAGAAGATGACAGAAGAGAAGCAAGACAGTCTATGCTTGATGCTTATCCATCTTTACAGAATATGTACTCGGTAGATGATGGAAATACAGAGGTATTCTATTTTAAAAATGCGACAGCTACATTTTCATCATTTACACATGAACCGGAAGTAGTGAAGTTTTAAGGACAACATAAATGGAGAAAAGTAAGAAGAAAAAAATATATAAAAAGATAGATATGGTCAGTTTTTATAAGAGCATTGTTGATCAGGACAGGGCATCCGTTGTTATATGCAATCTTAAACATGAGATTATTTACATGAATCCGGCAGCTGTTATCAGCTATGCGAAGCGAGGCGGCGATAAACTTATTGGAAGAAGTCTGTTAGATTGTCATAATCCGGAATCAAGGGATAGAATACAGCAGGTAGTGGACTGGTTTGCAGTAGATGAAAGCCATAATATCGTTTATACTTTTCACAATGAGAAACAGAATAAGGATGTTTATATGGTGGCACTCAGAGATGAGGGAAAGTTGATAGGATATTATGAGAAACATGAATATCGAAATTCAGAAACCATGAAACCATACGATTTGTGGTGATGATATGACGAAGGATGAATGGTATAGGCAGTTGTTTGAACGACTGGATAATTCCAAGTTTCGAAGCAGTTTCCATCTGAAGCAGAAAGATATTGATTACATAAATGAAAAAGGTCTTGATACAATAAGACAACATGCAAAGGATTTTATTGCAAAGAGAGAAGCTCCGGCATATATAGTAAATGATGGCAAACAGACACCAATGCGTGGACATCCAGTATTTATTGCCCAGCACGCAACAGCAACATGCTGCAGGGAGTGCATCCGAAAGTGGCATAAAATGCAGCCCGGCAAGGGACTAAGTCAGGTGCAGCAGGCAGACCTTGATGCATTCAAGAAAATGTATGGAATAGATGTTGAGATAGAAAAGGAATACTGATATGAATATACAGATATTTGGAACAAAGAAATGCAATGATACTAAGAAGGCGGAGCGTTTTTTCAAGGAGCGGGGCATAAAGTATCAGTTCATTGATATGAAAGAAAAAGGTATGAGCAAAGGAGAATTTAATTCGGTA
>OLRC01000515.1_pt1 | contig 28853 bp, 23 predicted proteins | sample 1672081 | NCBI WGS metagenome assembly OLRC01 (sample SAMEA3136643, study PRJEB25190) | human gut metagenome | biome: human gut; feature: human-associated habitat; material: faeces | place: Austria | collected 2013
GCCCCGCGCGCGACGGCGAGCGCCCCGCGTTGCCACGCTCCGCATCTTCCCCGCCCGCCGCGCCCGTGTCGCCCCGCGCGCAATGGCTAACGCCCCGCGTCGCCCCGCCCGCCGTGCCCGCCAGATGTACAGATGTTTCACGTGAAACATCTGTACCGTTCAACGCATATTCCCACTTCAAACGCCCATAGCTCGTTTCGTGCGATCGAAAGTTACATCCTTTCGTGCGATGGTGCGCTCCTTCCTCCGTCGTATAGTGCGCAGCGTTCGAGGCGGCTCGGCCGCCTGTCTACGAGAGGAGAGAGCAATGGGGAGCACGTTCACCAGAAGGCAGTTCGTCATGGGGGCTATGGTGCTGGGCGGTTCGCTCGCGCTGACCGGATGCAGCCCGAAGCCCGAGTCCAAGAAGCAGGACGGCGCGTCGGGCGCAACCGAGCCCGTGCAAGCCGATATCGTCGTCATCGGTTCGGGTCTGGCCGGCTCGGCCTGTTCGATCTCCGCGGCTCAGAACGGCGCGAGCGTGCTGCTGGTCGACAAGGCGCCGTTTCTCACGTCCACCTTCCTCACCTCAAAGGGCAACGTATCCATTGCCCAGGTTCCAGAGAATAAGGACGAGTGGTGCTTCGAATCCGAGACGCCCGACACCATGGACCAGTTCGTCAGCCGTTACCGCAACCTCACCGAGATCGGCAAGGTGGACGCGCCGTATCCCGACTATAGCCGCATGCAGCGCATGATGGAGGAAAGCTGCGCCACCATCGCGTGGGTGGAGCAGCTGGGCATCACGTTCGAGAAGTCTTTTACCAAGGAGATGGTGGGCACCGACACGGTAAAGCCCGACGTCAGCGCCGACCCTGCGACGGAAGCGGGCGTCCAGGTGGCGAACGCGTTCGCGGCCGAATTCGAGCGCTTGGGCGTGCGGACGATGCTGTCCACCGAGGCGAAAGAGCTGATCATGGACGGCGACACCGTGATGGGCGTGAAGGTCGAGGGGGCTGACGGCGCCCAAGAGCTGCGTGCGAAGGCCGTGGTGCTGGCCACCGGCGGTTTCGGCGGCAGCGCGGAGTACTGCGACCAGCTGGTGCCCGCCATCAACGAGATGGGCTTCCAGTACCTGGGCAACGCTATGAACACGGGCGACGGCATGACCATGGCCTCCGCCATTGGCGCCGCGCTGTACGAGGATCCGTGGGTCATCCCGAACGTCATCATGCCCACGCGCACGCTGACGAAGGCCGACGCGGGCTTCAAGAAGCTGTGCGACACCGGCATGGAAGGTGCTGCCACGTCGTCGAAGATGCTGGTGGACTCCACGGGCGCGCGCTTCGTGAACGAGGCGGCTCCGGTGACGGCGCTGGCTACGTCCATGACCGACAACCAGGCGGGGCCGTACTACGTGCTGTTCGACAGCTCGAACGCCGAGGTGGTCGCAGTCATCGAGAAGGGCCTGTCCACGGGCGACGTGCTGAAGGGCGCTTCGATCGAGGAGCTGGCCGACGCGGCCGGCGCGCCCCAGCTTGCGGCGACGTTCGAGGCGTACCAGCAGGCGGCAGCTGCGGGTGCGGACGAGGCGTTCGGCAAGAAGGCCGACATGCTGGCGGCGTACGGCGACGGCCCGTTCTACCTGGTGAAGTTCGTGCCGTCCTATGTGGCCACGATGGGCGGCGTGAAAACCGACGCATCGTGCCAAGCGCTCGGCGAAAACGGCAGCGTCATCCCCGGCCTGTTCGCGGTTGGCGAGGCCACGCACCGCTTCATGTACAACCGCAGCTTTGTGCGCCACTGCTCCAACTCCAGCGCCCTCACCATGGGTCGTCTGACGGGAGCGGCGCTGGCCACGGCGTAACGACCCGATCTTCCCTCGCGCGCAGGCCGGACCCCCTCCCCGGCCTGCGCTTGCGTTTGCCCGCCGTCAAGCATGCGTCGAAAATCCCCGCTCTATCGTCCCATAGGACGACAGGGATCCGCACGCGCTTGTCGCGGCGCCAATCGCGTCGAATGTTTCACGTGAAACATTCGTTCGATTACGGATTCGTTGCGGGCGGCTTCGCCCTTGCGACGGCGTTGCCACACCCCGATGAGGCTTGCCGACGAAAAGGTCAGTTCTTGGCGGCGCTCGTCTCCTCGATGAGGTCGAGCAATTCCTGGCGCGAGTGCACGTCCATCTTCGCGTAAGCGTGGCGCAGGTGGGTCTTCACCGTGTGTTCCGACAGCGTGAATCGCTCGGCGATGGCCCGGGCGCTGCGTCCCGCCGCGAACTCCTCGATCACCTCGAACTCGCGGTTCGTCAGCTCGTAGGTGCTCTTCATCTGCACGAGCGCGTCGCCTGCCGACAGGTGCGCCAGCGGGGCGGCCGCCGCTTCCTCGGGGGCGCTCGCATCGCTGGCCGCATCCCGCTTCGACGCATAGCGAAGGTAGCTGCAGAACATGAGCGCCAGCGTGGCCACCAGCAGCCACACCGAGCCGACGAGCGCGAACTGCGGGTCGACGCCGGTTTGCTCCAACAGCGTTTGCGCCGCGAAGCGCCCCAGCGCCACCGACAACCTCGCGACGCCCAAGGCCAAGCCCAGCAGGAAGAACGCCGGCAGCTTCCGCTCGTTCGCCTCGCTGATGAACATGAGCCACAGCAGCACGTAGAACGAGATGAGGAACGCGGTCATCAGCGATCCGGCCACGTGCCCGTCCGCGACGTTGAGGCTGCGGTACAGCAAGATGGTGACCAGGCACAACGCGGTGATTGGCGTGATGTAGTCGATGTTCGCCTTGCGCGGCTTCGCCACCAGCAGCACGGCCAGCATGGCCACGGCCGCGATGATGCCGAACAGGCCGGTGAGGTCGGTCTGCGCGTACTGCAGGTTGTTGTGGATGTCGAGCTCGATCACGAACCCGCAGATCAGCGAGAACGCGAACGTTCCTGCGACCGCGCGCTTCGTGCGCGAAAGCGCCTCGGCCATGGAGGTGGCGGGAGCGATCGATTCCTTCATCTGTTGGGCGACGAACGCGTTGTTGTGCAGGCACCACAGCAGTGCGACGGTGGACAGGACGAACGATGCCAGCAGCATGATGCTGCGCCCGCCTGGGAACAGCGAGCTGGTCAGCGGCGGAAGCAGCGTATCGATGAGGTACGCGGCGGCGATCAGGGGAAGCGAAAGCCGCGGCCGGTAGCTGGTGAACACCTCCATCCAACAGAGGATGGACAGCGACCAGCCCATGCCCGCCGTCACCTGCATGGCGATAAGCGCGCTATCGTTCGCGCTGCCCGACGCGACGAGTGCGGCGTAGATCGAGCTGACGACGACGGCCGTGACGAACAATGGCTTCGCCCGGTCGATGCGCCCGAGGTAGGAGAGGACGGCGACGACGAGGAACGTGAGGCCGTCGGCTGCGAGGCCTACGAGAGCGTAGGGGCTTGGGCTGTAGGGTCCCGTGTTGAGGTCGAGCAGTCGCGCGCCCTGCAGCAGGCCGAACCCGAGCGTGGCCACCGCCGCGAGGGCGAGGATTCGCGTTTTATCGGATGCGTGCGCGTTCATCGTTTCCCCTTCGCTTGCGAAACAGTCGCGCCCCACTATAACGCACCCGCGCCCGCCGCGCCCTGCGAGGCCGAACGGAACCGCACAGATGTTTCGCGTGAAACATCCGGTGTTCGCACCGTCGCGATCATGCGACCCCGCCGGACATCGAAGCGAACGAATGTTTCACGTGAAACATTCGGGCTGCGGGAGAAGCGCGCCAGGCGTTTTCGTGTCCACTGCAAATTGCGCTTCCTTGATCGAGCACTCTCGCGTCGATCTGCGCGCTGCGGCGCCCGCTCCCGGATTCGCTGGGCGAGGCTAGGACGATGGGCGCGCTACCCGCTCACCACGCGGGGCAGCGCGATGTCGTGGGGCTCGCAGGGGACGGTTTCCACGCGCTGCTCGTCGAAGGCGATGCCGACCACGGCGGCATCGGCGCGCAAGCGGGGGAGCAGCTGGTCGTAGTTGCCGCCGCCGTAGCCCAGGCGTCGCCCGGCATCGTCGAAGGCGACCAGCGGCACCACTACGGCGTCGAGCTCCTCGGGATCGACGGCCTGGAACCCGTCGCGCTCCAGCGCTTCGCAGGCAAGGCAGCGCAGGGGCGCGCCGAGGAACCCCGCTGCGGCCGCGTCCAGCTGCTCGCGCGCCACGCGGTAGAATCGCATCAGTGACGACCCGCTCGTGCCGCCCGTTTCGCCCGCTGTCCGCGACTCGCTCGGCATTCGCAGCACGTCTCCCGCCCGCGGCTCGCTCGACACCGGCGACCCGCCTGCTTCGTCCGCGCCCGCGCGACCCGCCGCCCGCGACCCGCACGCCGCAGGCTCCTCGCGCACCATGCAGGGGAAGCACACGTCCCAACCGTGCGCGTACGCCGCCTCGACGAACGGCCGCGTGTCCACCTCACTGCGCATCGACGCGAACACGGCCACAGTGGGAACCGCGCTCCCGCCCGTCGCATCCGCGCCCGACGTCCCCTCGGACGAAACCTGCGCCGTCCCCGCACCTTCCGCGCCCGCCAGCGCTTCCGCCAGCACCTGCTCCAACCGTGCGCATATCGCCGCGCTCTTGCGCGCACGCACCTCTTCCGGTAGCGCATCGCGACGTGCCAGCACGCGCGAGCGCAGTTGTTTTTTCGTCTCCATAGGCCGCAGTATAGCATCGACGTAACGGCGCCGTTGCACGATAATGGCGGAGGTGTGGGGAGTTAGCGCAAACGTAACCGTTTCCATTCGATTTGACCTGCAAACCCATCATTGACCTTGCTATAATCGTTTTGCATTGGGTACACTCGGACCACCTTAGATAGCTCTCCCTCGCAGTCGCAAGGGGTGCACCACCTCAAACGACGCTGCGTATGCGTCGTTTGTTGTTTTCTAAGGAGAAATTGACTACCAAGCATATATAAGTAGGTCGCTCACCAGGCATCATGCATGCCGGGCGACATAGAGTAAGGAGACAGCAGTGCAACTCAAGGCATCCACCGATTACGGTATGCGCGCCATCTTGTACTTGGCTGCGCAAGGTACCACCTGCTCCTCGAAAGATATCGCGGAGGACATGTCCATTCCGCGCGACTACCTCATCCAGCTGGCGCAGCTGTTGCGCAACGCAGGCATCATCGAGGCCCGTCCGGGCAAGCACGGCGGCTATCGCCTGGCGAAGGATCCGGCCGACACGAACGTGCTGGAGATCATGGAAGCGCTCGACGACGATGCGAAGCAGTCCACGCGCGCGAAGCGCGATGCGCGCAAGGGCGGCGCGATGGTGCAGGAGATCAAGCAGGTCTACGATCTCATCGAAGAGAGCATGGACGCCTATCTGTCCAGCTTGACGGTGCAGATGCTGCTCGACTGCGCCCGCAACGGCGACAACAGCCGCACGTTTTTGGCCGAACGACTGCAGGAAGAAAGCCGCCGCCTGCTCGACGCCGTCAAGTAGCGTCGATGCAGCCCGGCGGCTGCGCCCTTTCGCCGCGCCGCCGCCGAGGCGTCTAGATGCCCAGCACCTGCATCACCAGCAGCACGGCGGTGAGCACGGTGACGATGCCCACGGTGACCCAGATCAGCACGCGCGACACGATGCGCGAACGGTACGCACCCATAACCCGCTTGTCCGCGGCGATGATGGCCATGAACACCAGCAGCACCGGCAGCACCAGGCCGTTCACGAACTGGGCGGTCAGCATCACGCCCATGAGGTCGATGTTCGGCACCAGCACCACCACGGCCGAGAACGCGATCACGAACGTGAAGATGCTCTTGAACAGCGGCGCCTCTTTCCACTTGAACGAAACGCCCGCCTCCCAGCCGAAGGCCTCGCAGATGACGAACGCCGTGGTCAACGGCAGCACGCAGGCCGCCAAGAACGACGCGGCGATCAGTCCGATGGCGAACAGCGCTTCGGCGTAGTGCCCGGCGAACGGTGCCAGCGCGCGCGCCGCGTCGGCGGCCGATTCGATCTCGATCCCCTGCGGGAACAGCACCGATCCCGTGGTCACGATGATGAACCAGGCCACGAGGCACGCGGCGATGGTGCCGGCGATCACGTCGACCTTCTGCGAGAACAGATCCTTCACCGACACGCCCTTTTCCACCACGTTGCTCTGGTTGAAGAACATCATCCACGGCGCGATGGTGGTGCCGATCATCGCGATGACCAGCGACACGAAGCTCTGGTCGTTCACGATGCGCGGCACGACGGTGCTGGTCAGAGCCTCTTCCCAGTTCGGTTCGGCCATGAACGCCGCCACGATGTAGGTGACGAACACCAGCGACAGGATGAGGAACACCTTCTCCACGCGCTTGTAACTGCCGCCCACCACCAGAAGCCACACGGCCACGGCGGCCACGGGCACGGCCAGGTACTTCGACACGCCGAACATCTCCATGCCGCTGGCGATGCCGGCGAACTCGGAGAACGTGGTGGCCACGTTGCCGATGAGCAGCGCCAGCATGGCCAGCGCGGTCAGGCGGATGCCGAAACGCTCGCGGATGAGTGCGGCGAAGCCCTTGCCGGTGACGGCGCCCATGCGCGCGGCCGTCATCTCCACCACGATCAGCAGCACGCACATGATGGGGATGACCCACAGCGTGGCGAAGCCGAACTTCGCGCCCACGGTGGAGTAGGTGGAGATGCCGCCCGCGTCGTTGCCGGCCATGGCCGTGACGATGCCAGGGCCCAGCGCTGCTAGCAGCAGCCAGATCTTTTTGGGCTGCTTCTTCTCGGGAGCTTCGACGAGCTCGGTCGACTCGACCGCGTCGACGGCGACGTCGCGCACTTCGAGCTTCTCGTTCTTCTTCATCATCATGGCGCTACCTCCCGGCGTAGCCGATGATCTGCAGCAGCACCAGCGTGTACAGCGCCAGGAACAGGATGGACGCCACGAGGCCGCCCAGCACCTTGAGCAGGGTAGCCTTCGTCTTGTCGCCGCTCACATCCTCTTCGATGGCGTCCCACGCGTCGTCGACCGTGACGATGCCCAGCAGCACGCCGTGCTCGTCCACCACGGGCATGGCGGGCAGCTCGTACTTGAAGATGTCGGCCGCCACGTCCTCCTCGGTCTCGTCCGGCGTCGCGGAGATCACGTCGTCGAACATCACGTCGCGCACGGGCCGCGCGTCGTCGGTGAGCACGAGGGTGCGCAAGCTCAGCACGCCCACGAACTCGTCGTAGTCGTTCAGCACGTACACGTAATGCACGGTGGGGTGGTCGTCGTCCAGTTCGCGCAACACCTCGATGGTCTCGCCCACGGTGTTGTCGGCCTTCACGGCCACGAACTGCGTGGTCATCATGCCGCCGGCCGTGCCGTCCTTGTAGCCCAGCAGGCGGCGGATCTCGGTGGCGTCCTCCACGCCCATGAGGCGCAGCAACGTCTCGGCCTTCTCGTACGACAGGTCGCGCACGATGTCGGCCGCGTCGTCCGGGTCCATGTCGCCCAAAAGGCCGGCGGCGCGAGCGTCGTCGAGGTCTTCGATGAAGTCGGCCTGGTACTCGTCGTCCATCTCGGAGATGGCCTCGGTGGCCTGCGCATCGTCCAGGTGCTGGAACACGTTGGCGCGCTGCTGGGGGTCCAGCTGCTCCAGGATGTCGGCCACGTCGGCAGGGTGCAGCTCGTCCAGGCGCTTGTGTGTGACGGACAGCTGCACTTCGGACAGGTCGCGATCGAGCAGGTCCATGTAGTTCCAGGCGATGATCTGCTCGTCGATCTTCTTGCCGAACACCTTCGCCACGGCCACCACGGCGCGCTCCAGCCAGGAGGCCAGCCCGCGCAGGATGCCGCGCACGCCCACTTCGGCGCCCAGCAGGCGCAGCTGCGAGCCCGAAACCGACAGCTTGAGGTCGTTGACGCGCACCACTTTCAGGCCTTGCGTATCCACGATCTGACGGTTCAGCAGGTCGCGCGCCAGCAGAACTTCGTCAGGTTGCAGATAGCTGAAGCGGATGTCGTGCGCCTCGGCGTTGAGGGTGATTCCGTCCTCGTCGAACGTGTCGACGTACTTGCGCCACGAGATCATGAACGGAACCTTGCCGGGCCCCTGGAAGGCCAGGCTGGTGATGCGCGGGAACACTTCGCCGGTGGAGATGGCGAGGTCGGAGATGGTGCCGATCTTCTCGCCCTGGGTGTCCACGACGGGTTTCCCCATCATTTGAGAGAGGTAGAGCATGGTGGTATCCCTTACTGTCATGCCCATGGCTGTACACCTCATGATACCGTGTGCAAAGACGCGCGCGTCGCGCGCAATGCAAAATGTGTGTCAAGCCATGAGCCGCCGCAGTCGTTCCTTCGACTGCCGACGTAAGGGAAGACGAAGGAAGAACTACTTACTGTGAGGCTTCGATTTTCGAACCTTCAAGTACGTTCCTTTCCCTGACCAATAAAAAATCCGCACGTGCTGCTGCCAGTCGTTGCGGAATTAGAAGCTGAAATGGTGCGCCGTGAGGGATTCGAACCCCCGACGTACTGATTCGTAGTCAGTCCCTCTATCCAGCTGAGGTAACGGCGCACGTCGAAACAGCAAAAGTTATTATGCCGGTATTGCCCCATGCTGTCAACGACTTTTTCAGACTTTTTGGGAATAGTGCGCGAAATAGGTGTTTGAACTGCATAAATGGTTAGTTTGTCGAACGAACGCCGCATGTTCGTCGTGCACCGTATAAGGAGCTCGGGCGCTTTCTGAGGAATCGGCCAGTCTTGAATTCTTCCAGGAACCGCAGGCGAAACAGTTCAGCGGCCAGCTGACTTGTCGGATCGCGGGCAGCGTCGTTTTTCGCAGCGGTTCTGCAAGTTTTTCGACTTTGTGGCAAGCTCGGATCGTTGCGATCAGGGATTTCTTCCGCCTTAAGGAAAAGCCTGCGGAAAGCTTTCGAGCCTCTGGGTCAAAAGGCCTGGTGGGACGATCGGCCGCGAAAGTCATTCTGCCACAAAGTCGAAAAACTTGCAGAACCGCTGCGATTTGCTGCACAGCCTCTATCGGCAGGTCGTCTCTCCGTGTTCAACGGCATTCAGCCTCGTCGATGTTTCACGTGAAACATTCGCCCGCATTGCGGGGCGATTACAAGCGGGCATGCCCGGCCTCTTCGTGCGTGCGCGTGGCTAGGATGAGGCGGAACGCGTCTTGAATCCAACGAAGAAAGCGAGGCTGTTATGACGAAGACTGCGAAATGGTCGATGATCGGCGTGCTTGCCGCTCTGGTGCTGGCGCTGTTCGCCGTTGCCGGCTGCTCAAGCGACAACGCGGGCAACAACGACAACGGAGGCGACAACGCCAACCCTGCCACCGAGAACAACGACAACGGCGACAACAACAACGGCGACAACAATGCCGACAACAACAATAACAACAACGGCAACAACAATAACAACAACGGCAACCAGATGGGCGACGGCAGCAGCATCGGCGAAGGCACCGTCCTCAAGGTTCCGAACGGCTGGGTTGCCTATTCCCAGAGCGACATGCTCGTGCTGCTGGACTCGAATGCCGACGTCCAGTACCAGTGGACGGCCGAGGTTAACGGCAACACCGTGCTGAAGGACACCGACGCCGACCTGCCGTCCTCCGGCTTCAACGATCAGAACTCCCAGGACGTCGTGGGCGCGGCCGGCATGCACGCGTTCGGGTTCCTGGCCGACGACCAGAACAACGGCGAGTCCACCATCACGATGAAACTGGCGAACACGTCGAATGCCAACGATGTGAAGACCACCATCGTAGTGAAGGCCACGGTGCAGAACGGCACGTTCACGGACGTGAGCGTGCAGGAGTAGCGCGCCCCCCGCTATACTGCGGGAAAGCGAAACCGCTCGGAAGGAGTGCGCGATGAAGGCTCGTCTGAAACTCGTGACAGCAGGAGCGTGCATGGCGGCTTTCATCGCGTTCGCCGTCGGGTGTTCGGCTGCGCCGGGATCCGAGGTCCAGATCGCCGAAGGGTCGGCGGAGTTCAGCCAGAGCGACCTCGTGGTCAAGCTGGACGCGAACCCCACGACGGGGTACGAGTGGACCTTCCAGATCGACGGCTCGGCCGTGCAGCCCGACGGCGACGAGTTCGTCCCCGCGAGCGACGGCGCCCAGCCCAAGACGGGCGAAGGCGGCGTGCACACGTTCAACTTCAAAGCCGACGGCTCGGGCGAGGCAACGCTGACGTTCACGTATGCGCGGTCGTGGGAGGCGTCGGACAGCGACAAGACCGTCGTGCTGCATGCGACGGTTGAAAACGGCGCGTTCACGCAGGTTGAAGAGCAGGCGTAAACATCAAAGGGCGGGAACGGCCGAGCGCCGTTCCCGCCCTTTCTCGTGCGGACTGCTCTAAATGCTGAGGTCGCGTCGATCGAAGGCCGCAACCGCCACGGCGAACAGCGCCACCGCGCCAACGGCCAGCGCGATCGCGCCGCCGACGGCTGACGCGTCGCCCGCGGCCAGGCCGTAGTAGTCGAACAGCGTCAGCGGGTTGATGTTCTTCAGGAACTCGAACTTGTCGCCCACCTGCGATGCCATCTGCATGAGGAAGAACAGGATGTTCAGACCGCCTCCCACCCACAGGGCTGCCGTCGCGTTCGAGAACAGGCATGCGGACAGGAAGCACAACCCGGCCATCGCCAGCCATAGGGCCAACAATCCTGCGTTCACCTGCATCAGCGCCTGCATATCCAGCTCGCCGGGGAACAGCGCCTCGGCGAAACCCGCTTCGAGCGCCGTGACCACCGCCATGAGCGCCACCAGAATGGTCACCATCACGCCCACCATGGTCAGCGCGATGCGCGTGCGGCTGTTCGGCGTAGCCAGTAGATACGCCATGGCGCCGCGATCGAGGTAGCGCACCATCAGCTTGTTCGCCACGATCAGGATGAGCACGAGGATGAAGATGGTCAGCAAGAACCCGTACAGGTAGTTCAGCATGAAGTCGATAAGGGTAGTGGCCTGCACCGACATGCCGAACGCCGCGAACATCTCGGGCATGCTCTGCATCATGGCATCCAGGCTTTCTCCCAGCTCCGGATCGTACATGCTGACGATCACGCCGATGTACATAGCCAGCACCGCCGCGATGATGAGGCTGACGAACAGGTTCGCGCGCAGCTCTTTGGCGAACAACGTCCTATTCATGAGAGCCTCCTTTCTCCACCTGGTTCGTCGTGCCGTACAGGTGCATGAACAGCTCTTCCAGCGTTTGCTCGCGCGCGGCGAGGTCCACGATGTCGTAGGCGGCCAAGTCTTTCACGAACGCGTCGGGGTTGCCGGCCACGGCTGCCTCCACGCTAGCCGCGCCCTGTTTCCGTGCGTCGGGATGCGCCTGCGCGTAGCGGTCGCGCGCGGTCTCGTCGGCGAACGTCACCGCGAACACGCGCTTGCGGCTCTTCCTCACGTCGTTCATGCGCTCGACGGCGGCCAGCCTGCCCGCACGGATGAATGCGACGCGGTCGCACGTGCGCTCCACCTCGTCGAACAGGTGCGATGAAAGCAGGATAGTGGCGCCGCGACGCTTCTCCTCAAGCACGAGGTCGATGAAGCGGCTTTGCATGAGGGGGTCGAGGCCGCTGGTGGGCTCGTCCAGCAAAACGATGTCGGGCGAGGTCATGAACGCGCACACCAGGCCCACCTTCTGCTTCGTGCCCTTCGACATCTTGCGGATGCGCCGCGCGGGGTCCAGCTCGAAGTACTCGACCAGCTGGTTCATGCGCGTGCGGTCGCGCAGCTTCTTCATGCGCGCCATGAATTCCAGGAAGGCCGCGCCGGTCATCTCGTCCATGCAGGCGATCTCGCCCGGCAGGTAGCCCAGGCGCTCCTGGATGCGGCTGCGCTGGCTGAAGCAGTTCAGGCCGTCGATGCTCACGGTGCCCTCATCGGGGCGAATGAAGCCCATGAGGTTGCGCATGGTCACGGTTTTCCCAGCGCCGTTCGGCCCCAGGAAGCCGAACACCTCGCCGCGTTCCACGGAGAACGACACGTCGAACACGCCGCGGCCGTTGCCGTAGTCTTTCTTGAGCCCCTTGAGTTCGATCACGGGGTCGCTCATCGGTATTCCTCCTTAATGAGACAAAGGGAGACAAAGGGATGGGGTTGCTATCTCATCGCCTCCGGTACTCTTCTTTGTACGAATAGGCTTTCAGCATGTCGCACCAGCGGTACATCTCGTCCATCATGGCGTCTAAATCGATGCGTTGATGCAGCGCTTGATGTTGGTGCAGATAGCCGTCGGCCAGCCAAATCAGCATGTTGAGCACGTACTTCGGATCGATGTCGTCGCGGAACCGGTCAAACCGCACGTTCTTGAAGTACGTCGTGAACATAAAGTCGAGTTGTCGCTGCGTCCAGCTGTCCATCGTATCCTTTATGTCCTTGTGCTCCGGGTAGAAGGCCCGGATGGAGAACTCCAGCAGGTAGGGGAACTTGCTCAGCACCTTGGATTTGGTTTCCGCCGCGTAGACGAGCAGCTCGAAGAAGTCGTCGATCTCCCAATACCCATCGTCCAGCACCAGGTTGGACACCTTTTCCATCAGATGCTCCATGAGGTACAGGTACAGCTCCTTCTTGTTCTTGAAGTAGAAGAACAGAAGGCCCTTCGAGATGCCTGCCCTGCGCGCGATCGTCTCGGTCGAGGCGTTCTTGTAATCGTTCTTGCCGAACGTTTCCACGGCGGCGCTGACGATGGCCTCGCGCCGCTCTTCGGGAAGGCTCTCGAATTTCGAGCGTCGGTCGTCCACTGCCGCCTCCTTTCCTGCCGCCGTTGACCGGCCGGTCAACGGATCGAAGACCATGCTACCCCGTTGACTATTTTTTAGAAGGGGGCGCGAGGAAGATTTTTTGCCAGGTCGACCCCCCCCCCTTTTTTTCTGTCCTTGCAAGTCGGAATTGTCTTTTTGGCAAATAGTGTGCGAATTCGGAAGCCTGCACGTTCGCGATCGCCCCTGCGCTTTCGGCAAGCGCCAAAGGCGCATCAAAAACCCCAGCTCGCGAAAACTGCCGGCTCTTTCCCGGTTTTTTCTTTTTCCGAATTCGACCAACTATTGCCACTGCTGCTGCCATGAACTGCCCGATCATGATAGAATCAGCCTCACTACAGAGCCAGTGCAGGCGCTCTCCATCGTTCGAGTAGCCCATTGCCGGAAGCGATGCCCTCGTCTTCCCCTACCACGTCTGCAAGATCCTCTCCGCCCAGGGCAAATAAGGGGGTCTTGTGCAGAAGATCGCACGTGCCTCGCAATCACGCATCGTTTTCGGATACATCACGGCCTTGCAGATGCTGCGCATGGCCCAACCCTGCGAGCTAGCTTCGGTGAGGAGCGGAAAACCAAGCATCCCCGAGCGCGCCCCGCGCACCAAAGAGCTCAGCTCGGCGCTTGAGCGCATAGAAGGGGATCATCCGGGTCTGAGGTTCGAAAGGCCTAGTCACGTGCTGGTGAGCACGCCGAACGGTCGGGCGGGGGAGCTTTGCGTTCCTCATGTGTGCACGAGGGGCTTCTCGCGTTCCTCGTTCTTTCGATTGGGCGATGACGTGTTCTTCAGCAAACCCGAGCTTGCATTCATTCAAATGGCAACGCGGATCCGCAACGAGGTTTCGCTGCTTGAGTTGGGGTGGGAGTTGTGCGGGTCGTATCAGACGAGGCGTACTGGCGTTTCGGTTGGATACGATGTCGAGCCGCTGACAAGCGTTCGGGCTTTGCGCGACTACGTAGCGTGCAACAGCTCGCTCGGCGGTGCGCAGAAGGTCGCGCGTATTCTTCCGTTTCTCGTGGACGGGTCCGCATCGTCGCGCGAGACGAAATTCGCGCTTGCCCTAGGATTCAGTCCTTTCCGCGGAGGTTACGGCATGGGCTTTCCCCGCATGAACTACGAGGTGGTCGCAAGTCCGGCGGCGCGCGCGATTTCCGGGAAGAAAAGCTTTCGCTGCGATCTCTGCTGGCCAGAAGCGAGGCTCGACGTGGAGTATCAAAGCAGGGAGAATCACGAAGGCGAACTCAGCCGCATCCGGGATTCGAGAAGGGCTAACGCGTTGGCGGCCATGGGCTGGACGGTGCTCGGCGTCACCAATGACGAGCTGAACAGCCTTGCGGCTACCGATGCGGTGGCCGAAGCGATTCGTCGTCACCTCGGCAAGCGCCTGCGAACGAACGTCTCCGACTGGCATGCCCGCAAGCTGCGCTTGAGAAGGCGGCTCGGACTGCCCGTGGGATACGAGGAGGCGATCTGATCGGGCGGCGAATTGCGATGCCGGCGGTGCGCTTCTGGTCGGGTGCGGCTGTGCAGCGAGCCACCTTGAGCTGAGTGCGGGGGTACGGCGGTGCAGCGAACCCCGGTGCTTTTGGCGAAAAGTGGCCGAATTCGGAAACCGCAAAACGGATTGGTCGAAGGCTACGAAGCGCGGCGTTTTCAGTACCTTGTCGACCAGGCGTTTTACGACAGCGTCGTCCCTGTCTTTCAAGACGGTTGCCTTCGCCTCCCTTGAGACTTCCGAATTCGATGGTTTTTTGCCATCGAGGGCCCTTCCGGCGTGCTAGGACCGGCTCGGGATAGTGGTGGGAGGGGCGGCTCCCTCGACTCGGGACGGCTTTCTCGCTGAGGGCGGCTATCTGGGGCGGCGCGCTATCGCGCGTACACGGTGCGCTTGCGCGTAACCAGGCGGTCGACGAACTCGGTGGCGGGGTTGCGCAGGATGTCGCACGGCTCGGCGAACTGCACGGCACGGCCGGCCTCCATCACCAGCACCTTGTCGCCCAGGTCGAGTGCCTCGTCGATGTCGTGCGTCACGAACAGCACGGTGATGCCCGTCTGCCGATGGATGCGCTTGATCTCGTCCTGCAGGCTGCCGCGGGTGATGGCGTCCACGGCGCTGAACGGCTCGTCGGCCAGCAGGATGTCGGGGCTGGCCGCCAACGCGCGGGCGATGCCGACGCGCTGCGCCTGTCCGCCCGACAGCTCGGCGGGATAGCGATCCATGATGTCGTGCGGCAGCCCGATGATGTCCATCCATTTCGCGACGGCCTCCTCGGTGCGACCCTCGTCGCCGCTGTTCAGCAGCGAGGGCACGTACGCGATGTTCTGCTCCACGGTGAGGTGGGGAAACAGCACGCTGCCTTGGATGGCGTAGCCGATGTTTCGGCGCAGCTCGATGGGGTCGACGCCGCTCGTGTCCTTCCCGTGCACCAGCACGCGTCCATCGTCGGGCATCGCCAGCGCGTTCACCATTTTCAACAGCGTGGTCTTGCCGCAGCCCGAGCTGCCGATGATGGTGACGAACGCGCCTTCGTCGATGTCGAGGTTCGCGTCGTCCACGGCGACGGCATCGCCGAATCGCTTGCTGACGTGCTCGAACGCGACGGCGGGTGTGGAGCCTTCTTCTGCTGGCGCCGCACGGGATCCTTCGACTTCGCGCTGCGCGCTCCGCTCAGGATGACAAATCGCGAAACCCTCGGAACGTCCCACCCTGTCATCCCGAGCGCAGGCGACGAAGTCGCCGGAGTCGCGACGCGAAGCTAGTCCTTTAGGGAAGGATTCCGCGCTGTGCGTCTGCGCGAATGCATGCTCCATGCTACATCAGCCCCTTCTCGGCCAGGAACGCGTCGGCCACTGCTTTCGGCTCCTGCCCTTGCGTCTCCACTTCGTTGTTCATGCGCGCCATGTCGGCATCGGTGATGGCCCCTTGCAGCTTCAGCAGCTCGCCGCGCAGCTCGGGGTGCTTTTCCAGCGCGTCCCGTCGCACGACGTTGCCGCAAAGATACGACGGATAGAAGTGCCGGTCGTCCTCCAGCACCACGAGGCGCTCGTCGGCCACCTGTCCGTCGGTGGTGGACACGACGATGGCATCCACCTGGCCCTCGAACAGCGCCTGATACTTCAAGCTGATGTCCATGTCTCTCGTGGTGCCGAAGTCCATGCCGTAGGCTTGCTGCAATCCGGGGTAGCCGTCCTGCCGGTCGAAGAAGTCGGGCTCGGCGCCCAGCGTCAGGCCGCCCGCTGCGCCCGCCAGGTCGGAATACGTGCGCAGGTTGTAGCGCTCGGCCGCGTCGCGGCTCACAGCGAGGCCGTACGTGTTGTTGAACCCGTACATGCCCACCCAGGTGAGGCCTAGCTGCGATTCGTATTCCTGCTGCATCGTGTCGAACATCGACTCGTCGTAGGTGTCGTCGTGCTTGAGGACGGCGTTCCATCCCGTTCCCGTGTACTCGGGGTAGAGGTCGAAGTCGCCCTTCTCCATGCCGGGCTCGATGTTCGACGTGCCGCCGCCCACGCCCTGCGTGAGCTCCACCTTGAGGTCGGTATCGTGCTCGATCAGCGTGTTCAGCATCTCGCCGAGGATGTACTGCTCGGTCATGGGCTTCGTGGCGATGTTCACCACGTTCTCTCCGCCCCCGCGGTTCGCGAACGCGAAGGCCCCGCCCGCTATCAGCACCACGGCCGCGCCCGCCGCGACGGCCGGGGTCAGCTTGCGACGCGAAACCCGTCGCGCGCCGGAACGCTTCCGTCGCCGGGCGTTCGAAGGCTCCAGGTGGCGTCGCGTGGACTTCTCGGCTAAGCCCAGCAGCAGGTCCACCGCGATGGCCAGCAGCGCGATTAGCACGCTGCCCGCCAGGGTCATGGCCAGGTTGTACGTCGTGATGCCGCGGAAGATGGCCACGCCCAAGCCGCCTGCGCCGATGAACGTGGCGATGCCGGCCAGCGCGATGGTCATGGTGGCCATGTTGCGGATGCCGCTCATGATGACGGGGGCGGCCAGCGGCAGTTCGATACGGTACAGCAGCTGGCGGTCGGTGGAGCCCATGCCGCGCGCCGCTTCGATGATGGCGGGGTCGATGGTGGTGAGGCCGGTGTAGGTGTTGCGCACCATCGGCAGCAGCGCGTACACGGTGAGCGCCACGATGGCGGTAGGGTCGCCGATGCCCGTTATGGGGATAAGGAAGCCGAAAAGCGCAATGGATGGGATGGTGTACACGAAGTTGACCAGCGCAAGCACGGGCTTCGCCCCTCGCCTCCATGTGGCGATGGCGATTCCCAGCGACAGTCCGATGAGCGCCGCCAGTGCAATGGATATGAGCGAGATGCCGATATGCTGCAGAAGGAGCTCGAAAAACCAATCGCGTTTTTCAACGAGCAAGGCCAGGGCTTCGGTCAGAATCAAGAGGAATCCTCGCTTTCGCACGTGGTGACGGACGCTACGTCGAGGGTTGAGATGCGGACTGCATGGTTAAATCCTACAGACTTCGTCAACATTGTAATCAAGTGTCGGTGCTTGGGCGCGGCAAGGCGGTCGTGTTACCTAATCGCCACGAGACGGTGGATTCCCGGGTACTGCCTGTGGTTTTCGCCGGGTGACTGGCATGCATTGATTGCGCAGTGGGTCGCTGCGCTTTATCATAATAAAGAGAGACGTATTTTCCCATTCGCCATATCCACCAGAGACCGCGTGTTTCAAGGGCGGTCATCGCGTGCAGCATGGTATTTCGGAAGAGGGGCCGCGCTCGCGCGGCAGGAAGGATGCGCCATGGCAACTGAAAGCCAGATCGCTCTGTACGAGAACTTCAAGGCGATCAACACCATCGAAACCGCGAGCTATGACCAGTTCGACGTGAAGCGCGGCCTGCGCAACGCCGACGGCACGGGCGTCATCGCAGGTCTTACGAACATCGCCAACGTTCACGGCTACGTGGTCTCAGACGGCGAGAAGGTAGCCGACGAGGGTATGCTGCGCTATCGCGGCTACGACGTGTACGACCTGCTGGACACCAGCGTGGCCGATCGCCGCTTCAACTTCGAGGAGGTGGCGTACCTACTGCTCATGGGCGAGCTGCCCACACAGGAGCAGCTCGACCGCTTCATCGCCGCGCTCGACGCCGAGCGCGAACTGCCCGACGGCTTCACCGCTTCCATGATCATGCGCGACACCCCGCCCGACATCATGAACATGCTGCAGCGCACCATCCTGCTGCTGTACGCCTACGACGCGGACGCCGAGGATCGCTCGGCTCATCACGAGATCCACACCGCCATCTCGCTGATCTCGCGTCTGCCGCGCATCATGGTGCTGACCTACTACGCGAAGCAGGCTCGATACAACAACGGCTCCATGATCATGCATCGCTTCATTCCCGGTCAGTCCACGGCCGAGACCATCCTGTCCATGCTGCGTCCCGATCGCCAGTTCACGGCTGAGGAAGCGCGCATGCTGGACATCATGCTGTGCCTGCATGCCGAGCATGGCGGCGGCAACAACTCCACGTTTGCCACGCGCGTGCTGACCTCGTCCGACACCGATCCGTATTCCACGTACGCCGGCGCTATCGGTTCGCTCAAGGGGTCGAAGCATGGTGGCGCGAACCATCAGGTGCTAGCTATGCAGCAGGAGATCAAGCAGAACGTGGCCGACTGGTCCGACGAGGGTCAGGTGGCCGACTACCTGGCGAAGATCGTCAACAAGGAGGCTTTCGACAAGACGGGTCTCGTGTACGGCATGGGGCATGCGGTGTACACGAAGTCCGACCCGCGCGCCATCATCTGCAAGCAGTTCGCCGAGAAGCTGGCCGTGGGCACGGAGTTCGAGGCCGAGTATCGTCTGCTGGAAAGCATCGAGCGCCTGGCGCCCGAGGTTATTCTGCGCGAGAAGGGCACCAGCAAGGACATGTGTGCGAACATCGACATGTATTCGGGCTTCGTGTACTCGATGATGGGCATCCCCGAGGATCTGTTCACGCCGCTGTTCGCGTGCGCGCGCATGTCCGGCTGGGCTGCGCACCGCTTCGAGGAGATCGTCTCCGGCAAGCGCATCATCCGTCCTGCGTACAAGTCCATCCGCAGCGGCAAGCGCGATTACATCCCCATGAGCGAACGCTAGGGGCGCGGCGGCCGTCGGCTCGGGTCGCCGGCTCGCGCGGCGCCTGTGCGGCCGGGTGTCGGATCGTTCGACATTGCGCCGCGAACGAATGTTTCACGTGAAACATTCGCGACCGAAGGCACTCCAATGAACAACGTGCTCCTTTCCCTAGCGGGCGGGGAGCGCGTTTCTTTTTGCGAAGGATTCGCCCGCTTCGCTGCAGTGCCCGAGTTCTTCGCTGTCTCCTGAGATCGCTCCGCCGCGAAGGCGCCCAAGCCCCTCGCTGCGTTTCGTCCGCTCCGCCGCGAGGGGGTCGAGCCCCTCGCCGTGCTCCGTCCGGTTCGCCGGCGCTCGCGGCTCATGGACGTTTTTTGCGCAGCCTTCTGCAGCAAAATCGAGTTTTTGGCAGTCTTTTCCTGGTTTCAGCGCGGTTTGAGGACGCTCGGCGCCAAACTTGTTGGTAAAACGCCAGGTCGCGTGTTTCCCTCTATGGACGGAGAAGGGCTCGGTCTGCCAAACCGGCGATTTTGCTGCGCATGAGCTGCCCGATCATGCACGGCCGAAGCCGGCTCCATGCGCGCGAAGCGGCCGCCTCCCGAATGTTTCACGTGAAACATTCGCTCGTGAGCAGGGGGGGGTCGAGCCGGAAGGCAGGACCGAACAAAGAAAAGCGCCCGGAACCAGCTGGTTCCGGGCGCGCTGCGTTTCTGGCGGAGGCGGTAGGATTTGAACCCACGAAGCCTTGCGGCTTAACAGTTTTCAAGACTGCCGCCTTCAACCACTCGGCCACGCCTCCGCATGGGGTTTGCGCGTGTGCGCAGCGTTTAGGATATCATGCAGTCAATCGCAATGCGACAAGAAATTGACCGCGCATCGCACGAAGCCGCATCGCACGTCCGTGTCGCCTGCTCGTAAGCATCCTTTGCGCTTTCGGCTCATTCCACGATGGTTGCGCTCTCGGGGCTTTCAGTTGCGGCGGCGGCTCCGGCTATCTTGCCGAAGACGAGTGCCTGAATGAGGCCGTTGCCGCTCATGTAGGCTGCACCTCCGCGTGAGGAGAATCCTTCGGTGCAGCCGCCAGCTGCATATAATCCCTTGATCAGGCTCTTGTCTGCGCGCAGCACGTGACCTGCTAGATCGGTTGCCATGCCGCCCTGCGTATGGCGAATCTCGCCCGTAACCCTCACTGCGTAATACGGGCCATCGAAGCTTTCCGGCAGATGGGATCGGTTGAATTTATCCTCGCCCTTTTCGATGGCGGCCTGATACTCTGCGATCGTCTTTTCCAGCGTCGCGGCGTCCGTCCCGATGGCGGCGGCCAGCTCGGCACTGGATGCGCCTTTCATTACGATGCCCTCCGCTTCCCACTCAGCGTATTTCGCGCTCTTTGCTACCTGCGCGTCGGTGAAGCATAGGTAGGCGATGTTGTCGGATTGCGCTATGACATGAGGGGACAGTTCGGAATAGCCGGTGTATTCGTTGGCGAAGCGGTTGCCTTCTTGGTTCACCATGATGCCGCCGTTGTTCGCAATGCCTTGTTCAAGCGTTTTGCCGTTGTCTACTCCGTGAAACGCATGGCCTTGGTAGGCGCCCATGTTCTGGAGGTTCGCGCCCAGCTCTTGCGCCCAGAGGATGCCTTCGCCGGTAGCTCCTGGCGCCACCATTTTGAAAGCATCAACGGCCTCGGGGCAGTATTGCGCCAGCATGTCGGGGTTGTTGGCGAACCCGCTCGATGCTAGGACGGTGTTCTTTGCCAGGATGGCCAGCTCGTCCTTGCCCATTTTGCCGTAAGCGCCTACGACGTCGTCGCTATCGTCCGCGAGCACCAATCCCTGCATTTCGCATGACAGCATCTGCGTGATTGCGTCGTTGGCGCTCATGCTTGCGACGAGCGCATCGGTCAGTCCCTTGCCGGCATCGGCGGTGGTATGCATGCGGTGCGCAGTCTGACCGTAATACAGCGCTTGGTCGATGGTCCACACCGCGCCGTGCTTCTCGGTCCACTCGACGATGTCTTTTGATTGTTCGGTCACGGTGCGCACTAGGTCGGGTCGAACGCTGTAGTTGTTCGGACGCATGATGTCCATAACGCATGCGTCCACGCTGTCGTTTTCGCCCATGTCCATTTGCTGCTGAGTGCCTACGGCGGGAATCTTGCCGCTTGAAAGCATGGTGGCTCCGCCCAGAACGCTTGTCTTCTCGCACAATGTCACTTGCGCGCCTTGCTCGGCAGCGCTGAGCGCGGCGCACAGGCCCGCTCCGCCTCCGCCGATGACCAGCACGTCGGTTTCGGTTTGCGTCATGCCGGCGATGTCGCTCTTGCGCTTAGCGAATTGATAGCTGCTACCTTGCGACGAGGTTTTTGCTGCGCCCCCGGTCTCGTTCTCGTTGGGCGAGCAAGCGGCGAGCGCGCCTCCCGAGGCAAGCACGACCGATCCCAACCCCAAGCCCTTCAAAAGGTCCCTGCGTGTCAGATTTCCCATGACAATCCCCTTCCTGTAACGGTGCGGGCATCCCGGCCCGCTCTTGGAGCACTATACGTTTGACCGTGCGGGTGCGAAAAGAAACTCTTATATGCCATGAAGCGTCAACTAGAAGTCGACGTATATCGGTAATACCAGGTCAAAAGGGTGTACGTCATGCGCATCGACTTATCTTGCGATGAGGAGCGCAACCTTGTAGGCTTCAAGCGCAGTCGTTTTGTCTATACTGAGAAAAGGGGGATCCGACCGCGTCGTCACTTGTCGGGAGCGGTCGAGGGGACGCGCGAAGGCCATAGGCGAGGGGAACAACCATGGCAAAGTTTCGTATGGATGTCGATCAGAAAAGGTATTTTTGCACGCTGTGCTCGGAGGGCAGCATCACTCGAGCCGCGCAGTCGCTTTACCTTTCGCGGCAAGGTTTGTCGAAGAGCATGAAGAGCCTCGAAAGCCAACTAGGCGCGCAGCTTTTCGTCCGTGGCAAGAAGGGCGTCGAGCTGACGGCGGCGGGCAGGATCCTTCTCCGTTATCTGCACGAAGAGGGTCGGCTGTGGGATGCGTGCGTTGCCGATATCCGTTCGGTTAGCCAAACGGATTCCGAGCTGGTGCGCGTGGGTTTGCTCAGCATGTACGTGGGGTACAGCCAGAAGCGAGGGTTGCTGGCGAGCTTCCAAGATGATCCGCGCGTAAAGATCGAAGTGGTCGACGGCGACCATGATGCATTCTGGAAAGCTATAGCGGAAGGGGAGCTGGAGCTTGCGTTTTCCATAAAGCCTCCTGATGATTTGGGATTGCCCTCAATAAAGCTATGCGACGACGGTTTGTCGGTCTTGCTGTCGGCCAGCGACCCGTTGTCGCGCAAGAGGTTCATCGACTTCGAGACTGATTTGAGGGGGAAGACGGTCATCCAGACGAGCCCTTGCAAAGGCAGGCTGTACGAGGCGACGTTTCGAAAATACGGCATCAACATGACGTTGCTTATGCATGACAAGAACCTTATGTTGGCTCAGGTTTCAATCAGCAAAGGCTGCTTTATTATTCAAACCGAGTACGCAAAAATGCTGGTCACCGATCAGGTTTGCATGAGACCGCTGATCAATGCGCCCATCGAGATGGACTCTATGCTGGTGTTCGCCCCTGCGCTACGCCCTATGGCGCGTGCGGTGGCGCGTCATCTGCTAGCGCCGTACGGCAAGGAAAGCGAACTCGATGCGTATTTTGGCATATAATAAGCGACATGACCGATGAAGACTACATGCGCATGGCAATCGAGGAAGCGCGCCGCGCCGAAGAGCTGGACGAAGTCCCCATCGGGGCCGTTGTCGTCTACGAGCCCATCGATCCTGGAACGCGCCGCCCCTTGGCCGAGCCGCAGGTGATCGCGCGCGCGTGCAACCTGCGCGAGACTACGCAGGATCCGGCGGGGCATGCCGAGTTCATCGCGCTCAAGCAGGCGGCCGAGCGTTTGGGCGTGTGGCGGTTAACCGGCTGCACGGTGTACGTGACGCTGGAGCCGTGCGTGATGTGCGCGGGCCTTATGCATCAAGCGCGCGTCGACCGCTGCGTGTACGGCGCGGCCGACCCGAAGGCGGGCGCTCTCGGCACGCTGTACGCGGTCAACGCAGACGAGCGCCTCAACCACACCTTCGAAGCTGTCTCCGGCGTTCTGGGCGATGAATGCGCCGAGCTGCTGCGCAGCTTCTTCGCGCGCAAGCGCAAGAAACGAATGGAATCGAAATGACGCAACCGAGCAAGAACGGCGAAAACGCCGTAGACATGCTGGCCGTGGCTCGCATCGCGCAGGGCGTGGACATCGCGGGCTTCGCCGGCCCCGATGCCGTCAAGCTGGTGGCACCGGCGAAAGTGAATCTGTTCCTCGACATCGGCGCGAAGCGCGCGGACGGCTATCACGAGGCCGTCAGCATCATGCATGCGCTCATGCTGCACGACGTTTTACGCATGAAGCTGGCGCCGGGACGCGGAGAAGGTCTATCCGTCGATCTCTCGTGCGTTGCGCGCGAAGGGCTCGCGATGCTCGATGTGCCCGTGGAGAGCAACATCGTGGCGAAGGCCGTGCGCCTGCTGGCTGAAAAATTGGAACGCACGGCTGACGAGACGGTGGTTGCCTGCCTCGAGAAGCACATCCCCGCCGAGGCCGGCTTGGGCGGCGGCTCCTCTGACGCCGCCGCGGCGCTGCTGGGCGCTGCGCACTTGTGGGGCGTGCCTGCCGACGATCCGCGTATCGAGGAAGCAGCACGAAGCCTGGGTGCCGACGTGGCGTTCTTCCTGCATGGCGGCTGCGCTTGCTTCACGGGCGTGGGCGATGCGTTCGACCATGCCCTTGCGCCCATGAACGGCAACGTCGTGCTCGTGAAGCCCGAGGGCGGCGTGTCCACGGCTGCCGCGTACCGCGCGTTCGACGAGCATCCCACGGCCATTTCCGAGGCCGATCGCGAAGCAGCCCTCGAAGCCCAGCGCGCCGCCGACGTGCCGCTGCGCAACAACCTCGTGCCCGTTTCCGAGCACCTGCTTCCGGCGCTCGTGGACATCCGCTTGTGGGCTAGCGAGCGCGCCGACGTGCAGCGCGTGCTCATGTCGGGCAGCGGGTCGGCCGTGTTCATGCAGTGCGCCACGTTCGCCGATGCAGGTCGCGTGGCCGCCGAGGCGCGCATGCGCGGCTGGTGGGCGCGTGCTACCATGTTTGGCTCGGCGCGTGCGGCCGTGGTGCCGAACCGCTGAAATTTCGGCAGCCCGATGCATTCGCGAAATCTAAGTGTTACGATTCGGTTTACCAATCGGTAGCGGATTTCCTGAATGGCATGCACGATGGTAGAATGCTAGCCACGTAACAGCAAAGGAGAGCTATGAGCATCCCATTGATCATCATCCTCGTCATCGTCGTCGTGCTGGTTGTGGCCGTGATCGGGCTATACAACAACCTCGTCAAGCTCCGCAACATGGTGGATAACGCCTGGGCGCAGATCGACGTGCAGTTGCAGCGCCGTCTCGACCTCATCCCGAACCTCGTCGAGACCGTCAAAGGCTATGCTGCCCACGAAAGCGGCACGCTCGAGGAGGTTACCAAGGCTCGCACCGCCGTCATGAACGCGCCTACGCCCGAAGGCAAGATGCAGGCCGACGGCTTCCTCACCGGTGCGCTGAAGAACCTGTTTGCCGTCGCGGAGGCCTACCCCGACCTCAAGGCGAACACGAACTTCCAGCAGCTTCAAGCAGAGCTGTCCAACACTGAAGACAAGATCAGCTACATGCGCCAAAGCTTCAACGACACCGTCATGAAGTACAACACTGCGATCCAGACGTTCCCTGCAGTGCTCATCGCGGGCATGATGGGCTTCAAGCAGCGCGATAGCTTCGACGCGACGGCGGGCGCGGAAGTCGCTCCCAAGGTGCAGTTCTAGCCAAGTTCAACGAGCGTCGCGTCTCTGCGCGGCGCTCGTCGAAAACTATTTTGCGTAGGGTTCGCTGCGCTATCTTGGCGCCTCGTGCTGGCGGCCGTGCGCGCTAGCTTCGCTGAGAGGCGTCTTGCCGCCGTGGATCCTGCGCCCGTCTATCGGAGCGGCTTCATGAAGAAGGTTTCATCGCGGAAGCACGATCGATTCGGTCGCGTGCTCGATTCCGACCCGGTCTATCTTATCGCGGCGCTTGCGCTCATGGCGCTGCTCGTGTCGTTCTACGCGGTTCTGTTGGTGAATATGAACGCCATCGATACGAAAACCGAGGATCTCAAGGAACATCCCTACGCGGTCACCGTTGCGGCAGGTCGAGCCGAAACACTGCTCATGCAAGTGCGAACGCTGGACAACCGCTTAGCGTTCGCGCGCACGCCGGAGACCGTCGCAAGCGTTAAAACGGAGTTCGCCTCCATCGACGAAAACCTGCGCACAGCGTTCAGGGTGGTTGAACAGCGCCATCACGGCAATCCCGAGAAAGTAAAGGACCTGGTAAGCAACTACGAGGAGTTCAGCGAGTTGCAGGATCGGCTTATCGCCCTCAGCTTGAGCGATGCAGACGACGAGGCGGTTGCCGCTTTTCTGGCGAGTGAAATCGACCCGCGCATCGATCGGATGCTGGAAGACAACCAGGCCATCATATCCGCCGCCGCCCGTTCTTTCGACCAGTTGTACAAGGCGGTCGGCAAAACCCGCCAGGATACCATGTTCACGGCGTCGGTGCTTATGACGGCCGTGATGGTGGCGCTGGTGCTGTTCCTCGTGGTGATCAAGCGCAAGAACCGGCAAGAGCGCGAGCTGCAGGAAAGCCTGCGGTGCGCAATGGAGAAGGCGCAGGATGCCAGCGAAGCGAAGTCGCGCTTCCTGTCGAACGTGTCGCACGACATCCGGACGCCTCTCACGGCCATCATGGGACTCGTCGACATAGCCGTCGAGCATATCGATGAGCGCGATCGCGTGAAGGAATGCTTCGACAAAGTGCAGCTGTCGTCGCATCACCTGCTCAATCTCGTGAACGACGTGCTGGATATGAGCAAAATCGAAAGCGGTCAAATCAACCTGTGCTGCAAGCCGTTCGACCTGCATGTCGTCGTGGAAACGCTCGGGTCCATCGTGCGTCCGCAAGCCGATTCGAAGCATCTGACGTTCTCGGTGTTGCGCGTCGACGTCGAAGACGGGCTTGTGCTGGGTGACGAGATGCACGTGAACCAGGTGCTCATCAACCTGCTTGGCAACGCCGTCAAGTACACCGAGCCGAGCGGGACGGTAAGCCTTGCCGTCGAGGAGCTGAGGGGCGACGAGCGCGTGGAATATGCCGCCCAGCACGGTCTTTCGCTTGAGCCGACCAGCCATGACGGCTTCGATATGTGTATTCGCCTGATCCGCTTCATCGTGGAAGATGACGGCATAGGCATGTCGAAAGAGTTCATGTCGCGTTTGTTCGACCCGTTCGAGCGTGAGGAGGTGCCTACGCGCTTATCGGTGGAGGGGACTGGTCTGGGCTTGTCCATCGTTAAGAACCTCGCCGATCTCATGGGCGGTACCGTACAGGTGCAAAGCGAGCGAGGGCGCGGATCGCGTTTCACGTTGGTGCTGCCGTTCGAAGCTTGCGAAGGGGATGCGTGCAAACTGCAGTTGGAGGAGTCCATCGAGGCCGAGCGCTCGGATGCTGCGGTTTCGGCGGTGTCATGCTCCTGGCAGCATGTGCACGTGCTACTTGCGGAAGACAACGAGATCATCGGCGAGATAGCGGAGGAGATCATCGCTTCGACGGGCGCCACGGTCGAGCGCGCCTGGAACGGCCTGGATGTGCTCGATCTGCTTGAAGGCGCGCCCGAAGGGCGCTTCGACCTCGTGTTCATGGATATCCAGATGCCCGGCATGGACGGCCTCGAGGCGGCGCGACTCGTTGTCGAACGCTACCGGGAAGCAGGTCGCGCACGGCCGCCTATCATCGCCACCACGGCGAACGCCTACGAGGAGGATCGCCGCCGCGCGCTCGACGCCGGGATGGACGGATTCGCCGTGAAGCCCATCGGGAAAAGCGAGGTGTGCCACCTGTTTGCGACGTTCGTCGACGCTAAGATCGACGAATAGATGGCTCTTCTCGATGATATGAGAGCAACGCGCGCCGGTCTGGTATGATGCGGACAACGCAAGCTGCCGGATGCCCGTGCATCCCGACCTGGGAAAGGAGCACTTTCCGTGTTCGCTCGACTGTCGCGCATCGTCCCGATGCTTATCGTGTTGGCCGTGGTGGCGGCAATCGTGTACATCGTGGCCGCATGGCGCTATTCCCCGAACCGAGCGAAAGAGCTGCTCATCAGGATATTCACGGCTATCACGGGCGCCGTGTCGGCGTTCTTCCTGCTGGTGTGCGCCTACGCGTGGCTCGAGCGCAACGGAGCCGTGTTCGATCTGTCGTTCAGCTTTTTGTTGACGGCGCTTATCGGGCTTGCGGTGACGCGGATATGCCGCGCGGTGTTTTTGCGCCACAACCCCGCGTACCGCATCAAGGCCGCGAAGACGACGACTCCGGGTTCCCGTGTCAGGCGTTGGCGGAAGAAATAGGAAAACCCTCTTACGAGGGTTTGAAATGCGGTGGCGGAGAGCTGGGGATTCGAACCCCAGACACCCTTTTGGGGTGTACTCGCTTAGCAGGCGAGCACCTTCGGCCTCTCGGTCAGCTCTCCGCGGTATAATAGGTGCGGTTTGCTATGATACCGTGACCACCTCCAAGTTGCAAGGAGCATGATCATGCAAAACATGAGCGGTTCGCAACTCCGCGAATCCTTCGCTTTTTCCCGACGAAACGCCGTGCTGTTTTGCGCGGCGCTCCTGGCGCTCGCATGCGCGCTTGTGGCGCTGGCTCCCGGGCAGGCTCACGCGAAATCGTACACCATGCCGAAGGTGGATATCCAGGCCCAGGTGGAAACCGACGGCGCGTTGCAAGTGACCGAGCAGCGCACGTTCGATTTCGACGGCGATTTCTCCGCGGTGTGGTGGGCCTTCGACGGGCTTCCGCAGAACGCTTCCCTCAAGATCAACGGCGTGCGTATGGCGAACGTCGATGCCGATGGCACGGTGGTGGGCGATTGGACGACGTTGCCGAGCGAGGCGTTCGTGCTCGGCTGGCGCGAATCGGGCGGGCCTGGGAAAGATTCCTACTCGTTCGACGCGCCGAAGAACAGCGTGTACGTGTTCTTCAACGCCTCCGACGACCGTCGCATCATCGAGCTCGATTATACGGTGGTCAACGGGGCGCAGGCGTATTCCGACATAGGCGAGGTGTACTGGAAATACGTGGGCTCCCAATGGAAAGAGGCTTCCGACAACGTCACCATGACGTTGGCGCTGCCCGTACCGCAGGGTACCGAGGTCGTGCCGGGAGAGAACGTGCGCGCATGGGGTCATGGACCGCTCGACGGCAAGGTGACCGTGAACGCCGACGGAACCGTGACGTATGCCGTGCCGCATGTTGCGGCAGGTCAATTCGCCGAAGCGCGCGTGGCGTTTCCGGTGAAGTGGTTAACGAACCTGTCGCCCGAAAGCGCGGCGCTGCATCAAGGGGAAAACCGTTTGGACACGGTGCTGAAAGAAGAAAAGGACTGGAGCGACCAGGCGAACCGCACTCGCGTTCTTTCGTTGGCGTTCGTCATCGGCTGCGGTGTTGTCTGCGTGCTGCTGCTCGCTTGGGCGCTGCGCGCCTACTTCAAGTACGGACGCGAATACCAGCCCCGGTTTACCGACGAGTATTGGCGCGACGTGCCTGATCCCTCCATCCATCCGGCGGCTATCGGACGCCTGTGGCGCTGGGATCGCGAGAGCCAAGACGATTTCACGGCTACGCTCATGCATCTTGCGCATGTCGGCGCCATCCGCATCGACGCGGGCAGTTACGAGGAGCCAGGCGCGTTCGGGCGCATGAAGACCGTGGACGACTATTACATCACAAGGCTGCCTGCTGCCGACAACGTGACCGATCCCATCGATCGTCAGGCGTTAGATCTGCTGTTCGGCACGTTGGCCGGGGGCACCGACTCGCTGTGGTTCGGCACTATCAAGAAGTACGGCGAAGATCATCCGCAGGA
>OLRC01000552.1_pt1 | contig 27555 bp, 24 predicted proteins | sample 1672081 | NCBI WGS metagenome assembly OLRC01 (sample SAMEA3136643, study PRJEB25190) | human gut metagenome | biome: human gut; feature: human-associated habitat; material: faeces | place: Austria | collected 2013
CCTTGCGCATGAGGCCGTGGTTCACGTGCACGCAGATGAGCTGCTTGCCGATGGCTTTGATCAGCAGCGCCGCCACCACCGACGAGTCCACGCCGCCGGACAGCGCCAGCAGCACCTTCTTGTCGCCGATCTGGGCGCGGATCGCGTCCATTTGCTCGTCGATGAAGGCGTTCGCCAGCTCGGGGGTGGTGATTCGCTCCATGTCTTCGGGGCGCTTGTTGGGGTCCATGCGGGGGTCCTCCTCGTGTTCGGCAATGATCTGAGGAAATTATACGTGAAATGGCGCGGGTGTATAGGCAGGTCGTTCGTTCTTTCGGCGCCCTGCTCAGTATCCCATCTCGTAGAGGCGAGCGTCGTCGATGCCGAAGTAGTGCCCGATCTCGTGCACGACGGTCTTCCCGATCTCCTCGACGATCTCCGCGCGCGAGCTAAAGCAGCGCTCATGGGGACCTTTGAACACGGTGATCACGTCGGGGACGTCGCTGTCGTAGCCGTCGGCGCGATCGGGCAGCGACACGCCGTCGTAGAGCCCCAGCAACTCGTTGTCGCAGACGGAAGCCCCTAGACAATCGGGTTCCTCGAGGGTTTCCAGATGGTAGTCGTTCGGCTCGTCCTCTACGACGACGGCCACGTTCTCGAGCGCGTCGAGGAACCGCTCGGGAATGCATCCGAGCGCCTCCTCCACGGCTGATTCGAACTCGCTGTCGGTCATGCGGTGCATGGCGGCCTCTTTCGTCGGCGGGCGCGCGGGCCCTCGGCCCGCCCGGTTCGCTGAACCGGCAGGCACGAGTATACCCCATACGATTTGTACTGTGTGCCGCACATTATCGTGTGAACTATGTTATAGTGTGCGACACACACTATCCGACGCAACCGCAAAACCTGCGGCGCAGGGAAACGGCACTGGAAGGAGGGGCGCATGGCGTACGACGACATCGTATCGAGCATGGTCTTGGAGCTTCGGCGCGGCACGCTGGTCATGCTCGTGCTGAGCCAGCTGCGCGAGCCGGCATACGGCTACGCGCTGGTGAAATCGCTGGCCGACCACGGCATCCCTATCGAGGCGAACACGTTGTACCCGCTGATGCGGCGCCTCGAGTCGCAAGGGCTGCTGGCAAGCGAATGGGACAACGGCGGCTCGAAGCCGCGCAAATACTACCGCACCACCGACGAGGGCCTGCGCGTGCTGCGCGAAGTGGAGGCCCAGTGGCACGTTCTGTGCGACGGGGTGGGCAAGCTGTTGGAGACAAACGGAGAGGATCGGGAACATGCCGAACGATAACGACCTGATCGAGCGTTACCTGTACGCCATCACGCGGCACCTGCCCAGCGCACAGCGCTCCGACGTGGCCGAGGAGCTGCGCACGCTTATCTCGGACATGCTGGACGAGCGCTGCGGCAGCCTGCCGCCCACGGCCAAGGACGTCCGGGTCGTGCTCACCGAGCTGGGAACCCCGGGCGAGATGGTGCGCAAGTACACGAGCGGGGAAGGGGAATGCCTGATCGGACAGCCGTACTACGCACAGTACCTTTACGTTCTGAAGATCGTGCTGGCCTGCGTCGCAGGCGGCATGCTGGTCGCCGGGGCGCTGTCGCTCGCAACGGGCGCGGAAGGGAGCCTCCTCGGAGGCGTGCTGGAGGGCATCGGATCCCTGATCGGGGCGCTTCTCTTCGCGTTCGCGATCGTCACCCTGCTGTTCGCCTTCTTCTCCCGCCGGGGCATCGAGGTCGAGACGATGGGCTCGCTCGACGACCTGCCGCCCGTGCCGCGCGAGACCAGGTCTTCCACGCGCGGCGACGCGGTTGCCGGCATCGTGTTCTCCATCGTGGGCGCCGTTGTGTTCCTGCTGTTCCCCGACGTGCTGAACGCGCTCAGCCATCGCGCAGACGGCGTGCCGTTCGATCCGTTCAACGTCGACGCCTTCCGCGCTTCGGCATGGGTCGTCGTCGTGTGGACGTTCGTGTGCGTCGCCGGCGAGTGCTTCAAGTTGGTGAAAGGCCGCTACACGAAGCGCGTGCTGGCGGTGACGTTGGCATGCGACCTGGTAGCGGGAGCGCTCGTCGTGTTCTGGCTGACGAACTTCCAGCTGGTCGACTCCCAGGCCGTCGTCCAGGCGATGCAGTCGTCGGGCAAGGCGCTGGAGGGCCCGGTGCTGTGGGCGGTGTCCAACGTGCAGACGGCGTTCTGCGGCCTCGTTGTGGCGGCGCTCGTCATCGACGCCGTGGACTCCATCGTGAAGACGGTGCGCGCACGATAAGGCGACCGTCCTGTCGGCCCGCGCGCCCCTCGCGGAAAGGCGCGCGGGCGTTGCTAGATCGCGTCCGACCTCAGGGCTTCCACGATGCTGGAGGCGTGCGAGCGGCGCAGCGCGTAGGCCACGCTGAGCGCCAGCACCACGGCCACGATGGCCACGGCGAGGGCCACGTAGTCCCACGGCAGCGTGAACTCGAGGCCGGCGAACGCCATGGACGTGGCTGCGAACAGCGCGTACGTGACCGCCACGGCCGCTGCAAGCCCTATCCCCAAACCGCGCAGGGCGTAGCTCGCGCACTCGTAGGCCAGCATCCGGGCGAAGGCGCGGTTGCCCATGCCGATGGAGCGCAGGCAGGCGAACTCGCGCGTGCGCAGGATGATCCCGTTCGCCAGCGTGTTGAACACGTTGGCCACGGCGATGAGCGTCGTGATGACGGAGAAGCACAGCACGAACAGCTGGAAGGCCTGCGCGATCAGGCGGTTCTGGCGCGCCGCGTTCTCGATGTCGCTGACGTTGACCACGACGTCGCCCAAGTCGCGCGCCAGCGCTTCCAGCTCGTCGGAAGCCTTCGCGTGATCCTCCGCCGTGAACGAGGCTCCCGCGAACGAGTACGTGTACGGGTTCGAGTGGTAGTCGCCCAGCCCCGCGGCTCTCTCCGCGACGCTCTCCGGCAGGATGATCGAGGGGAAGTGGTTGTTGGCCGCGATGGCGTTCAGCACGGCCGGCTCCTCGTCGCAGAGCGCTCCTATCTCGATGCGGAAAGCCGTGGCCGCCTCGTCGATCGGGGCGGTGACGATGTCGGCCGTCCCGCCGGCCCCGGCCTCCCGGTCGAGGTACCCCACCAGGGGCCGCCCGTCCGGGCCTTCCTGCAAGCCCATGTTGGAGAATCCTTCGCGTTCCTCGGTGACGTACAGGTCGACGGCGCCGGTGCCCGCGAAGGGCTTCGTGGACACGTACGTGCCGTCGGGCATCCTGTCCTGATAGGTGTTCAGGCCGATGGCGCGCGGGTTCTCCGGGTCGGTGTAGGCGGCGACGTCCAGGCCGAGCTCGTCCAGCAGCGCGCGCCACGAGGCATCGTCGACGAAGAAGGTGTACAGGGCCCCGTAGTAATCGCCGTCCTCGCCGAAACTGTCGGGAACCCAGTCGGCGCTCGTCTGGGAGTTGTAAGCTTGTCGAGCAGCGCGCGCCTCTTGCGATATTATGCGACCGTCGATAACGCTTTCGGCCTGACCTTGGCGGCACGAGCCGATGAGCTGCAAGCCCTCGATCTCGTTCGCCCGCGCCAGGAACTCGTCGTATTCGGCGGCATAGTCTGACAGGTCGTTCCCTTCGCGCGGGGCGGTGTAGTCGGGATGCGCCGACACCACGATGTCGGCTCCGCTCCCAGCGCCGCGCGAGCTGCTGGCGCGGTCGGACAGCGGCGCGAGGTACAGCGCCGTGCTGCCGGCGACCACCACGAGGGTCACGCTGACCGCGAGCGATGCCACCACGGTGCGGCCGCGCGTCGCCGAGCGCGAGAGGTTGCGGTGCGCGACGAACCCGGGGATGCCGAACAGCCTGCCCGCGATGCCCAGCTTCACGCGCCCGGCGGCGGGCGCTTGCGAGGATGCCCCCTTTTCTGCGCGCTTCGAGAGGCGCACGTCCTGCGTTTGGCGGATGGCGTCGACGGCTGAGACGCGGGCGGCGCGGGCCGACGGCACCCAGGCGCTCACCAGCAAAGTGGCTATCGACAGTGCCGCGGCCGCAGCCAACGCTCCGGCATCCACGTGCACCGCGAGCCCCGCCGATCCCGATCCCAACATCGCAGCGAACGCCTCCTGCGACGACGAGAACGCGCCTGCCGTGCCCGCCACGCCCGCTAAGAGGCCAATCGGCACGCCGACGGCTCCCAGCAGCAGCGCCTCTGCCAGCACGGTGCTGCGCAGCTGCCGCTTCGATGCGCCGAGCGAGGCCAGCAGGCCGAACTGCCTCGTGCGCTCGGCCACCGAGATGGCGAAGGCGTTGTAGATCAGCGACACCGATGCCAGCACGATGACGACGGCCAGCACGGCGGCAACCGCCCAGAGGCTTCCCCAGATGGGCCTGCCGTCGGAGATGCCCAAGTACGAGAACAGGCTGGTGTGGTACAGAGTGGCGGCCGTATCGTCCAATCCGGTCGCGTCGGCGAAGAAGGCCTTCATCTCGTCGAGGGTTCCCAGACCTTGCGTGACCAGATACGCGCCCGCAGCCGCTCCTTCCTCAGACGCGTCGGCCACGGTGAGGGCGACGCTGGGCGCGGAAGAGGCCGTGTAGTTGTTGGCGAGGAAAGGCGCTTGTCGCTTGTAGAATCCGGTAACCGTCAGCGTGCGCTCGCGGGCGTTCTCGACGCGCGTCTCGTTTCCGTCGGCGAGGCGCGCGCCGTCTTCGGCGGCTGCGAGGTTTCCGAAACCTCCCGTGAGGGTGGAACCCGTTTCAAGGGGGCCGTTCGAAACGACGCCCTCGGCGCCTCCCGCGCCCAGCTCCTCGCCTTGGAGATAGTCGGGCAGCACGATCTCGCCCGCTGTCTCGGGCCATCGCCCGCTTGCCAGCTCGGGCATCAGGGAGTACGGCGCGCCGTCCGGCTCGTCGACGCCCTTGACGGTGGTCGGCGTCGTCTTCAGCGCGATGAACGCACCCAGACGGTTGGCGTCGTCGGGCGCGAGTGCGGCCGATCCGAGGTCGCGGAAGGTGGCGAGGTCGGTCACGGCGTCGCTTTCCACGAGCGCATCGATGCCCTGAGCGGGCACGTCGGGGGAATACGCGTGCCATGATCCTTCAGTTACCATCGTGCGTTCGAGCAGGCCCTGCTGCACGCTTGCGACGCTGGTCAGCACCGCGGCCAGAAGCGCCGTGGACAGCGCGATGCCGACGACGGTGACGGCGGTGCGCACGCGGTTCTGAGCGAGCGAGCGCACGGTGAAGCGCGTGAATATGCCGGTCATCAGCGCCTTCTTTCGTCGGAGGCGATGCGCCCGTCCTCGATGGCGATGACGCGGTCGGCCATGCACGCGATGTCCTCGTCGTGCGTGATCACCACGAGCGTCTGGTCGAAGCGCTTGTTCGACTCGCGCAAAAGCGCCATGATCTCGTGCGAGTTGCGCGAATCGAGGTTGCCGGTGGGCTCGTCGGCCAGCACCACGGCAGGCGCGTTCATGAGCGCGCGCCCGATGGCCACGCGCTGCTGCTGGCCGCCCGACAGCTGGTTGGGAAGGAAGCGCTCGTGGCCGCAGAGCCCCAATCCGTCCAGCAGCATGCCGAGGCGCTCCTCGTTCACGGCGCGTCCGTCCATGAGCACGGGAAGCGTCATGTTCTCCACCACGTTGAGCACGGGGATGAGGTTGTAGAACTGGTAGACCAGCCCCACGTCGCGGCGGCGCAACACGGCCAGCTCCTCGTCGGAGCGCGCGTACACGTCCGCGCCGTTCAGCAGCACCGTGCCGGAGGTGGGGCGGTCGACGCCGCCCATGAGGTGCAGAAGCGTCGACTTGCCGGAGCCCGACGAGCCGACGATGGCCACGAACTCGCCCGCGGCCACGCTGAACGACACGTCGTCGAGCGCCTTGAGCGCCGTTGGGCCGCTTCCGTACACCTTGGTGAGATGGTCGATGGTCAGAATGTCCATGAGGGGCCTTTCTCGCTAACGGTCTACGGAACAGTGTGCCATCCCGCGCTTGCGCGGGCATGAACGCCGCATGACGGAATTGTCATATTCGGCCAGCCCGCCGTTCCGGGCGAAGGGCCTCCTACACGACCACCTTCGGGAACGTCAGGTCGAAGCGAGCGCCGCCCGTTTCGCGGTCGTTGCCCGCGCGCAGCGTGCCTCCCTGGGCGGTCACGAGCGCCTGGGCCAGCGCGAGGCCGATGCCGAACCCCTCCGATCCCGCGCCGCGGTAGAAGCGCTCGAACAGGCGGGGAAGGTCCTCGGCGGCGATGCCCGGGCCCGTGTCGGCGACGGACAGGCGGAAGGCCACGGCGTCCACGGATGCCTGCACGCGCACGCATCCGCCGGCGGGCGTGTGCTCCATGCAGTTCTTGAGGATGTTGCCCAGCGCCTCGGCCGACCAGGCGGCGTCTCCGTTGAACGACGCTCCCTCGTCGACGTGCGTCTCGCAGGCGACGTCGCGCAGATCGAAGGCGCCGGCCAGCGGGGCCAGCGCGTCGCGCACGAGCCGCGCCGCATCCACGGGGCGAGCCTGCACGCGGATGGCCCCGGCATCGGCCTTCGCCAGCTTCAACAGCGCCGTGACTAGCCATCCCACGCGGCTCACGAGCGTTTCCAGCTCGTGCAGCGCGCGGATGCGCTCGGCCTCGTCGCTCGTGCGCTCGGCGGTGCCGATGAGCAGCCCCATGGCCGTGAGCGGGGTGCGTATCTGGTGCGACACGTCGGCCAGCGCGTCGGCCAGCGCGTTCTTCTCGGCGTCGAGGCGCTCGGTGGCGGTGCGCAGGGCGGCCACCATCTTCGCCAGCTCGTTTCTGAGCACGGCCAGATCGCCCTCGCGGTAGTCCGAGAAGGCGATGCGCCGGCCGCCGTGCAGCACCTCGTCGACCTCGGACGCCAAACGCGCGATCTGCCGGTAGCGCCGCAGCGAGAACGTCGCGAACAGCGCGCAGGCCAGCGCTCCGGCGGCCAGCACCCACAGGCCCGCGCGCGGTCCTTCCACCGCGGCGGCCGCTGCGGCGACGACGGCAAGCGCCCCCGCGAGCAGCGCCAGCTGGCAGGCGAAGGCCCGGTTCCTCGTCAGGCTCATGTCACGCTCCCGTCCGGTAGCCCAGCCCGCGCACGGTGAGAATGAGGCGGGGGTCGGCCGGATCGTCCTCCACCTTGTCGCGCAGGCGCTTGACGTAGACGCTCAGCGTGTTGTCGCTGACGTATTCGCCGGCGCTGTCCCAGATGGCGTTGCGCACGTGCTCGCGCGTGACCAGCTTGCCCCGGCTTTGCGCGAACAGCAGGAGCAGCCGGTACTCGAGCGCCGTCAGCGCCAGGTCGCGGCCCGCCTTGCGCACGCACGCGGTGCCGGCGTCGATCTCCACGTCGCCCAGGCGCAGCAGCGACGATGCGGCGTTCGTGCGGCGCAGCACCGAGCGGATGCGCGAGAGCAGCTCGCGGGCGCGGAAGGGCTTGGCGATGTAGTCGTCGGCGCCCATGTCGAGGCCGGCCACGGTGCTGAACTCGTCGTCGGAGGCCGTGAGGAAGATGACGGCGGGAGCCGGGTCGCACGCCTTGGCCGCCGCGCACACGGCGAACCCGTTGCCCTGGGCGAGCGCCACGTCCACCAGCGCCAGGTCGAAACGTTCGCTGCGCAGCAGCTCGACGGCCGCGTCCTGGCCGTCGGCACAGCGCGTCTCGTATCCTTCCGATCGCAGCAGGTCCGTCAAGCTGGCGACGACGGCCGCGTCGTCTTCGACGAGCAACATGCGCATGGGGCGTCCTTCCCTTCGGGTGCATCGCTCCACGGTAGCAGAAAACGCGGGAAAGGGGAGGGGAGGATCAGCCTTCTTCGTCGTCGACGAACTCCAGGAGGTCGCCGGGCTGGCAGTCCAGCTCCTTGCAGATGGCGTTGAGCGTTTTGAAGCGCACCCCGCTGACCTTGCCGTTCTTCAGCTTCGACAGGTTGCCGTCGGCGATGCCCACCTTCTCGGCCAGCTCTCCCAAAGAAACCTTGCGATCGGCCATCATCCGATCGAGGCGCAGCACGATAGCCATGCCGCCCTCCTAGATGATCTCGAAGTTCTCGTCTTGGACGAGATAGCCGTACTCGATGATCTGCCCGAGGCAGAACACGATGGCGGCCAGCATGAAGGCGACGATGATCGCCTGATCGACGAACACGCAAACCGGGAGCCCTCCTACGAGGCCCGCAAGGGGGAAGCGGGCCCATTCCGGTATGGCGATGGCGAGGAACAGAAGCACGGCGGCCAGTTTGACCATGCGAGGAAGCGCCTCGAAGAACGGCGTCTCCTCCCTGCTGACGCGGAGGAAGATCGCTCCGACGTACGCCAGCACCATGACGAGCAGGCCTTGGCGCACGAGCTCGGCTCCCTGCCTCACGGATTCGGGGGTCGAGAGGGCGCCGCCGATCGTCCACCAATCGGCAATCGCCAGCACGGTCGCCACGCTGAACAAGAACGAGGCGACGAGTATTGCGACGAATGCGGTCACGCTGGTCGTCCGAATCTTGGAACGCGTCTTGTCCATTGAGAGCCTCCTCGCTATCGGATGGCTCCCAGTATACGCCGAAACATGACGCAAAATGATATGAATATGACGTTTTACGTCAAAACATGCAGCCGGTCGATCTACAGATCCACCCAGAACCTCGAGTTCTTGTACAGCTCCTCCACTTTGCTGCGCGCCCACGGGGTCTTGCGCAGGAACGTGAGCGAGCTCTTGAAGTTCGGATCCTTTTTGAAGCAGTTGATCCTGATGCGCTTGGCCAGGCCGTCCCAGCCGTACTTGTTCACCAGCTGCTTGAGCATCGTCTCCAGCGTGATGCCGTGCAGCGGGTCGTTGGGATGCTGCCGATCTGCGGGGTTGTCGGGCATGGGCTCTCCGTGTTCCTCGAAACGTGTGCGCTCCATGATGACGCATGTGCGCGGCGTTTCCCGCCGGAAACGACCGCAATCAGCGAAACATCGTGCAAAATCAGGCGTATCTTCGCTCCAAAAACACGCCCCAGCGGACGAAGCGTGTTTTTGGAGCGAAGATACGCCTTTCTCTGTTTGCGTTTACCGACGGCGCCCCATCGCCAGCACCGCGCGCACGCCGAGGAGCGTGAACGCCGCCACGGCGACGGCGCCCGCCGCTCCGCCGGCTATGAGCCCGCCGACGAGCCCTGCGCTCTTCCCGTGGGCATGCTCGGGGTCTTGGCATCGCCGGGCGTCCGGCGTCGCGGGTCGATGCGGCCCCTCCGGCCCATCCGGCGTTTCCGCCGCTGAGGGCGCGTCGCGCTCCTCCTCGTTTCCCATGAGGGTGTCCAGCCCCCGGCCGAGGGCTGCGGGACGGGCGCTTCCTTCTTTCGCGTTCATGGCTGCCTCCTTCTGCTTGGCTTGTCCTTCCGCTCGGCACCTTACGCTTCGGGCGCGTCGGCGCAGCGGGCGGGCGCGCGGCGTGGGCGAGGCGAGTCGCAGCTGTAACGTTCGGTTGGAAAGCGTTTGCTCGGATCGAGGCCGAAATTAAAGATCGGACGAGACGAAGCTGTCGATGAGGCGCAGGGCGGGATGGGCCACGATGCCGCCCGCCAGCGCGCCTCCCGCGCCCACGAGCCAATCGAAGAAGCTGAAGGGGTGGTCGGGAACCATGAGCGACACCGCTCCGTCGGCGATGCCCAGCATGCACGTGATCAGGACGGCCGCTGCGCAGGCGGTGAGCAGTCCCATATGCTGCCACAGCGCGTTCGCCAGCAGGAAGCCGAGCACCGCGAACTCGACGAAGTACGCCACTGCCGAAGGCGCGCTCGCGGCGGGCCCGAAGTACACGACCGCCGCCCATGCCGCGGCCAGCGCCCAGCGCCCGACCACGATGAAGCGCCGCCGCTTCGACATGCGCGGCTTCGCATCTCCGATATCTTGCATCCGATCGTCCATGCCCCCACCATACCACGCCCCCCGATCCGACCCCCGACACGGGCACCATACCGTTGCCTGCGACGTTTCCCCGGACGTCGCAGGCCTGTCCGAACGGATGTTTCACGTGAAACATCGGCATCGGGCGTCGCATCATCGCCCGAAAAACACGCAAAACGGCCTTCTAGCGTGTTTTTCGGGCGATGATGCGACGCTGCGACCCTTCCGCAACGCGCCGCGCCGCCTCTCTCGGGGCGGCGCGGGCGATTCGCTCGGATGACGCAAGCGGCTTACTTCTTCACGTTCATCGCCCTCATGGCGTTCAGGATGGCGATCACGGCAACGCCCACGTCGGCGAACACGGCCAGCCACATGTTGGCGATGCCCACGGCCGCCAGGACCAGCACGAGGGCCTTGATGCCGAGGGCGAACACGATGTTCTGCCACACGATGCCCATGGTCTTGCGAGCGATGCCGATAGCGCGGGCGATGTTGGACGGCTTGTCGTCCATGAGCACCACGTCGGCCGCCTCGATGGCCGCGTCCGAGCCCATCGCGCCCATGGCGATGCCGATGTCGGCGCGCGTCAGCACGGGCGCGTCGTTGATGCCGTCGCCCACGAACGCGAGCTTGCCCTTGCCGGAGCCCCTCTCATGCGTCTCCTCCAGCAGCTTCTCCACTTCGGCGACCTTGTCCTGCGGCAGCAGCTGCGCGCGGAACTCGTCGATGCCCAGCTCCTTCGCCACGGCGGCTGCCACGTCGGCGCGGTCGCCCGTCAGCATGACGGTCTGCTTCACGCCCGCGGCCCGCAGCGCGGCGACGGCCTCGGCCGCGTCGGGCTTGACGACGTCGGCGATGACGATGTGCCCGATGTACTCGCTGTCAAACGACACGTGCAGGATGGTGCCGGTCAGCTCGCACTCGTGGCAGCCCACGCCGCATTCGCTCATCAGCTTGTCGTTGCCCACCAGCACCACGTGCTCGTCGATCTTCGCGCGCACGCCGTGGCCGCTCTGCTCCTGCACGTCGTCGATGCGCTGCTGGTCGATGGGCCCCGAGTACGCCTGCTTCACCGACAGCGCGATGGGGTGGTTGGAATACGCTTCGGCGTGCGCGGCGACGGACAGCAGGCGGTCGGGGTCGATGCCCGCCTGCGGGTGGATGGCCACCACGTTGAACGAGCCGTCGGTGAGCGTGCCGGTCTTGTCGAACACGACGGTCTCGGTGCCGGCCAGCGTTTCCAGGTAGTTGCTGCCCTTCACGAGGATGCCCAGGCGCGAGGCGCCGCCGATGCCGCCGAAGAACGACAGCGGCACGCTGATGACGAGCGCGCATGGGCACGACACCACGAGGAAGATGAGCCCGCGCTGCACCCAGTCCGACCAGCCGCCGCCAAGCAGCAGGGGCGGCACGACGGCCAAAAGCACCGCGATGCCCACCACGGCCGGGGTGTAGTAGCGCGCGAAGCGGGTGATGAAGTTCTCGGTCTTGGCCTTCTTCTCGGCCGCGTTCTCCACGAGCTCGAGGATGCGGCTCACGGTGGATTCGCCGAAGGGCTTGGTCACGCGCACGGTGATGAGGCCGGTCATGTTGACGCAGCCCGAGATGATCTCGTCGCCCTCGCGCACTTCGCGCGGCACCGACTCGCCGGTGAGGGCCGCGGTGTCCAGCTGGGACGTGCCGGACAGCACCACGCCGTCGAGCGGCACGCGTTCGCCGGCTTTCACGACGATCTCGTCGCCCACGGCCACCTCGTAGGGGTCAACCTGCACGAGCTGCCCGTCGCGCTCCACGTTGGCGAAGTCGGGCGCGATGTCCATCATGTCGGCGATGGATTTACGGCTCTTGCCCACGGCGTAGCTTTGGAACAGCTCGCCCACCTGGTAGAACAGCATGACGGCCGCGCCTTCGGCCATGTGCGGGTCGCTGTCGGGGAACAGCACCAGCGCGAACGCGCCGATGGTGGCCACGCTCATGAGGAAGTTCTCGTCGAACACCTGGCCGTGGCCGATGTTCTTCGCCGCGCGCAGCAGCACGTCGTAGCCGGCGATGAGATAGGGGACGAGGAACAGCGCGAACTCCGCCCATAGCGCCGCCGTCTCGCTGCCGAGCCACGTCGACAGCGGAAGCAGCTCCGCCACGACGTACACGACGACGAACAGCGCGATGGCGAGGAGGATGCGGTTCCTCGTGCGTTTCTGTTTCTTGTTCATGATCTCCAACCTTGTGGTCCGGGGAAGGGCGCAACGCACCGCCGGGATGTTTCACATGAAACATCCGTTCGTGCAATCGGCTCTTCGATTGTCAGCGGGCGGTTAGCGCAGGATGACGCAGTCCGGTTCGAACTTCTTGCAGGCGCGCTGAGCTTCGTCCAGCACCGCTTCGAAGCGGTCGTCGTCGGCTTCCAACACCAGCTTCTGCGTCATGAAGCTGATGGAGGCGCTTTTCACGCCTTCGATGTTCTTGATGGCGTTCTCCATCTTCGCAGCGCAGTTCGCGCAGTCGAGATCCTGGAGTTTGAATGCCTTTCGCATGGCGGTGTCCTTTCGTTTCGGCGTAGTTGCGAGCGGGGGCGCGCGGTGCGGAGTCGAAGCATCCCGTGCCGCGGCCGATGCGGGGCTTATTCGCAGATATGGGTCATGCCCTGGGCGAGCATCGTGTACACGTGGTCGTCCGACAGCGAGTAGATGACGTTCTTGCCGTCGCGCTGGAACTTCACGAGACGGGCCTGCTTGAGCGTGCGCAGCTGGTGCGAGACTGCGCTTTGCGTGGCGCCGATAAGCTCGGCGAGGTCGGCGACGCACAGCTCCTGGCCCATGAGCGCGTACAGCATCTTGATGCGCGTCGTGTCGCCGAACACCTTGAACAGGTCGGCGAGGTCGTACAGCAGCTCCTCGTCGGGCATGCACTCGGGGCTCGGCGCGCCCGCATGCTCGGCGCTGCCGCACGAGCAGCCGTTGTCGTGCGCGTTCTGAGTGTCTTCGCTTCCGGGTGCCGCTTCGGTAATCTTGTCTGGCTTCATTCCGTCAACCTCTCAACATATGATCAACTGTTCATAAGTATACGGACAACAAGGTTCGTGTCAAGGGGCCGAAGGGGAAATTTCCGCTTGTTGTATTTCCAACGCAGCGCGCTGTCGAGCCATGCTATGCTCCCGGACGATAGCGAAGAGGACGACTTGTTTCGGGAGGAATCTATGCTGCGGAAGATCATCGAGATCGACGAAACGGCCTGCAACGGCTGCGGCCTGTGCGTCACGGCGTGCCATGAGGGCGCCATCGGCCTGGTGGAGGGCAAGGCGCGCCTGCTGCGCGACGACTATTGCGACGGGTTGGGCGACTGTCTGCCCGCGTGCCCGACCGGCGCCATCTCGTTCGTGGAGCGCGAGGCGGCAGCCTACGACGAGGCTGCGGTCAAGGCTCGAACGGCGCAGGAGAATTCGGTCGCACGCCTGTCGGGCGGCTGTCCCGGATCGCTCTCGCGCTTCTTCGCGTCCGAAGATCCTGAGGCGAAGCCCGCTCGGCCTTCCGCTTCCGCCCCCGTCGCCGAACCGGTTTGCGAAGAAACGCCCTCCCAGCTTTCGCAGTGGCCGGTGGAGATCAAGCTCGCGCCCGTGCAGGCGCCGTATTTCGCGGGCGCGCACGTGCTGATCGCCGCAGACTGCACGGCGTTCGCCTACGCCGACTTCCATCGCGGCTTCATGCGCGGGCGCATCACTCTTATCGGCTGCCCCAAGCTCGACGGCGTCGACTACAGCCAGAAGCTCGAAGCCCTGTTCGCCTCCAACGACATCGCGTCGGTCACCGTGGCGCGCATGGAGGTGCCGTGCTGCGGCGGCCTGGAACATGCGGCGCGCGCCGCGCTCGAGCGCAGCGGCAAGAACGTGCCGTTCGAGGTGGCGGTGATCTCGACGAAGGGCGCGCTGCTGGAGCGCCGCTAGCGAGCGAAGCCGCGATTCGCCGGGGGACGCGCTCGCCCGAAGAACTTCCGCCGACGCAGCCCTCCGTACAAATGTTTCATATGAAACATTTGTACGGACAAGCTCCTTCGCCTTCGGCTGCAATGTTTGCGGGTTGTCTTTCGTTGCGCGAGAGCGGTCGTTTGTTCGTCGAGGCTTGACCGCTTCGGAAGCGCGCGTTCACACTGGTCGCAAGGCTTTGCGCTTTTGCCGCAGCCGGGATGCATACCCTCGAACCAAAGGATCAAACATGGAGACCATCGAAGAATTGTTCCAGGAGATGTTGGACGACGAAGACCTGAGGGCTTCGTTCGCGCAAGCGCTGGAGAGCGACCGTTTGGAAGCTTTCCTTCAGGAAAGCGGCTGCGAGGCTGCTCCTTCCGAGGTGCGGGAGGCCTTGGAGGGCATGTTCAGGGAAGAGCTGGACGACGAGCTTCTGGATGAAGTGAACGGCGGAATGAGCAAATATCGTCTGTATCTCCACGAACCCTTTCTTAAAACTACAAGTGCCGCGTCGCAGAAGATCAAGATCATCAAGGGTTAGCGGCTTTTCTTCTGCATCTCGCGGACGAAGTCGGCCGTTCGGCCGACTTCGCGGATCCTTCGCCACCGACGGCTTCCGCCCGCAATTTCGTACAAGCGGCTCGGTGCGGTTCGTGGTATCGTTTCCTGCTTGGACGAAAGGTTTTGGATGGAGACGATCGAATCTTGGAACGCGCGCCCCGACGTGCGCGGCGCGCGGCTGGCCGACCCCGACATGGGCGCAGAGAACCGGCGCATCGCGCCGTTCGGGCCGTGCCCGGGCGTGGAGTTCGTCACACTCGAGGGCATCGTGCAGCCGTTCCCGCTCCATTTCCACGATTTCTGGACCATCGGCCAAATGGTGGGAGGGCGGCGGCGCATGACGTGCCGCGGCGAGGTGCACGATCTGGGGCCCGAGGACTTCGTGCTGTTCGGCCCCGGCGAGGTGCACGGCTGCAAGCCTTTGGACGACGCGCCGCTCATGTACCGCAGCGTGGTCGTGCCCGTCGGCCTGTTCGCGCAGGCGTTCGCTGAATCGCACGGTATCGGCGCCGCGTCCCTGCCCGACGGCGGCCCCGCTTGCCGCTTCAAGTCCGTGGTGGTGCGCGACGTGGCCCTTTCGGCGTGCATGGACCGGCTGTACGCGTTCGCCCGGGCCGATTCCGCGCATGACCCGCTCGAGGAGGAGGAAGCGCTTTGGGCCCTCCTCGCGCAGACGGCTCGGTATTGCGAGAGCGCGGCGGCCGAGCCCCCGGCGCCCGAGGCTCCCTCCGCGGCGAACGTGGCGCGGGCGCGGGCATACCTCGAAGAACGGTTCGCCTCGTGCATCACTCTCGACGACCTCGCGTGCTGCGCGGGCGTGTCGCGCTACCACCTCATCCGCGTGTTCTCCGAGGAGACGGGCCTCACGCCGCATCGCTACCTGCAGGCGGTGCGCGCGAACCGTGCTCGCGACCTGCTGGCGGCGGGCGTCGATCCGGCCGAGGTCGCCGCGCGGTCTGGGTTCGCCGATCAGGCGCACATGGGGCGCGTGTACAAATCGTTCTACGGCATCACCCCCGGCAGCTACCGAACGGCGGCGCGCACGCGGGTGCGGGAAGGATAGCGAGATGGCGGTTCAAACAAGCGAGGCCATAGAGGGGGCGCCGGCGGATCAGCGCCGCCCCGCCGTGCGCGGGCATGCGCTGGCGTTGGTCACCGTGGTGGTGTGGGCGGTCACGTTCGTATCCACGAAGGTGCTGCTCGTGCACCTCGCACCCATCGAGATCCTGTTCTTCCGCTTCGTCATCGGGTTCGTCGCGCTCGCGCTCCTGCGCCCGCGCATCCTGCACGTCCGGGGCTTCAAGGAGGAGCGGTGGTTCATGCTGGCGGGCGCTACCGGCGTGACGGTGTACTACCTGCTGGAGAACATCGCGCTCACGTTCACCACGGCCTCCATCGTGGGCGTGGTGGTGGCCGCGGCGCCGCTGTTCACCGGCGTCGCGTCGGCCGTCGTGCTGAAAGAGCGCCTGCGCGCGCCGTTCTTCGTCGGCTTCGCGGTGGCCATGGCGGGCGTGTGCCTGGTCAGCTTCGCGGGCGGCGCGTCGGGCGGCCTTGTCGCAGAAGGCGGGCTGGGGCAGGCGGGGCTCATCGGCGTGGCGCTGGCCTTGGCGGCGGCGGGCACGTGGGCCGTGTACTCCATCGTGACGAAGAAGCTCTCGACGTTCGGCTACGACAGCATCCTCGTCACGCGCCGCACGTTCGCCTGGGGTCTCGCGTTCATGCTTCCCGCGCTGCCGCTTCTGGGATTCTCGCCCGATTGGGGCTCGCTCGCCGCGCCCGAGATGTGGGGCAACCTCGTGTTCTTGGGGCTGGGCGCGAGCGCGCTGTGCTTCGTGACGTGGAACATGGCGGTGAAGGAGCTGGGGCCGGTGAAGACGAGCCTGTACATCTACCTCGTGCCGGCGCTCACCGTGCTGGCCTCGGCCGCCGTGCTGGGCGACCCGCTCACCCCGCCGGTCGTCGCCGGAGTCCTGCTCACTATCGCAGGGCTGTTCCTTTCCGAGCGCGGGAAGTAGCGCGCTACGAGGCGGCGCACGCGTCCGAAAGCAACGTCGGTGGCGAAAAAGCATCGGATTCGGAAGTTCGCAAGGGGTTCGAAGGCGCAGCGCAAGCTGCCTTTCCGCATAGTGCCCGATCGCAGAAGGGAAGCCGTGGGATTGCGCCCGCTCATCCCCGCGAAGCTCGCGGCTTTCTTCCGAATTCGATATGTTTTCTCCATTACACGTCTAACCGGCTGCACGGAGATGCTCGGGACTGGGCGGCTTCGAGCGAAGGGTTCCACCGAACATCGTTCGTCGAATGGAAAACACGCACAGATGTTTCACGTGAAACATCCGGGTCCTTCGCTGTTTCTAGTGGGTACCATACCTCTCGGGGATCCCGAGCGACAGCTTCCCCAGGTGGAGAAATATCATCGCCTTGAAGTTCTCGAAGTTGCGGTAGCCCCTCGCCGCCCGCTTGACCGACTGGATGACGGAGTTCAGGCCCTCCAGGATCGAGTTGGTCCTCCTGTGGTCGAAGTAGGCGAGGATCTCCTCGCGGTTCTTGGCGATCGTCTTCGCAACCGGCTTCATGGGCGCGAGGTTGGAGTGCGCCATCCAGCTTGTCAGCGCATCAAGGGCTTCAGCCGCCTCGGCTCGCGAGGTGCACTCGTAGATGCGCTGCATGGCTTCTTTCATGGCGCACGCGCGGCCGGTCTTAAGGTTCTCTTTTGCGAGTTCGCGCTTGCGCGATAGCTGGGAGGCTTTCAGATTGGCTTCGTTTTTAAGCCAGAGCCAGCGGGTTCGCTTCAGGAGATCTCATTTGCCCTCGGACTCCCGCGCTTCGGCGGCGCGCACCTTATCGACCGCCTTGGTGAACAGCTGGATCACATGGAAGCGGTCGGCTATGCGGGCGGCCTGCGGCATGTGGACGGCGATGCCGCTCGCAAACGAAGGGGATAGGTCGCAGGTAACGGCCTCCACGGCCTCTGCGTCCCCTCCATGTGCGGCCAAGTCGTCCGCGAACCCTGCAACGGTTCCCGCGTCGCGTCCCTCTTGCACCGACACGACGCGGCGTGCGTCCAAGTCGACGAATGCGGAAAGGTAGTCGTGCCCTCGCTTTTTGGCGGTCTCGTCGACGCCCACCGCGCGCACGTCCGAGTAGTCCGCATGCGCGCATGCTCGTGCCACGCATGCCCTTATCGCCCGCCAAAGCCTCGTGTCCGTTTCACCTAAAAGCTCTCCTATGGCGCTCACCGTCAGCCCTGAGAGCGCCATGACGACGACCTGGGCGGCGAACAGGGCCGTGAAGTGCTTGGCGTCGTCGGCCTCCCAGGGAACGCGCACGGTGACGACGCCGTGGATCGGGCACCCGACCCTGGGGACCTTGCAGTGGACGATCGTCCTGTACTGCCAGATGTCGAGGTGGCGCCACTCGCGCTCGCGGGTGTCGTAGACGCCGTGCATGCCCCCGCACGCGGTGCAGAACATGGCCGAGCCCGTCGCTCGCTCCACGAAGACGTGCAGCTCGTCTTTGCCCCCTGCGACCTCCCTGAACTCCGCATCGACGACCTTCCATTCGGGGCCCAGGTTCAAGGACTTCTCGAAAAGAGCCGCGAGCATTGCCGCTTGGGTGTTCATGTCTGCTCCGATTCCGTAGCGCCGTCTGCGTGTCCCATGGTACCGCTTGCAGCTCCATAAGGTGGGCTCCCTAGCAAGTTCGCCCTGTCAAACCACTAGAAACAGCGAAGGGCCAACATCCGCGCGTCGCGATGCCGAGGGATGTCGGCCTCGCCATCGCGCCGACGTCGTGGCCCTTGCGGCGTCGAAGCTTTCGCCGGCTCAACGCTCGGGACGCGCGGTCAGCCGCACGGCACCGCGGTCGAGCAGCGGCTCGTAGACGCCGCGCAGCCATAGGGCGGCCTCGCCCGGTCCCAGCGCGAGCGGCATGCGGTTGTGCACGGGAGCCACGGCGGCGTTCGGTTCGGTGGTGACGAGCGAGAATCGTCCGCGATCGTGCACGCCCGCCAGCAAGAGCGGCGCGCCGTCGGGCGCTGCGAAGGCGTACTGGCGCTTCACGGGGCGCCCGGTGCGCTCGCTCGGCACCGTCTCGGTCGCATGCGATTCGTAGAAGCCCCGAGCAGGCACCAGGCAGCGACGACGTGCGAAGGACTCGGCCCACATGCTGCCCTCGCTGCGCAGAGCCGTCTCGATGCGCGTGTTGAACACGGGTCCGTTCTTCCAAGGAACCTCGTATCCCCAGGCCATATGGGCTACCGCGAGGCCGCATCCGTCGCCCGCGGCCACGATGAGCGGCACGACCGACGAGGGAAGCGCCTCGGGGCGGTTCGCGCGGCCGATCGCGCCGGTTCCGCGGGCTTCTGCCGGCTCGTCCGATTCGCCGTCGAACAGCGAGAGCTGCACAGGCGCCTCTTCGCGTTCCGCTCGCTGCTCGGCGCGGTCCGGCTGCGCGGATTCGGGGAAGAAGAGGAAGTCCTCATAGGCCTCGATCGGGTCGAGCGAAGCCAGCTCGTCCGCGTGCACGGCCAGGTCGCGCTCTATCTCCGCAGCGATGCGGGCGACTTCGTCGCAGTCGATCGGTATGAAACGGCGGCACATCCACGGCTCCTTCCTCGCGTTTCCGCTCGCATCCAGTGTAGCGGTTCGCACGACGATGCGGGGCTACCGTGCGGTGTCCTTCGCGTGACGGCCGCGTTCCGGCTCGGCTGCGCCGCTACCTTTCGCATTGGCTGCAGCGCGGGCGAGCCGCCTCCGCGACGTCGGCAGCGCGGCCCGCCGTAACGCGTGCCGTCGCTCCCGCCGTTCAAGCGCTCGCGGACGAAGGGGTTGACAATACCCTTAAGGGGTATATACTCGCGCTTGGATACCCTCATGGGGTATAGAAGGAAGGAATCATCATGACCGAGAATCACGCGCAAGCTGAAAACGCCGCCATCTCGTCGCGCCCCGTGCCGACGTGCTGCTGCCACCGTAAGGAGACGCCGCGCTCGGAAGAGCTGCAGGCCGACCTTCATCGTCGCTTGAACCGCGTGATCGGGCAGCTGGGCGGCGTGAAGACGATGATCGACGACAACCGCTACTGCGCCGACGTGCTCACGCAGCTGGCGGCCGCGGAAAGCGCGGTTCACAGCATTTCCGCCGTGGTGCTGCGCAACCACCTGGAAACGTGCGTGGTCGAACAGATCGAACGCGGCAATGTGGAGATCATCGACGAGGTCATGAACCTGTTGAAGAAGTTCTCGCGCTAACCCGCGCTGAAAGACAAGGCCGTTCGTCCGTTTGTCGCGGATGTTTCACGTGAAACATCCGTTCGCGCGAAGGGGAGGGCGGCTGCGAAGGAGTAAGAAGTGAAGCAAACGTTCGATGTCACCGGCATGACGTGCGCGGCGTGCTCCGCGCGCGTGGAGAAGGCGACGCGGGCCGTGCCCGGCGTGGCCGATGTCGCCGTGAACCTGCTGAAGAACAGCATGGACGTCTCGTTCGACGACGGCGCGGAACCGTCGGCCGTCACGGCCGCCGTCGAGGCCGCGGTCGACAAGGCGGGCTACGGCGCCTCCGCGCGCGTCCTGGCGGTCGCGAACGGCGGCGGGCAGGGCGCGGGAAGCCGTGCGGCCCAGGCGCGCCCCGTGACCGACGCGGCCGCCGAGGCCAAACATGTTCGCATGCGCCTCATCGTATCGGCCGCGTTCACGATCCCGTTGTTCTACCTGTCGATGGGACACATGTTCGGCTGGCCGCTGCCCGGGTTCTTCCTGGGGGACGAGAACGTGCTCACGTTCGCGTTCACGCAGTTCCTGCTGCTCTTGCCCGTCGTGTTCGTCAACTTCAAATTCTTCCGCGTGGGCTTCAAGACGCTCGTCCACGGCGCGCCGAACATGGACTCGCTCATCGCGTTGGGCTCGACGGCGGCCTCGGCGTACGGCATATACGCCATCTACAAGATCGGCATCGCGCTGGGCGCGGGCGACCTGCACGCCTCGCATATGGCGGCCATGGACCTGTACTTCGAGTCGGCGGCCATGATCCTCACGCTCATCACGCTGGGCAAATACTTCGAGGCGCGCGCAAAGGGCAAGACCACCGACGCCATCGCCAAGCTCGTGGACCTCGCGCCGAAGGAGGCCGTGCGCCTTGCGGACGGCGTCGAGGAGCGCGTGCCCGTGGAGGCCGTGCGCGTCGGCGACGTGCTGGCGGTGCGCGCGGGCGAGGGCGTGCCCGTGGACGGCACGCTGCTGGAAGGCTCGGGCACGCTGGACGAGTCGGTGATCACCGGCGAGAGCGTGCCGGTGGACAAGCGCCCGGGCGACCGCGTGACCGGCGCCACCCTGAACAGCACCGGATGGTTCACTATGCGCGCCGACCGCGTGGGCGACGACACTGCGCTGGCCGGCATCATCCGGCTCGTGGACGAGGCCACCTCCACGAAGGCTCCCATCGAGAAGATCGCCGACAAGATATCGGGCGTGTTCGTGCCCGTGGTCATCGTCATCGCCGTGGTCACGTTCGCCGTGTGGATGTTCGGCGGGGCGACGCTGGAGATCGCGCTGTCGCACGCCATCAGCGTGTTGGTCATCTCGTGCCCGTGCGCGCTCGGCCTGGCCACGCCCACGGCCATCATGGTGGGCACGGGGCGCGGGGCGACCAACGGCATCCTCATCAAGTCGGCCGAGGCGCTGGAAACCGCCCACGACGTGCGCACCGTGGTGCTGGACAAGACCGGCACGGTGACCGAGGGCGCGCCGAGCGTCACCGACGTGCTGGCCGCGCCGGGCGCGAGCGAGGAGCGGCTGCTGGAGCTGGCGGTGTCCGTCGAAGGCCGCTCCGAGCACCCGCTCGCGCGTGCCGTGTGCGCCTACGCCCGCGAGCGAAAGGTGTATCCGCTGCTGGTGGAGGACTTCAGGCAGATTCCCGGCGAAGGCGCCGTCGCGCTCGTGGACGACCACCCCTCGCTCGCCGGCAACCTGCGCATGATGGAGGCCCGCGGCATCGAGACGGGCACGTTCGCCGAGGCCGCCCGGCGGCTGGCCGACGAGGGCAAGACGCCCTTGTTCTTCGCCCAGGACGGCGAGCTTCTGGGCATCGTCGCCGTGGCCGACACGGTGAAGCCCTCGAGCGCCGCCGCCTTGGCCGTGCTGAAGGGCATGGGCATCCGCACGGTGATGCTGACCGGCGACAACGAGCGCACGGCCGCCGCCATCCAGCGCGAGGTGGGCGCCGACGAGGTCATCGCCGGCGTGCTGCCGGACGGCAAGGAGCGCGAGATCCGCCGCTTGGCTGAGCAAGGACGCGTGGCCATGGTGGGCGACGGCATCAACGACGCCCCCGCGCTCGCGCGCGCCGACGTCGGCATCGCCATCGGAGCCGGCACCGACGTGGCCATCGAGAGCGCCGACATCGTGCTCATGCGAAGCGACCTTTTAGACGTGCCCGTCTCCATCCAGCTTTCGCGCGCGACGCTGCGCAACATCAAGCAGAACCTGTTCTGGGCGCTCGTGTACAACGCCGTGTGCATTCCTGTGGCCGCCGGCGCGCTGTCGTTCATGGGCCTGAACCTCAACCCCATGATCGCTGCGGCCGCCATGAGCCTGAGCTCGGTGTGCGTGGTGACGAACGCCCTGCGCCTGCGCGGCTGGAAGCCCGACCTCCCTGCGGCACCGTCGGACGCCCCCGCGTCCGCGCCCATCGACAGCACCGAGTCCGACAACCCCAACGAAAAGGAGAGTACCATGGAGAAGACCCTGAACGTCGAAGGCATGATGTGCCAGCACTGCGTCGCCCACGTGAAGAGGGCGCTGGAAGGCGTGGCGGGCGTGGAAGAGGCCGTCGTCGATCTCGATGCCGGCACCGCCACTGCGAAGCTTGCGCACGACGTGCCGGAAGACGTGCTGGCCGCCGCCGTTACGGTAGCCGGGTACGAGGTGAAGTAGGCCCTGACTGTCATCCTGAGCGCAGGCGGTGTGTGTCAAGGGGACGGGTGATTTGACGCACGGAACCTTCGACTCGCTTGCGCTCCGCTCAGGATGTCAAGGCGAGCTGCGCTCTAGCACCCCACGACGATCTCGCGCAGGGCCGCCACCAGCTTCTCGTTGTCCTCGCGCGTGCGCACGGCAACGCAGAAGTAGCGGCTGTCCTCGAGCGCGGGAGTTCCTTCCAGCTTGCGCACGAGGAACCCGGCCAATTGCAGGCGCTGGGCCAGCTCGTCGGTGTTCGCCACCCCTAGCGCCAGGTCGGGGCCGGCGTCGAACGTGCACATGACGTAGTTCGCCTCGGCGGGGAAGATGTCGATGCCGGGGATGAGGTTGAGCATGCACTGCAGCCAGGGGATCTCGGAGTCCAAGAACTCGCGCGTGCGCTCGAGGTGCTCGGTCTCCGTGAGCGCCAGCTCGCCGATCACCTCGGCGAACATCGGCACGCACGAGCTGTCGTAAAAGCGCGTGATTTGCGCGATGGTGTCGGGATGCGCGATGCAGTAGCTGATGGGGATGCCCGGCATGGCGAACGGCTCGCACAGCGAGCGCACCACCACGAGGTTGCGGTGCTCGTTCACGAGGGATACCATGCTCTCGCCGCCCAGCGTGAGCTCGATGGACCGCTCGTCAACCACCACCCAGGTGCAGGCGTCGAGGTAGGCAAGCAGCGTCGGCTTCGGCAGCAGGCGGCTGGTGGGGTAGCCCGGGTTCGCCAGCACGGCGGCGTCGAACACGATGCCGTGGCGCTCGGCCGCGGCCGGATCGGGCACGGTGAAGCCGGCGGGGCTGGCGATCTCAACCACGCGATGCCCGGCATTTCCTGCGGCCAGCGCGTACTCCACAGGGCCGGGAACGGCCACACCCACGGTGCAGGGCTGGTAGGTCTGGGCTACGGCGCGCACCATGTCGCCCACGGTGGAGCCCACGAGAAACGATTCCACGGACAATCCGAACTTGCGGGCCAGCACGCTGCGCAGGGCGTGAGCCTCGCGGTCGGGCGGGTAGTTCAGCTCGCCGGCGGCGAGCGCGGTCTCCATAGCGCGGATGAAAGAAGGGGGCGTGCCCAAGGGGTTCGCCGTGCCCGAGAAGTCGATCCAGTTCATCTCCGAGCGCATCTCGTAGGGAGGAGACAGCAGCTGTTCGGGCAGCGCGGTCACGCAGGCTCGTACGCTGGGAAGCGCGTCGGTGTCTCGCTGCGTCATCGTCATGTCTCTCCCTCCCCGCATGTTGCCTCGTGGCTCGAGGCAAGGAATGAATATCCTAGCACAAGTTCATTACGCCCGGACAGGGCATGGTAGACTTATTCGCGCAATGCGATCCTATTCACCACAGACCGATCCCGAACGGCCCGCCAGCGGCGGCGGCTACGCCATGCCGCTCGAGCCGTGGGAGGGTCCGGCCATCTTGCTCGTGGACCTCGACGCGTTCTTCGCTTCGGTCGAGCAGCTGGACCATCCCGCCTGGCGCGGCAAGCCCGTCATCGTGGGCGGCGACGCCGACAAGCACGGCGTGGTGTCCACGGCGTCCTACGAGGCGCGCCCGTACGGCGTGCACAGCGCCATGCCCTCTTCCACGGCGAAGCGCCTGTGCCCTCACGCCATCTGGACGCACGGCCGCTTCGACCGCTACCGCGAGATGTCGAACGCCATCATGGACATCCTGCGCGCCGAAACGCCGCACGTGCAGCAGGTCAGCATCGACGAGGCGTTCATGGACGTGTCTCCCACGTCGGTGAACCGAGAGCATCCCGTGCGCGTCGCGCAGCGTATCCAGCAGCGCGTCGAGGAGCTGGGCGTCACGTGCTCCATCGGGGTGGGCACGTCGAAGACCGTCGCGAAGATAGCCTCGGACATGGACAAGCCGCGCGGGCTGACCGTGGTGTACCCCGGAGGCGAGCGGGATTTCCTCGCGCCCCTGCCCGTGCGCACGATGAGCGGCATCGGAGCCGCAGCCGAGGAGAAGCTGCACTCCCGCGGCATACGCACCCTCGGCCAGCTGGCCGATGCGGACGAAGGAATGCTGCTGCGCGCGTTCGGCAAGAACGGCCGCGTCATGCACGTGCGGGCGAACGGGGGCGACGACGCGCCCGTGGAGCAGGACGACACGGTGAAATCGGTGTCGAACGAGATGACGTTCGCGGTGGACCTCACCACGCGCGAAGACGTCGAGGGCGCCATCGCCACCATCGCCGCGAAGGTGGGGCGCCGCCTGCGACGCAAGGGGCTGCGCGGCCGCACCCTGGGCCTGCGCATGCGTTACGACGACCGCAGCGTGCGCTCGGTGCAGCGTCAGCTGCCAGCGCCCAGCGACGACGAGCTTTCCTACACGCCGCTTCTGTACCGCATGGCCGACGAGCTGTGGCGCCCCGGCATGCCCGTGCGCCTCATCGGCGTGGCGATGACCGGGTTCGGCGGAGGCGAAAGCGTGCAGGGCAGCCTGTTCGACATCGCCGAGGCTGCTCCCAGCGACGACGATGTGGACCCCGTCATCAAAGACGAGGCGAAGCGGCGCGGACTCATCGAGGCAACCGACCTCGTCAAGGACAAGTTCGGCGAATCCGCGGTCCGCTTCGGCCGCGAGCTGCGAGGCGAGGGCAACACCACCGGCTCCGCCAGCAAGAACCCGGCCGACTACAAGTGAGGTTTTGCCCGTAGGGGCGCCCGTTGCCCGCCCCTACGGAGGTTAGTGCGCACCCAGCAGATAGAGCACCCCGAAGACCAAACCCGCCGCAATGAGTAGCGCTAGCACGAGCCCCAGAAACAACCAGCGGCCGTCGACATGGCCTTCCTCGTCCTTCCAGCGGTCAGGGACGAGGACGTCGAAAAGCAGGCTTGCGAGAAATCCCACACGTTATTACCGCTTGTCGGCCAGGAAGAACAGCGCCATCGTTCCGGGGCCGGAGTGGGCGCCGATGACGGGGTCGACGTAGTTGATGACGACTTCCTTCACGCCGAAGCGCTTCTTCACCTGATCGGCCACGTACTCGGCGTCCTCGAGGCAGTCGCCGTGCGTGATGAACACCATCTGCTGGTCGATGGGGGCGATGGCCGTCTTCTCCATGTGGTCCACCAGGGCGTGCAACGACTTCTTGCGGCCGCGCACTTTCTCCAGGGGGATGAGGCGACCTTCGTCGTCCACGTGCATGACCGGCTTGATGTTGAGCATGGTCCCCGCCCAGGCCGCCGTCTTCGACACGCGGCCGCCGCGGAACAGGAACATGAGGTCGTCCACGGTGAACCAGTGCGCCAGGTTCAACTTGTGCTGCTCTACCCAGTCGCGCACCTCGTCGATGGAGGCGCCGCCTCGGGCGCGCTGCACGGCGTGCCACACGAGCAGGCCTTCGCCGCCCGAGGCGGCCAGCGTGTCCACGGAGCGCAGCTTCCGCTCGGGGAACTCCGCGGCCAGCTGCTTCACCAGGAGCTCGACGGCCTCGTAGGTACCCGATAGCCCGCTGGAGAAGCCCAGGTACAGCACGTCGCGTCCCTGTTCCAGCAACCCGCGCATGAGCGCCTCGGAGTCGGCCAGGTTCGGCAGCGACGTGGTGATCACCTTGCCGTCGCGCATCATCGTGTAGAACTGCTTGAGGTCGGTGTGCTGCCCCTTGAGATAACTTTGGTACTGCTCGCCGTCCACCATGAAGGTGAGGGGCAGGATATGCAGACCGAATTCGTCGATCATGTCCTCGACGAGGTTGCAGCTGGAATCGGTGACGATCTCGAAGTTCATCGGCATACGACGCGTCCTTCCTTGAAACTGCAGCGGTCGGAAAACCCGAGCTTCCCGCTGTGAATATGCGATCGTTAAAAGTATACCGTTTAGCGTCGCGCTCCTGTGTCGCAATTTTGAAAAGTGCGGGCAGGCTCGCCGGAAACGGCGTTCGTTCCACTATACTATAGCGGTTTATGGCGACAGAAGCGCACATGCTTTGAGGAAAGGTACGGCACCCGTGGCGAACACGTACAAAGAAACGATGAACCTGCCGAAGACCGACTTCGCGATGCGGGCTAACCTGCCCGAGAGCGAGCCGAAGCGTCTGGCCAAGTGGGAAGAAGAGCATATCTACGAGCAGGTTCTCGAGAAGAACAAGGACGGCAAGCCCTTCATCCTGCACGACGGCCCTCCGTACGCCAACGGCCCCATCCATATCGGCCATGCCTTCAACAAGATCCTCAAGGACTTCGTGAACAAGTCCCATGCGCAGCGCGGGTTCTTCACGCCCTACGTGCCCGGCTGGGACTGCCACGGCCAGCCCATCGAGCATATGGTGGAGAAGACCCTCGGCCCCGACAAAATGGCCAAGATCGACCAGCCCACGCTGCGCCGCCTCTGCCGCGAATGGGCCGAGAAATACGTCGACGTGCAGCGCGAGGGCTTCAAGCGCCTCGGCGTGAACGCCGATTGGGAGCATCCGTACCTCACGTTCACGCCGAACTACGAGGCGGGCAACGTCGAGGTGTTCAAGCAGATGTACCTCGACGGCTCGGTGTACCGCGGCCGCAAACCCATCCACTGGTGCAAGCGCTGCCACACGGCGCTGGCCGAGGCCGAGATCGAGTACTCCGACGAGACGTCGCCGTCCATCTTCGTGAAGTTCAAGATGGATATCATGCCCGGCATGTTCGAGACTGCAGGCGCTGCGGGCGACGCCTACGTGCTCATCTGGACCACCACGCCCTGGACGCTTCCGGCGAACACGGCCGTGTCGCTGGCGCCCGACGCCGACTACGTGATGGTCCAGGCGGACGGCTCCAACATGATCATGGCGCGCGAGCTGGTGGAACAGGTGGCCGAGGTCGCGGGCTGGGAATCCTACGACCTCGTGCGCGGCGAGGACGGCGAGCCCGTCGCGCTCAAGGGCCGCGAATTCACCGGCCTCACCTACACGTGCCCCGTCCGCCAGGACCTCAAGGGCATCATCATCTACGGCGACCACGTCACGCTGGACTCCGGCACGGGCGCGGTGCACACGGCTCCCGGCCATGGTCAGGACGACTACCTCGTGGCGCTGGAGTTCGACGTGCCGCTGCTCATGCCGGTGGACGACAACGGCGTGCTCACCGACGAGGCGGGCCCTTTCGCGGGCCTCGACGTTGACGAGGCGAACCCGGTCATCATCGAATGGCTGCGCGAACGCGGCACGCTGGTGGCCCAAAAGGAGATCCTGCACAGCTACCCGCACTGCTGGCGCTGCCACGAGCCGGTCATCTTCCGCGCCACCGACCAGTGGT
>OLRC01000579.1_pt1 | contig 26717 bp, 18 predicted proteins | sample 1672081 | NCBI WGS metagenome assembly OLRC01 (sample SAMEA3136643, study PRJEB25190) | human gut metagenome | biome: human gut; feature: human-associated habitat; material: faeces | place: Austria | collected 2013
TGCCGCACCTCGCTCGCCGTATCGGCACTTAGAATTATGCGGTATTGCCCTAAAAGATTTGGCAGGATAAAGACGACCGGGATCAAAAACAATCCCTGCCGCGCGGCGGCCACCACCGACGCTTGCCACGCCATACCGATGGTTTGCAGCAGCATCGTACACAGGATAACCGTGGGCGCAGACATTTCCAAAATCAGGCGGCGCACCGGTGCTTGTGTCATATAGCGCACGCGCTCTTCCGCCGTCATAGCTGTTGTTTTCATCGTTGTACTTCCTTGCCGCAGCACTGCTATTGTACCGCAGCCAGGCAGGCAATGCAACGAAAATCGCTGCTGTTTACGCATAAAACCGGGGGCTTTGCGGCGGCCTCCGGTTTTATGGTTTTCGTTTACTTCTGCATGATGTGAATTCCGGCATACGGTTGTCTCTTTGCTGTTGCATAACGGGGTTGATAAAATTTCCGTGGCGGACTTTGTTGGTGATGACCCTGCAACCCTTGACCGTTACTATGCCCATCTTATCAATGATAGGAGGGTACAGGCAGCAAACGCAATGAATTCCATCATTGGCTTTGCCGCCACGGAAATACCGGCTGAATAAAAACTGAATAAAAAATTGACTTGTTACCACGAAAAAAGAAAAAGAACGGTAAAACCTGACGTTCTACCGCTCTTCATATGGTTGCGGGGACAGGACTTGAACCTGCGACCTCCGGGTTATGAGAAATCTAAAAATCGTGCGTTACAGTGATGTTTTGTTGGGTTTGGTGGTATTGTGTACCAAGGCTCAGAACTGATTTTGTCCCATGTGTACAAAAGGGTGCTATACGGTGCTGACCCGTTCCAACCCCTTTTGGGGGCAGTTTTGGGGGCAAATCTGCAAGACGAATTCTGACTTGCGCCGCTCAAATAAATGCGCAGCTTTGGTTCCATTGAGAAAAGTGGATACTCATATCACAGGGTTCACGCAAGTGAAAAGCCCAACGAACTGGTGATGAAATTTTACTTTCTAGCAAGAAGTTGTACGCAAGCCAACTCTACACCATCCCTGCACACCGCCCCTGTCACCGCGAGAAACGCCCTTGTTTAGGCGCATTCACACCGCGTCGGAGCGGTGCCCTCCCAGCCAAATATTGCCCCAAATTCCCCGTTTTCCGGGGATTTTTTATTTTACCGCAAAGGCATTTACCTGAACGGGATTTCCCTGTACAGGTAAATCCTGCACAAATAAATAACTAACTAAATAAATTACTAAGATACTATCGTATCCTATCCGTAAAACTACAAAAAACGGATTTTTTCCACTGGAATCTTGCCGTAATGCATACAACTTAACACCGGAGAGTACAACTTACGATTGCACTGTGATTTTTGTCTCTGGTATAATTAAATCAACACGGCTTCCCCGCTTGAATCGCCGCGTCAATCGCGCGGGCAGCCTCTTTGCCGGCACCCATGGCCAGAATGACCGTGGTAGCACCGGTAACGGCATCGCCGCCGGCGTAGACCATCGGGCGGCTGGTCAGGCCGTCGGGGCCGTTCGTAATCAGGCAGCCGTGCTTGTCGGCGTCCAGACCCGGCGTGGTGGAGCGGATCAGCGGGTTGGGGCTGGTGCCCAGCGCCATGATCATCGTATCAACGTCCAGAACGAACTTGCTGCCCTCCTTGACGATGGGGCGGCGGCCGGACGCATCCGGCTCGCCCAGCTCCATCTCCACGCAGGTCATACCCTTGACCCAGCCGTTCTCGTCACCCAGCACTTCCGTCGGGTTCGTCAGCGTCTTAAAGACGATGCCCTCCTCCTCGGCGTGCTCGACCTCCTCCTTACGGGCAGGCAGCTCGGCCATGCCGCGGCGGTAGACGATGTAGACATTCTCGGCACCCAGACGCTTGGCGCAGCGGGCGGCGTCCATGGCGACGTTGCCGCCGCCGACGACGGCGACAGACTTGCTCTTCATGATGGGCGTGCGGGAATCCTCCTTGTACGCCTTCATCAGGTTGACGCGGGTCAGGTACTCGTTGGCGGAGTAGACGCCGTTCAGGCTCTCGCCGGGGATGCCCATAAAGCGGGGCAGACCGGCGCCGGAGGCAACATAGACAGCCTCGAAGCCGTAGTCGTTCATCAGCTCATCGATGGTCAGGACTTTACCGATGACCATGTTCGTCTCGATGTCAACGCCCAGTTCTTTCAGGCCTTCGACCTCGTGCTGGACGATGTCCTTGGGCAGACGGAACTCAGGGATGCCGTACATCAACACGCCGCCCGCAACGTGCAGGGCTTCGTAGACGGTGACCTTGTAGCCCAGCTTGGCCAGATCACCCGCAACGGTCAGACCGGAGGGGCCGGCACCGATGACCGCGACCTTGTGGCCGTTGGGCGCGGGGGCGGTGGGTTTGGTATGTACGTTGTTGCGGTACCAGTCGGCAACGAAACGCTCCAGACGACCGATGCCGACGGCCTCGCCCTTGATGCCGCGGACGCACTTGCCTTCGCGCTGGTGCTCCTGCGGGCAGACACGGCCGCAGACGGCGGGCAGCGCGCTGGACTGGGCAATTACGTTGTAGGCGGCCTCAAAGTCGCCCTCGGCGACGTGTTTGATAAAGCCGGGGCTGGATGCAAAGTTCGGTCACGGTGGGGTTCAGCTCCCGCCGTTTGATGATAGTAAACAAAGTTCCCACTCTTTTTACAAAAGCGCAGCTTTTCACGAAGCTGCGCTTGCTTTAGTATATGTTGCCGGTTTCGCGGTAGCTGCGCCAGACGTTTTCAAAAAAGTCGTCATCCTCGGGGATGGGGCGCGGGGCGCGCCAAGCGGTGCGGCAGGTGCCGTCCTCGAACCACAGTTCCTGAATCAGCGGGGCTTCGGTTTCGTCCAGGGCAAAGGTGAAGGTACCGGGGAGCTGGGCAAACGGCTTAACGCCGCCCATCAGGTCGGTGTACAGGGCACTGCCGCGGCTTTTGCCGCCGTGGGCGGTATAGTCCGCCATGGCGGTCAGGTAGGCGTGCTGGCTCAGCAGCATATCGCGCAGGCGGTAGACCATGGCAAGCTCGGTGCGGCTGCCCGCCTTGACCGTTTGGGCAAAGCCGGCAAGCTGCGCTTCCACCTGTTTGCCGTAGGCGCGTATCTGCGCCGGGTCGCGTATGGCCGCACCGCAGCGGCTCATGCCCTCGGCGGCGTGCTGCCACAGGGCGCGCACATTGCCGGTATCGGCGCGGCAGGCATCCGCCAGCGCAGCCATCTCGGTCAGGGCAGCGGCGGCTGCCGTATCAAAGCAGGCAGACGCATCGCCCTGGCAGCGGGCGGCAATGTACTGTGCCGCGCGGGTGCTGCCCACCTGCCCGGCGTTCAGCGCCGTGCCGCCGGGGCGGTAGACGCCGTGGCTGGCAGCGGCTTCACCCACGGCAAACAGGCCTTTCACATCGGTCTGCCACCAGCAGTCGATGCCAATGCCGCCGTTGTTATGCTGGGCGCAGAGGGCGATCTCCAACGGCTGGGTGTACAAATCCACGCCCTTATCACGGTAAAAATCGATGGCTGGCTGGTTCATATGCGCCAGCCGCTCAATCGGCGTGCCGAAGCAGGCACCGGCGCGGGTCAGGTACTCGCGCGCCTCGGGCAGCAAGGCGTCATAGCTAAACGCGCCGCCCGCGGGGTTTGTGCGGTAATCAAGATAGACTTTGCGTCCCTTGCAGGTTTCCAGATACACAAGGATGTCGATGATGGAGCTGCCGTCGGCAACCTTGCGCACATCAAAGGGCCACTGGTAGCCCTTCAAAAACAGCTTGCTGAGCATATCGTGCGCGTCGGTGAAAAAGTCCATCAAAAACTCGCGCTCGCCGCTGCCGTCCGCCGCTGCGGAGTAGACCCGCGGCAACACCTGCATATACGTTCCCGACACATTCCACCGCGGCGCGACCGATGCCAGGCCGTACTGCCATTCGGTCAGGTTTTTGCCCTTTGCGCCTGCTTCCAGCGCAAGGCCGGTGGCCCCATACTGGCTGAAGGGATAGACGCTGTCGGCGTACATACCGGCGGGGCCGCCGGTGGCCCAGATAACGTTTTTGCATCGAATCAGCGTAAAGCGGTCGGCGGCGTCCTGCGCAGCCGTGTTCAGGCAGAGCAGGCCGCAAACCGTACCGCCGTCCGTCAGAATTTTGATGACTTGTGTCTTGTCCAGCATCGGCACGCCCTTGGCCTGCACGGCAGCTTCCAGACATTCGGTCATCTGTTTGCTGGTGTAGGGGCCGACGCTCGTCGCGCGGCGGCGCAGGTCGTGGTCGGTCTTGTAGCCGATGTACTCGCCGTAGCGGTTGCGAGGGAACGGCACGCCCAGCTCGACCAGCTTCAAGAAGCACTGGGTCGAGAGCGCGGCCTCGCACAGGGCAATATCACCATCCACGCAGCGGCCCGCAAACAGTGTGTCGGCCATCTCGCGCACGCTGTCGGGGTCACCCCCGGACAGGGTCAGCTTATAGTAGGTCTGCTTGTCGCTGCCGGTGTTGCGGCTGGTGCCGCCGACGCGGTTCTCGGTGACGAGGACGATGTCATGCTGCCCCAGCTGCCACAGGCGGTCGGCGGCGTTGAAGCCCGCCGCGCCGCTGCCCACGATGGCCGTGTTGCAGCGGACGACCTTGGCGGTATAATTTCCGGCGCGGAAAATTTCGTTTTCCATCTCGTTGCTCCCTTACAGGCGCTGGATATGGAAGCCGCCGTCCACATCAATGTAGTTGCCGGTGGTGTAGCGCAGGCGGGGGCTGCACAGCAGGCTGACGGCCCCGGCCACATCCTCCGGCGTGCCCCAGCGGGCGATGGGGAAGGTGCCCTTTTCAATCAAGGCATCATACTTGCCCTGCACCTTGCTGGTCATATCGGTGGCGATAACGCCGGGGCGCACCTCGTTGACAAGGATGCCCTCAGCAGCCAGGCGGTCGGCGTAGAGCGTCGTCAGCATCGAGATACCCGCCTTGGAGACACAGTATTCACCGCGGTTGGTGGAGGACACCACCGAGCTGCAGCTGGACACATTGACGATGACACCCTTGCGGCCATCGACAGGTTCCTGCGAAATCATCTGCTTGGCCACCAGCTGCGTCAGGAACATATTGCCCTTGGTGTTGATGCCGACAACATAGTCAAAGCTTTCCTCGCTCATATCCAGCAAATCGGCGCGGACTTTGGGAGCAACACCTGCATTATTAACCAGCACATCCACGCGGCCAAAGGCGGCCAGTGCGCCGTCCAGAATCTTCTTGCGGTCGTCGGCGCTGCCGATGTTGGCCTGCACATAGGCGCAGTCAATGCCCTGTGTTTTCAGCTCATCCAGCGCATGCTGGTTTTTCTCCTGCGGGCCGGTGGCGACCATAACAATATTGTATCCATCCAGCCCAAGCTGCTTGGCAATGGCAAAGCCGATGCCGCGGCTGGAACCGGTGACGATGGCAGTTTTTTTCATAACCAAATACTCCTATCAGCCGCGGAAGTTCGCAGGCTGGGTCTTTTTGATCTCCAAGAATTCCTTGTAGAACGGCATAAACGTCTTACTGTCGCGGATGACACAGCCCGTGGGCTTGTGCGCGCGGATCAAATCGCCGCACTTGCCGCAGGTCAGGCAGACCCGCTTAGGGTCGATGCGGCCATTTTTGACGATCTCGTTGGCAAAATCCGGGTCAGCAAAGGCCATGCGGCCGAACAGCATACCATCGCACAGGCCCTGCTCGACCGCGCCTGCGCTGAACAGATCCGCATAGGCTCGCAGGTAAGTAGGTGCAGATGCCCAAACCGTCATTTCCGGCACGGCCTTTTTCACTGCGCCAATGCCGTGGATCATGCGGGACAGGCCAACAAACGGATGTTCGTCCGGTTCATACTTGCCAAAATCGAAGGGGCGGGTCACATGGGTGGTGGCGTAGGGGTTGCCCATCGTCAGGTTGACCATATTCAGACCCAGTTCGTTGTGCAAATCGCGCACCAGGCGGATGGGTTCCGTCCAATCGGGCGTCATGCCGCTCTCCGGACTGACACCGAAGCCCCACGGGTAGGCGTAGCCGTCGTAGATGCCGACGCGCGCCGTGACCATAAAGCTGTCGTCCTCGTACACCTTGGCGGCGCGGATGCCGTTTTTCAGCAGGCGGAAGCGGTTTTCAAAGCTGCCGCCGTACTCGCCGGGGCGGTTGTAGGCGGATGCCAGCTCTGCCAGCAGGTAGCCGTGGCAGCTCTTGATGTCGACGGCGTCGAAACCAGCCTCCTTGGCAAGCTTCGTCGCCTCGCCGAACTTTTCTTCCAGCCCTTTCAGGTAGTCGTCCGTCACGATGCAGGAATCATCGGCGGCGCGGTACTGCTCCAGAATCGGATGGCGGTAGGCGATCATCGGGGCAGGCTTGTTGCCAGGGTTAGAGTAGCGGCCGCTGTGGTTGGCCTGCATGATCAAATACGGCGCATAGCCGTTGGCCTTGAGGCCCGCCTCCTTGACGGCGGTGGTCATCTTTTTGAACTCGTCCAGCGTGTCGCGGGTCAGCAGCAGCTGCGTCTTGGAGGATCGTCCCTCCTCCACAATGGAGATTGCCTCGAACCAGATGACCGAGCTGCCGCCGATAGCCTCGTTGACATAGCGGCGGGTCGTATACTCGGTGGGTGCGCCTTCGGGCGTCGAGTCCGCGCCCTCCATGGGCGCGATGCCCAAACGGTTCGGGAAGGTAATATTACGCACGGTCAGCGGCTGCGCCAGCGCGTGGGTGTCGGCTGCAAAGGGCAGGTCAACCCCCAGCTCTGCGGCACGCTGCTTGACTTCTTCTAACGATTTATAGTGAAATTTTTCTTGTGGCATTGTATTACCTCTTTTATTCTTCGTCCTCATCCGCATGGGTCTTGCGGTAGGCGCTGAGTGTCAGGCTGGTGGACTTTTTGAACTGGCGGGAAAAATAGGTGAAATCGTCGTACCCGCACTCCGCCGCCACCTGGGTGATGCTCTTGTCCGTCTTGGTCAGCAGCACCTTGGCACGGTTGATCATAGCAATCGTAGTCTGATACGGCCAGCCGATGGTAAACCACAGTTCGTACTTGGAGCGATCCTCCTTCGGGAATTCCGGCACCATCTGCCCGCCCACCGGGTGGATGAGGATGGGCAGATCGTACTTTTCGCAGGCCTCGTAGATGGGCCAGTACTTCTCGGTGTCGATGGCCTCGCCGTTCATGTGGGTGTAGATCTGGATGCCCTTGGCACCCATATCCTTGGCGCGCTTGATTTCCTCGACCGAGGCTTTCACATTGTTGAACGGGATGCCGGCAATAAAGCCTTCGTAAAATTGGGGGTTGGCCTCAACGATTTTTTTGATCTCGTCGTTGCCGATGGCAGCCAGACGGGGGGATTTGTCCGGCCCGGCAAAGGTTTCGACCGGCGGGGAAACGATGTTGGGGATCTGCTTGTACCCGGGGAAGGCTTTCAACACCTCGTTGCGGGCGTCCACGCAGGGTTTTGCACCCGGGCGGCGCGGATTGACCTATTCTGCCCCTGTTTTGGACAATTCTGTTTCTTGCAGGGGTCAAGGCTCACCCCAGCTTGATGCCCAACTCGCCGGGCAATGCCCAGTGTCTGGCGCAGTCGGCCAGCGTTTCTTCCAGATTTTTGACAAAATAGAAGTGGTCGCCGTCTTGCTCCACCTGCTCGACCAGTTCGGGGCGGATGGGGGTGATGGGGTTCTGCTGCACAAGGCGCACGGCGTGGATATGGGGCAGGTCAGCCTCAACGCCGCAGATGGGCGGCTCGCCGGTGACGGTGGCCGTGATGGCGTCCACCAGCTTTTGCATATCGCCGCCGGGGGCCACAGCGTCATAGTCAAAGGGCGTACCATCGGCCATCACGCCATGGAACACCGGCTTTTCCCCAGTGTAGGTGATGGTCGCCTTTTCAAACTCCATCACGCCCACCGGACCCCAGCACTCGGTGCGGATGGGGTGGGCAGTGTAGTACAAAATCGGCGTATCGCCGGCAATTTTGAACCGCAGTGCCGCCACGTCGTAGTTTTCCACGTTCGGGTTACCGCGGTACAGTTCGGCCTGTACGCCGGTGATATCGCAGGCTGCGCGCATCGTCGGCCCCAGTAAAAACGTCAGCATCTGGAAATGATGGGCGCAGGCGTTGGTAAAGGGGCTGTCAAAGACTTCGCGCCCATGGCAGGTGATGTGCCCGGCCCAGTCGTTGCGGGCGTAGTAGTTTGCGCCGCGGCGGAAACCGTGGTAGACGGCAATGCGCTTGGGTGCACCGAACCGCCCGGCCAAGATATCCTGCTTCAGAGCCAGCACATCGCGGCGGTAGTCGATCTGGTAGCCGATGGAGAGGAACCGCCCGGCTTTTTGGGCGGCTGTGCGCATCGTCTCGGCCTCCTGGGTAGTCAGGCAGAGGGGCTTCTCGCACAGAACGTTCAGCCCATGCGCCAGACAGAGCAGCACCATATCGGTGTGGAAATGCACCGGCGAGACGAGTACCGCAAGGTCGGCGGTATCGTTCGCAAAAAAGGCTTCGAGACTAGGGTAGATCGGGATACTCTGTTCCCGGATGATGGGTATACGGTCGGCAAGATGAGGGTCGATATCGCAGATGGCCGCCAGATCCGCGCCGTAATCGCGCTGGGCCATCCTCTCGACATACAGCCGCCCATACCCACCCGCCCCCACAAGCACAATGCGCGGGCGTTGGTTGGACATGAAAATTCCTCCAGTCATTTATAATTTCACGCGATATGTCTGCACCTCAAACGGCTTGACGTGCAACTGGGCATCCGCGGCAGCGGCCTCGCCGATAGGGTTTTCCATCAAATCACAGGGTACAAGTGCCTGCACCGGCAGGCCGGATCGGATATGATAGAACGTGTCGGCCTTTTTGCTCTCGTAGATGCGCAGAATGATATCCCCGCTGCTGTCATCGGCGGGCTTGACTGTATCCAGGATAACATTTTTCGCGTCGGTGGTAAAGGCCGAGAATGCGTGCAGCGCACCGCCAAGTTCAACAAACGGTGCATCATTGAACGCTGCCGCCTGCTGCACGATGGGTGCCTCGGCGAAAGACGTGTTCCACGCGGTAAAGCCGTAGCGGAAGGTCTGCTCGCCCTGGTCGGTGCCCATCTCGGGTGAGGCCGCTGCCCGCAGCAGCGTCAGCTCAATGCTGTTCTGCTCCACGCCGACACCGTACTTGCAGTCGTTTACCACCGCGCAGCCGTGGGCGTTGTCGGCCAGGGCTGTGTAGCGGTGGTTGCAGACCTCAAACCGCTGCTGGTCATAGCCGCGGCTGCGGTGGGTCGGGCGCTCGACATAGCCGAACTGAATTTCATGGTACGCATTCTCAGCACGCACATCCACCGGGAACTCGACTTTCAGCAGGCGGTGCAGCTCGTGCCACTGGACGGTGGTATCGAACTCGGCCACCGGGCTGCCTGCGCACAGCGTGATGGTCTGCGCGACGGTGGAATGGCCGATCTTCCCGGTCCATCGCACTGATGCAGCAAAACCGGCGGCCTCTACAATTTCAAATGTTTCCGCCGTGGAGGTCCAGGAATCCTGCTCGCGGTAGTTGCTGTCGATATCCCAGGCATCGAAGATGCGGGGCACATCCTTGTACATCCGCAGCACGTTCATCGGGCGGCCTGCGGTCATCTCGCGGCCATCCAGCGTGTAGCCGGTCACATGCCCCTCGCGGTCCAGCGTCAGCGTCACGCGGTCATTGCGCAGGATCGCGCCGTCGGCGGTGGCCATGGCGGTCACAGCCGCCGGGGCTGTGCCGTTGGCGGCGGGCAGCAGCGTCACCGCGCCGAACGCGGGCAGCGTAATCCGCGCCTTGCCCGCACAGACCGGCACAGTCTCGCCCTCGGCGGTTTTCGCACCGTTGGCAAAAGCGGCGGGCAGGTCGATGATTTCCTCCCGCGCGAAGCCCTGGCCGTTAAAGACGGTCACGGCGTTCTCATCGGGCGTCAGCAGAGCGCGGCGGGCGGCGGTGTACAGCGCAGCGGCGTCCTTTTGCAGCGCAGCGTGGGCGGCGTTTGCCTCGGTGTACACGCGGGCGATGGACGAACCGGGCAGGATATCGTGGAACTGGTGCAGCAGCAGAACTTTCCACAGGCGCTCGGCCTCGACGGCGTTGTAGGCATGGCCGCGTTGGGCAGCCAGTGCGCCCCACAGCTCCATGTGGTGCAGGGCGTGCTCGCTGCGGCGGTTGTTTTTCTTCACGGCGGCCTGGGTCGTGTAAGTGCCGCGGTGGGCGTTGAAGTACAGTTCGCCGTCCCATGTGTTCTTCGGCCCGCCCTTGGCCTGCAAATCGTCAAAGAAATCCAGCGGCGACATCATCTCGACCCGGGGCATACCCTCCAGATCTTTTTCGCGCAGGGCGTACTCGATGTAATCGCGGCAGGGGCCGCCGCCGCCATCACCGTAGCCAAAGGGAATCAGGAAATCTTCCAGATGCCGCTTCTGCACGCGGTTTTTCCAGACGCCGCATAGCTCCTTGGGGTCGGTGCGGTAGGTGTAGTTGGTTGGCAGGAAGGATACGACCTGACTGCCGTCCATGCCCTTCCAGTTGAAGTAGTGGTAGGGGAACGGATCGCCCTCGTTGTAGCTCCAGAAGATTTTCTGCGTGACCAGGTACTTTACGCCGCAGCTTGCCAGCAGCTGGGGCAGCACAGCGGAATAGCCGAAGGTATCCGGCAGCCAAAGCATCTTGCTGTCCACGCCGAACTCTTCTTTATAGAACCGCTTGCCGAGGACCAGCTGCCGCACGAGCGCTTCGCCCGATGGCATATTCGTGTCCGGCTCGACATACATTGCGCCCTCGGCGATCCATCGGCCGTCTTTTACGGCCTGTTTGATGCGCGCATACAGCTCCGGGTAATGTTCGCGGCACATCTCGTAGGCGGCGGGCTGGCTCTGGATATAGCGGTACTCGGGGTAGCGGTCCAACAAGCGCAGCTGCGCGGCAAAGGTGCGGGCGGTCTTGCGGTGGGTCTCGGCCATCGGCCACAGCCATGCCAGGTCAAGGTGAGAGTTACCAATGGCGGCCATCAGCGGCGCGGTGCTGCCGTTGTGGGCCTGCATCAGCGGGCGCAGGGCAGCGCGGGCTTTGCGGTAGCACTCGTCCCGGGCGGCGGGCGGCTGCTCAAAGTCCACGATGCGGGTGTATTCTTCGAGGCCATCGGCGATTTTGGCCGCCCGCAGCGAATCCTCGGGGAGTTCATCCATCAGCATGAACAGGGTGGATACGTCCATCCACAGCTGGTAGGCGTCCTCGTTCCAGACGCCGAAGGTGCTGCGGCCCACCCGGGTGCGGCTGCCCTCGGCCTTGGGGTCTCCCAGCGTGCCGGGCAGCACGGGGCCGGTGCAGCAGCCACCCACATTGGGGAAATAGTGTCCGGCGTAGACCTCAAACAGCAGGTCAAACTTCTGCCCCGGTTCAGCGCAGCGGGTCAGCACGTTATCGCTGATATAGTGATGCGGCACGCTGACCCACTCGGCACGACGGGTGCCGAAAGCCTGTCCGTTGACGAACAGCGTGGCCTCGCCGCCCATATCCAGCGACATGGCCACGGCCTTGCCTGCGGTTTCTTCCGGCAGCGTGACCGTAGCGCGCAGCCACAGATATTCCCAGGTGTGCCCCCAGACCGTGCCCACCGGCACAGGCCGGAAGCCGCCGTCCGCCGCCTGTTCGGGCGTCAGGTGGTCCATCGTGGTAAAGCCCTCAAAGGCGATTTCCCCCGCTGGGTGGTAGAAGTCCTGCGCCAGCACGCGCTGCCAGTGCGCAATCCGATCCTTATATTCGGAATGAAGTAATTCCATGGTATGCCCCCTTACAAGTTTTGAACAAATGCAGTCAAAGTGTTTCATGCTGGAAACCTGATTTGCGTTGTGCTACAATCTAAATGCGCACAGCGCGCCTTGAGTTTAGCATACTCGTCTGCCGGGCAGTGTGCAATTCACAAATCCGTACTTTACCGGTAAAATTTCGACTTCTGCGTGGTTTTTTATGAATTTTCGGGACACACATCGGATTTTTGTACCGAAAAATCAAGTTTTTGACTTGACGCAGGTGTATGGAAACGGTCACACTTATAGATGTATTATAGTATAAATCGACCACTGCAGCGCACAGCGTTCTATAAATACAATAAATATAAAAAAGGAAGTCCTCCATGCGTAAGCTTCAAACGTTCTGGCAGAACCTGCATCTGCGGGCGAAATTTCTGCTGATTTTGCTGGTCGGCATCGTCATCATCGGCGTGGACGCCATTGCGACGCTGCTGATTCCGCTGCGCGCCTACGACGAGCAGCTGTACGAGAGCAGCTCCCAGATGATCTCCCTTTATGCCGAGCAGATCAAGCACGAGATGAAAAACTATGAGGATATCAGCTACCGCATCCTGACGGATTCCTCGCTGCAGGAGAATCTGGCCATCATAAAAGATGCTTCCCCCGGCACGCTGACCTGGATTGAGGCAGAGCGCAACGTCGCCAGCCGCGCGGCGTATTACAGCCTATGGTTCTCCAACACGGTCAGCTTTCAGCTGCGCACGTCGCGGGGCACCACATACAGCCACTTTTTCCGGGCGTCCAGCGGCGCGAACGAGCTGACCGATGAACGCATGACCGCAGCTGCCTGGCGGCAGGGCCGGTTCGTCTGGCTGACCGAGGAGAACGGCGACGCCTCCCGTCTGTTCCTGGTGCGCGAGATCCGCGAGATGGAGAACATGACGCTGGACAACCTCGGCTATATGCTCATCGAGGTAGATTTTCCCTCGTTGGTCGAGCAGTACAGCCAGGCCATGGGCAGCCTGGGCGTAGAGCCGCGCTGTGCGGTCTATAATAAAGGGATCTGCCTGTACGCCAGTGACGAGGGCATCCGTGCGCTGGGCATGGGCGAGGACGGCTACACCTATATGAAATCCGACGGCAAGCCGGTTCTCTGCGTGCGGTACACCGCCACCAACGGGCTGAAATATGTGACCCTGGTGGATTACAGCGGCATCCGCACCACAACGCTGGCTGCGGTCAGCGTCACCATCCTCTGCATCCTGGGGGCGGCGCTGCTGGTCGTAGCCGTCAGCACCGGGCTGATCAACAGCATCCTGGTTCATTTCCAGGTGTTGATGCAGAAATTCGACGCCTTTGCCATCAGCGGCGAGCCGATCTCCGCCCAGGAGAGTGCCTGCTACAAAGACCGTTTTGATGAGATCGGCGATTTGCACCGCGGCTTTGACTGGATGACCCGCGAATGGACCCGCGTCAACCACGAAAAAGAAGAACAGCAGCACCTTTTGCAGGAAAAGCAGATGCAGCAGCTGCGCGCCCAGGTGCGCCCGCACTTCCTATACAATACGCTGGAATCCATCTACTGCCTGGCGCAGAACTCCGGCGACAAGCGCATTGCCGTTATGACCTCGTCACTGGGAAAACTGCTGCGCGCCTCGCTCAACGACAAGCGCGACGTCGTCACCGTGCGGGAGGATCTGCAGACCGTGCGCGACTACCTGAGCATCCAGGAGATACGCTACGGTGAGCGTTTGCAGGTGGAGTACGCCGTGGACGATGCCGTCATGCCCTGCCACATCCCGGCCATGACTGTGCAGCCGCTGGTGGAAAACGCCATCCACCACGCCGCCGAGCATATGCTGGACACCTGCATTATCCGCATCAGCGGCAATGTAGTTCCGGACGGCATAGACGTTATCGTGCAGGACAACGGTCCCGGCATCGACGAGGATATTCTGACCAAGCTGGAAAGCGGCGAGGTCCAGCCCGAGGGGCTTGGTATCGGGCTGCGCAACATCCACAAGCGTGTACAGCACACCTTTGGCAAAGAGTACGGCCTGCGCATCCGCTGCGAGGACGGCTGCACGCAGATCATCATCCATCTGCCGGATACAAGGCCGGAGAAACCTGAAACACCCCGGGCGGATTCCTCAACGCCCCGCGGTACAGGAGAGAAGAAGGGAGAACACCGTGTACAAACTGTTATTGGTCGATGATGAACCCATCATACGCGAGGGATTGGAGCGGATGATCGACTGGGAAAAGCTGAGCTTGAAAATGACAGCCTCCTGCCCGAACGCCATTGCCGCGCTGGACAGCATGACCGACGATATGCCCGATATCCTGCTGACAGACATCCGCCTGCCGGGCATGACCGGCCTGGAACTGGTGCAGCGTGCCGTGGCCCTGCACCCGATGCTGCAATGTATCGTGCTGTCGGGGTATGATACCTTCCAGTACGCGCAAGAGGCGCTCAAATACGGTGTCATCGAGTATCTGCTTAAGCCCTGCGACCAGGAGGAATTGGAGAACGCCTTGCGCCGTGCTTGCACGAACATTGACAAAAACCGCAAAAAGGTTTTGTATCTCTATGATGAGCGTCGCCAGCGCATCAAATCGCTGGTGGACAGCTTCAACGCCCTGCGGGAGAGCGGCCTGAATGCCGACCAGATCAAGCGCCAGGTTGGCGAGCTGGTCAAAACGGTGGAAGACCCCAGCCTTTTGCAGGAAACGCTGATCGCCGTTGTGACCGGCAGCATGGGCAGCGGCCAGACCGAGTGGGGTATGAATGTCATCACCGACGCACTGCGCGACCGTGAATCGCTGGAAGACCTCATCGTGCGCAGCCTGCTGCGCCTACGCAAGGAGGGCGGTGCTGCCCGCAGCAATGATTTTGTGCAGCAGATGCTTGCCTATATGAACGCCCACTATGCCGACGAGGCGCTGTCCCTGCAATATATTGCCGACAATGTAGTATATATGAACGCCGACTACATCGGCCGCGAGTTCACCCGCTCTGTGGGGCAGAAATTCAGCAGCCAGCTTTTGAGCATCCGCATGGAACACGCCAAGCTGCTGATACGCAGTGATCCCTCGCTGCACAGCTACGAAATTGCCGAGAAAGTCGGCCTGGGCGAGAACCCGCACTATTTCAGCCAGCTGTTCCGCAAATACACCGGCATGACTCCCAAGGACTACCGCAAGCAGCTGGACGAGCAGACCGGGCAGGGGTAAACCCGCACCGCCCACCCAAAAGCCGCCGATTTCCGGCGGTTTTTCTGTTTTTTCTGGGTACATCCCGGAAAAACATACCAAAAAATCGAAAAAGTGAATTCAGTTTCGCAAAACTTTTGGCTATAATGATGACAACAAAAAGAAACACATGGAGGTGCTTCACATGAAAAAGAAACAAGTACTCGCAACCCTATGCGCCGGTATGATGGTCGCCAGCGTTGCCACCGGCTGCGGCTCTGCTGCCGATTCCGCCGCGGATTCCACCGCAGCTTCCACTGACAGCACGGATGCCAGCACCGAGGCTTCTTCCGCCAGCACGACGGCGGACGGCAAGACCCAGCTGAACATCCTGTGGTGGGGTTCTCAGACCCGCCATGAGCTGACCACCCAGATGCTGGAGAAATTCCAGGAAGAGAACCCCGACATTGAAGTCGTGATGGACTACTCCGACTGGGACGGCTACTGGACCAAGCTGCCCGCCCAGGTCGCCGGCGGCCAGACCCCCGACGTTTTCCAGATGGACTACGCCAAGCTGGCACAGTACGTTGAAAACGGCGTTATGGCACCGCTGGATGATTACGTTGCCGACGGCAGCCTTGACCTGAGCAACGTTGCCCAGAGCGTCATTGACTCCGGCTCGATCGACGGCAAGCTGTACGCCGTCTCCACCGGCACGAACGCCCCCGTCATGCTGTACCGCAAGGACATCCTGGATGACCTGGGCATCGAGATGCCGATGAACCCGACGATGAGCGAGTACACCGACATTTCCAAGAAAGTCTATGAGGCCACCGGCCTGCGCGATACTTTCGTGACCAGCTGCTCTGCGGATAACCTGCGTTTCCGCCTGCGCAACTACGGCATGAACCTTTACAATGACGACGCTTCTGCCCTGGGCTTCGACGATCCGAAGTACATCGTGGATATGTGGCAGCTGGCACTGGATTCTCAGAACGAGGGCTGGGGTCTGATGATCGGTGAAGAGACCGCCACCACTGCCTTTGACTCGATGGTCATGGACTCCTGGAGCCGCTACCAGAACTCCAATGAGCTGCAGGCTTACCGCGATGCTACCGGCAAGGACATCAGCATGGTCATGATTCCCAACACCGATGACGCCACCGCTTCCGCCACCTATCTGAAGCCCGCCATGTTCTGGTGCGTTGCTGCAGACAGCGATGTCAAGGACGCCGCAGTTCGCTTCATCAACTACTTCACCAATGACACCAGCTGCTACGATATCGTTGGTATCGAGCGCGCCGTTCCCATCTCCTCTGAGATGCGCGAGTATGTTGCCCCCACTCTGGACGAGGTCGGCAAGCAGGTCGTTGAGTTTGTTGACTACGTCAGCCAGCCCAACATGGCTTCCCCGCTGATGAACCCCGACCCGGCAAAGCACTCCGAGATCTCTGACCTGCTGAGCCAGTACTCCGACCAGGTCCGCTACGGCGAGATCACCGACCTGCCCACTGCTGCCCAGCAGTTCATGGATGAGGCAAACGCCATCCTGGCCAGCGCTGAGTAAGATTTGATTTTCTTCCTTATCCCCTTCTTCTTTTAAAAGTTTTCTTCTCCTTGATCGCGTCGGAGGTCTTTCCCTTCGGCGCGATTCTTTGAATCCCCCCACATTCCATGAAAGGAGCCATTGCCATGAAAAAGAAAGACGGCTTTTCCCACAAGCTCGGCAGCTGGCTTGATCGGGACAATGTTGCAGGCTATGTCTTTATTCTCCCCTTTATCATCGGTCTGATCGTGTTCACTGCCATTCCCTTTTTCACCTCGCTGTACCTGGCCTTCACCAACTACAACATCCTGTCCGCCCCCAAGTGGGTGGGCCTTGACAACTTCAAGAAGATGTTCTTGGAGGATGATCTGTTCTGGACGTCCTTCAAAGTCACTTTCAAGTTTGCACTGATCCAGGTGCCCATCAAGCTGACGGTCGCACTGCTCGTCGCGCTGGTGCTGTCCCGCTCTACCCGACTGACCAGCTTCTACCGCGCCGCGTTCTACATTCCCTCACTGATGGGCGGCAGCGTTGCCATCGCCCTGCTGTGGAAGCAGCTGTTCTCCCCCAAGGGCGTTATCAACCAGGTGCTGGGCTTCTTCGGTCTGCCGGACAGCACCGCCTGGCTGGGCAACCCCAAGACCGCGCTGGGCACCCTGATTGCCCTGGGCGTGTGGCAGTTCGGCTCCTCGATGCTGATTTTCCTGGCCGCCATCAAGAACATTCCCCAGAGTTACCACGAGGCCGCCATCGTGGACGGTGCCGGCCCTGTGCGCCGCTTCTTCTCCATCACGCTGCCGATGCTGACCCCCATCATCTTCTTCAACCTCATCAACCAGGTCATCGGCGCGTTTCAGGCGTTCAACTCCAGCTACCTCATCACCGGCGGCAAGCCGCTGAACACGACCCTGTACTACGGTGTCTACCTGTACAACAAGGCCTTCAACCAATTTGAGATGGGCTACGGCAGCGCCATGGCATGGTTCATGCTGTTGATCATCGCCTTCTTCACGGCTTTGATCTTCCGCTCTTCCAGCGCGTGGGTCTACTATGAATCGGAAGGACGGTAATTGACTATGTTGATGAAATACATTTCCCCCAGCATGTCTCGCCGGCGTGCGGTCAGTACCACCATCTACCATGTGCTGATGCTGCTTGTCAGCTTCCTGATGCTCTACCCGGTGCTGTGGCTGATTGCCTCGTCCTTCAAGCCCAACGGTGATATCTTTACCACCGCCACCTCCCTTATCCCTGCCCAGTCCACGCTGGAACACTACATCAAGGGCTGGCAGGGTTTTGGCGGCTACACCTTCACGGTGTTCTTTAAGAACTCGCTGTTCGTCGCCATTCTTTCCGCCATCGGCATGACGATTTCCTCGGCGCTCGTCGCCTTTGGTCTGGCGCGCATCCGCTTCAAGGGCCGCAACGTCTGGTTCGTGCTGATGATCATTACGATGATGCTGCCCGGCCAGGTCATGATGATCCCCCGCTTTGTCCTGTTCAACAAAATGGGCTGGGTCGGCAGCTATCTGCCGATGATCGTACCGTCTTTCTTTGCCAGCGGCTTCAACATCTTCCTCATCATGCAGTTCATCCGCGGCATCCCCCGCGATATGGACGAGGCCGCCAAGATCGACGGCTGCAGCTGGTACGGCGTTTTCTTCCGCATCATCGTCCCGATGATTGTGCCCTCTCTCGTCACTGTCGGCGTGCTGACCTTCATGGGCAGCTGGGAAGATTTCATGGGTGCGTTGCTCTATTTGAACAAGCCCGCCACTTACACCGTTGCCTACGCTTTGAAGATGTTCAACGACAGCTCGATGTCTGACTACGGCGCAACATTTGCCATGTCCACTGCCTCCCTTGTTCCGGTGCTGACCCTCTTCTTCTTCTTCCAGAAGAACCTTGTCGAGGGTATCTCCATCCAGGGTCTGAAAGGCTGAGTTTTCCACATTTCAACAAGGAGAATTTGCGTATGCTCTGTATCGACAGACTTCCCGCCATCCCACTGGTGGCGTCTGACCCCTATCTTTCCATCTGGATGCCCGCTGACACGATGACCCAGACCGACACCTGCCATTGGAGCGGCCCGGCCAAGCCCATCCGCGGTGTGCTGACCGTGGACGGTGCTGCCTGCCGTTTCCTGGGCGAGGGTGCAGAGCCGGAGGCCGCGCTGACCGAACTGAAAGTCACGGCCACCCGCACCCGCTTTGTCAGCGAGTTTGGCGGCGTGCAGCTCGAAACCACCTTTGCCACTCCCGCCCTGCCCGACGATTTGGATCTGCTGAGTATGCCCCTGACACTAGTCACATTCAGCGCCAAGGCCACCGACGGCAAGGCACACGACGTGCAGGTCAAGCTGCACCTGTCCGACAAGCTTTGCTATGACGGTGAGCTGCGCCCGAATATGATCGACGGCGCGTATACGCTGGGCACAAAGCAGACCGTCTACATCGGCCAGGAGACCCAGAAGCCGCTGAGCCACTCCGCTGACCACATCACGATCGACTGGGGCTACCTGTACCTGAGCGCCGATGGCGTTGTCAAGGCCGTCGGCGACGGCGTGCAGACCACCTGCAACCTGACCGTGGGCGGTGCGCCCGCGCAGGCCGTCATCGCCTATGACGATATTGCCTCCATCAACTACTTCGGCGATCTGTGCAAGGCATGGTATCGCCGTGATGGCCGCCAGATCACCGACGCCATCCTTTACGCCCAAAAGCACTTTGACGAGATCCTGCTGCGCTGTGCTGCCATGGATGAGACTGTCAGCAACGATGCCCAGAAAGCCGGCGGTCAGGACTACGAGGATATCGTCAACGCCGCCTGGCGGCACACCTTTGCCGCACACAAGCTTATCGCCACGCCCAAGGGCGAGATGGCATTTCTCTCCAAGGAGAACGATTCCAACGGCTGCATCGGCACGGTGGATGTGAGCTACCCCTCCATCCCCCTGTTCCTGCACTACTGCCCCGAGCTCGTCAATGCCCTCTGCCGCCCGGTGCTGGAATTTGCCTCAATGCCGGTTTGGGACTGCGATTTTGCCCCGCATGATGTCGGCCGTTACCCGCTGGCCACCGGCCAGGTTTACGCGGCCCGCAAACCCATTGGTCGCACGGCCAGCCACCCGCCGTACTACCTGTACCCTGCCGGTACGGATGTGTGGGATCCGCGCTACCAGATGCCGGTGGAAGAGTGCGGTAATATGCTGATCATGCTGGAGGCCGCCCGCGCCTTTGGCGCGGACAAGGCACTGGCCGATCAGTACCGCTCGCTGCTGGACAACTGGGTCAAGTATCTGGTACAATATGGTGAGGACCCTGCCGAGCAGCTGTGCACCGACGACTTTGCCGGGCACCTGGCACACAACGTCAACCTGGCCGCCAAGGCCATTGTGGGCGTGGCCTGCTATGCCCGCCTGACCGGCGACGAGAGCTGCACCGCCCAGGCCAAGACGATGGCCGCCCACTTGCTGGAAAAAATCGGCGATAAGGGCAACACCCCGCTGACACTGGACGGCCAGGGCTGGAGCATGAAGTACAATCTGCTGTGGGACAAGGTGCTGCACCTCGGCCTGTTGCCCGACAGCTTCTACGCTGCCGAGACCGCCAGCTATCTGCCGCGCATCAACACCTACGGCCTGCCGCTGGATTCCCGCGCGGACTACACCAAGTCCGACTGGATCTGCTGGACCGCCCGCATGGCGGACGACCCGGCTGTGCGTGCCGCGCTGATTGCGCCGGTTGCCAAAGAGCTGCACGAGACAACGTCCCGCGTACCGTTCTCTGACTGGTACGACACGAAAACGAATCGGCTCGTGGCCTTTATCGGCCGCAGCGTGCAGGGTGGACTGTTTGCACTGATGCTGTAATTTTCCCCTAGCCGCGCAGGGCAGACGTCCCGCGCGGCTGTTCGTGATTTGCAAGCGGCTTTACTCCGTAGGGGCGCACCTATGTGTACGCCCGCAGCCCGTTTGCCACGCAAGGCGGGCGCACACGCAGGTGCGCCCCTACATATACCGAACAGGAGGTTTCCCATGAGAATTTACGCGTTTGCTGATGAAGCATCCCCCGCCATCGACGGCCAGATTGCGGCGATGCGCCGCAATGGGCTGAACGGCCTGGAAATCCGCGGGGTAGACGGCGAGAACGTCTCCGCCATTTCCCTGGAAAAGGCCAAAGAGGTGCGCCGCAAGCTGGACGACGCGGGGCTGTGTACCTGGTCCATCGGCTCGCCCATCGGCAAGATCGATATTGAGACCGGCGATTTTGCCGCCCACCTTGAGCAGCTGCGCCACACGCTGGAAGTTGCCCAGGTGCTGGGCGCAAAGCGGCTGCGGATGTTCTCCTTCTACATCCCCGCAGGCAAGGATCCCGCCGACTACCGCAATAGGGTCATCGACCAGGTGGGCGAAATGCTCCGCGTGGGCGAGGGCAGCGGCGTGCTGTTCTGCCACGAAAATGAGAAAGGCATCTACGGTGATATCGCCTCCCGCTGCCTTGACCTGCACAAAGCGTTCCCCCAGATGCGCGGCGTGTTCGACCCCGCCAACTATGTGCAGTGCGGCCAGGAGACGTGGAGCGCCTGGGAAGAGCTGAACCCCTACATTGACTATCTGCATATCAAAGACGCATTGGCCGACGGCAGCGTTGTGCCCGCTGGCAAGGGTCTGGGCAACGTCAAGCGTATTCTGGACGCCTACCGCGCCCAGGGCGGTGAGGACGTGACCGTGGAACCGCACCTGCAAGTGTTTGAGGGACTGAAAGACCTGGAACAGGACGGCAATACCAGCCATGTGGGCGGCTACCGCTATCCCAGCAGCGATGCCGCCTTTGACGCCGCCTGCAACGCCCTAAAGGAGCTTTTGTAACATGGAACTGCACCTGCCACCGAAACCACAGCCCGTCGTCGGCCCTGGGGAATTTCAATTTGCCGCCGTGGGGCTGGAACACGGCCACATCTACGGCATGACAAACGGTCTGCTGGAAGCCGGTGCAACACTGACCGCCGTTTGGGATGAAGACCCGGAAAAAGTTGCCGCCTACCGCCGCACTTTTCCCCAGGCGCGGGCAGCGGCCAGCTTGGACGAGCTGCTGGCCGACCCGGATATTCAGCTTATCGCCAGTGCCGCCATTCCCAGCGAGCGCTGCCCCCTTGGCCTGCGGGTGATGGCCGCCGGGAAAGACTATTTTGTTGACAAAGCGCCAATGACGAGCCTGCCCCAGCTGGAAGCAGCCCGCCGCGCTGTGGCCGAGACTGGCCGCAAGTACATGGTCTACTACTCTGAACGGCTGCACAGCGAGGCCGCCACGCTGGCAGACTATCTTATCAAACAGAACACGATTGGCCGTGTGCTGCACGTTGAGGGCTTCGGCCCACACCGCTTGGGCGGCCCGCGCCCGGCCTGGTTTTACGAGAAAGCGCGGTATGGCGGCATTTTGTGCGATATCGGCAGCCACCAGCTGGAACAGTTTCTCTACTTTGCCGGGGTCGAGAATGCCGACATCACCTTTGCCCGCAAGGCCAACTACGCCCACCCCGCCACGCCGGAGTTTGAGGATTTCGGCGAATGTACCGCCACCGCCGCCAACGGCGTGAGCGGGTATTTTCGGGTAGACTGGTTCACGCCAGACGGCCTGCGCAACTGGGGCGATGGCCGGACGTTCATCACCGGCACAGACGGTTACATCGAGCTGCGCAAGTTCATCGACCTGGCCGCCGGCGAAAAGCGGGAGAACATGGTCTACTGGGCTAACCGGCAGGGTGAGTTCAGCACGAATGCCACCGGCAAGGTGGGCTGCCCTTTCTTTGGGCGGCTGATCCGCGACTGCATCGACCGCACCGAGACCGCCATGACCCAGGCACACGCCTTTAGAGCTGCCGAGCTATGCTTGAAAGCCCAGCAGATGGCCGACCAATAAAAAACACAAATTCCCCTGCACGACAACGTGCAGGGGAATTTTGTGTTGTGTGTTATTCCGCGTCGATGACCAATCTGCCCTGCTCATCAAAATGCGCCGGGGAGATAAAGGCGATGCGATCATTGCCGGTGGCCTCGGTGCGGCCATGGTAGCAAATCATCAATTCGCCCGCCGTGGTGCGGAACATACAATTGTGGCCGGTGCCGGTCACCTGTGCGCCGCGCTCCAAAATCGGGTTTTCGGGTGCTTTTGTGTAGGGGCCCAGCGGGGTGTCAGCCGTAGCGTAGCCAACGGCGTAGTCCGGCCCTGCAAAGAAATTGCCGGAGTAGGTCATGTAGTATTTTCTGTTGTGCTTCAGGAGATACGAACCCTCGTTCCAGCGGCGGCCTGTGGCGGCAGCGCTGCGCCCCTCCCACTCCTGCTCCGGGCGCAGCAGCAGCACAGGTTCGCCGATAACACCGGTAAAATCGGGCTTCAGCTCCACGCCGTAGATCCAGCTTTCTTCAAGGCCGTCCACATTGTGCTCATAGCAGCAGCGGGAATAGTAAAGGTAGTATCGCCCATCCTCGGTGTAAACGTCGGCATCGATGATGGGATACCCTGGGTCAAAAATCGGCTTGTCGGCCATATCGGCGAACGGCCCGGCCGGGTCATCTGCCACGGCGACGCCGATTCGGAAGTTTTCCAGTGCACCGGTCGGGTTTTCTTTCCAGTCGGCACTGTAAAACAGGTAGTATTTTCCGTTTATCTCATAGCACTCGGGCGCCCAGAAGCAATCCACGCCCCAGCGGGCGGTATCCTTGCCGATGGCTGTGCCGCATCGCTGCCAGTGCACCAAATCATCGGACACATGGATAGGGATGCCGCTACCGTCCTCGCTAGTGCAGTAAAGGTAGTACCGCCCATCGACAGCACGCAGGATAAATGGATCCGCCGCCGGGAAAGACAGCTGCGTTGTTTTTGACATAGCGTTCTCCTTGTTACCAATTCACCTGCCAACGGCGGCTGTATCGGCCGTCGGGGTGCTCTGTATCGGTCTTGGGCTTATAGGCGGAGGTCTTGACCCGCTCGGCCAGCAGCTTATCAAACAGCACGGTATCCGGCGGCAGCGGCATGGCGGCGTTGCCGGTCCACTGGGAGAGATAGGCCGCGTTGGAGATGGCCAGCTCTTTTAGGCCGTCCTCGCCGGGGCTGAGCAGCGGTGCGCCGTGCAAAATCGCATCCGCGAAGTTCCGCAAAATGCCGATGTGCGCGGATTCGGGCGCGTCGGGGGTGAGCTCCTGATAGTCGCAGTCCGGCGTCACAAAGTTGTCGGAGCTGGCAAAGCGGATGGCATCCTCGGGCGTTTTCAACCGCCACCATTTCAGCACACCGTTCTCCAGGACAAGCTTACCCTTTGTGCCGGCAATTTCCAGCCGGTTCGTGCCGGGCATCTCGCCGGTGGAGGTAATGAACACACCAGTCGCACCGTTCGGGTACTTGGCAAAAATCGTCGCGTCGTCCTCGACCTCTATGTGGTGGTAACGAGCCACGTCGCAGTAGCCGGTCACGCTCTCAGGCATGCCGCAGATCCATTGCCACAGGTCAAGATTGTGGGGTGCCTGATTCAGCAGCACGCCGCCGCCCTCGCCCGCCCAGGTGGCACGCCACGCACCGGAATCATAGTAATGCTGGGTGCGATACCAGTTTGTGATGATCCATACCGAGCGCTTGAGCTGCCCAAGCTGGCCGCCCTGCACGATTTCCCGCGCCTTGGCGAACAGCGGGTTCGTGCGCTGGTTCAGCATCAGGGCAAACACTTTGCCGCTGGCTTTTGCCTGTGCACACAATGCCTGTGCGACCGAAAGGCGGACATCCAACGGTTTTTCCACCAGCACGTGCAGCCCAGCCGCTAACGCCAGCGAGGCAATTTTGCTGTGCAGCGGATGGGGTACAGCAACGATGGCCGCCTGCACACCGCCTGCGGCCAACAGTGCGTCCTCGCTGGCATAGCAGGCCACACCGGGCCACGCTTTGGCGGCATAGGCCAGCCGCGCAGGGTCGGTGTCGCAAACTGCGGCCAGCGCCAGGCCGGGCACACGGTCATCCCACAGGCTTTGGGCGTGTGCCGTGCCCATGTTGCCAATGCCGATGACCGCCGTTTTTACCTTTTCCATTTTATTTTGCCCCGCCGCCGTAGCTGGACGCAGTGTCCATGACCACGTCGGTGTCCTCTTTCAGGCGGGAGTGAGCGCGGCGCTCGTTGAGCAGGTTCAGGAACTTTTTCTCATCGATGGGCAGCGTGACCGTCTCGCCCAGCCAGGACGACAGGTGGATGGCGTTGGAGAGCATCAGACCGTTGATGCCCTCGCGGCCGTCTGCCACCAGCGGTGCGCCGGTCTGGATGTGGGCGGCAAAGGCATTCAGCACGCCTGCGTGCTGCGGGTTTTCGCCGTCGGTCTCGACCTCGACACGCTCACAGCCGGGCTTTTCAAAGCCCTCCTTGCAGGTGGCGCACCAGATGCGCTCATCCTCTTTCAGGCGGTCGTAGGTCAGGCCGTTTTCGTCGCAAATCAGACGGCCTTTCGTGCCGGTGATTTCCAAGCGATTCGTGCCGGGGGCGTCGGCGGTGGTGGTGATGAACACACCCGTCGCACCGTTGGCAAACTCCATGTAGGCGGTCACGTCGTCCTCGACCTCAATGTCGTGCCACTTGCCCTCATGGCAGAAAGAATGCACGCGCACTGGCAGGCCGCACAGCCATTGCAGTAGATCCAGCTGGTGGGGGCACTGGTTCAGCAGCACACCGCCGCCCTCACCGGCCCAGGTCGCACGCCATGCACCGGAGTCATAATAAAACTGGGTGCGATACCAGTCGGTGACGATCCAGTTCACGCGCTTGAGCTCACCCAGTTCGCCCGCGTCCAGCATCTCCTTCATCTTGCGGTAGACGCAGTTGGTGCGCTGGTTGAACATCATGCCGAAGGTCAGCTCGGGGTGTTTGTCGGCCTCGGCGATCATCTCCCGCACCTGTAAGGTGTAGACGCCCGCGGGCTTCTCGCACATGACGTGCTGCCCGGCGCGGAACGCCTCGATGGCCAGCGTGGGATGCTGGTAGTGCGGCACGGCGATGAGAACCGCGTCGCAGCATTTGGCGGCGATAAGGTCGCTGCCCTCGGTGAAAATGCGGGCATCGGGCAGTTTTTCGGCAGCCCACTGGCGGCGGCTCTCCTTGCGGTCGGCCACGGCCACAATCTCGATATTCGGGCATTTCCCGTCCAGGACATTTTGGATGTGGGCGGAGGCAATGTTGCCCGCGCCGATGATGCCAAGTCGAAGTTTCATTGACAGTTCCTCCTACAATCTTGCCCGGAAAAGGGCACAGCTTTCTAGCTTTGATTGTAGCACGCGCCCCATCCCCAACTCAATGCAAAAAACCTATGTCTGAAATTTGGACTTTTTCGACAGACGTGAATCCGCAGTGATTCACGCCCGAGGAATGTATGAATTTGTATGCGCGCCATGATAGCCACTGTTTTGGGTAGACGCGTTTTGCTACGCTGTGGCATAAACGATACTTTCCCAATGCTAAGCGCAAACGCATTACACTAGGTACAAACTCCATGCTGTTTGACCTGATAGACGGAGTTGATACATGGGCGATTGCGCCCCAAAGCATTGCGCACAAGCTGATATGTGCTCTGCAAAAGTGATGCGGCGTGAAACACAGCGTCCTTTGTATTTTTAGGCACAAGCAGTTGTCGCCTTTGGATACCTGATTTCCACCTCAATTACACACGTTGGGATTGTATGGTGCATATACCGAGAATTGTGGATTTTTCCGCCGAGTGAATCAGAACTGATTCACTTTTTCGAGTCAAGATTTTTGGATGAATCTAAACTGATTCACTCTGGAGTATATGTGAATTTGTATGCGTATCCGCTTTGATTACTCCCGCTTTGAGCGGGAACGTGTTTTGCTAGCATAGCGTTTGGATATCCACAAACGCATTTCTGGGGTGTTCCCCAGACCCCCTCGCTGCTCTTGTGTGACGATAGTGACGCAGATGACGCTAATGACGCTGTTTTGAGGATATCCCTATACCATATCCCAGATTCAGCGTCATTAGCGTCATCTGCGTCATTCCGATTTTATGTTTTTCGTAATATCATTATTTTTGTTTCGAGCAGTAGTAAACTGCAAGCGTCATTTCGCTATAAGTGTGACGGTGATGACGATGATGACGGTGTTCGTGGGATAGGGTAAAGGGGTATATCAAAAACATCGTCATCACCG
>OLRC01000601.1_pt1 | contig 26199 bp, 24 predicted proteins | sample 1672081 | NCBI WGS metagenome assembly OLRC01 (sample SAMEA3136643, study PRJEB25190) | human gut metagenome | biome: human gut; feature: human-associated habitat; material: faeces | place: Austria | collected 2013
TGAACAGCTACACAGGAACTGTCCTCTACGTTTCCCATGACCGTTATTTTATTAACCAGACTGCTACCCGCATTATGGATCTGACCAACCAGGCCATTGTCAATTATATCGGTGATTATGATTACTATCTGGAAAAGAAGGATGAGATGACCCGGATTTATGCTCCTGCTCAGGAGACCGCAGCTCAGGAAGTTAAGGAAAACGTTTCTGAAACCAAACTCACCTGGCAGCAGCAGAAAGAGGAACAGGCTCTGAAGAGAAAACGGGAAAACGAGCTGAAGAAAGTGGAAGCACGGATTGAAGAACTGGAAACAAGGGATAAAGAAATTGATGAAACCATGGTTCTGCCAGATATCTGTACGAATGTGGCAGAATGCACGAAGCTCAGCCGGGAAAAAGCTGCTATAGCAGAAGAACTGGAAGGGCTTTATGAAAAATGGGAGGAGCTGGCATAAAATACCAGTAACCTGTTCTTTTGAGCCTTACATTTCATATTTATTTCAAAAACAGGAACGAATTTCGAATATAAATATCCGAAACCGTTCCTGTTTTTTATAACAATATTAACATTTTTGCTTTAAATAACTTATTAAAGCTGTCTGTTTTATTACATGGTCTCAAGCTTCTCTCTGATTGCAAGAATAAACTCGCGGCTGTTAAGGACTTTTACATCTTTTAAAGAAGTAATCAGTGCCAGGTCTTTGGTCATCTGTCCGCTTTCGATAGTGGAAAGGGTTGCTTTCTCCAGCTTATCTGCGAACTCTATAAGCTCCTGATTCTGATCCAGCTCACCTCTTTTTCTCAGAGCACCGGTCCAGGCGAAGATTGTTGCTACAGAGTTGGTGGAGGTCTCCTCTCCTTTCAGATGACGATAGTAATGTCTCTGTACAGTTCCGTGAGCTGCCTCATACTCATAATATCCATCTGGAGAAACCAGTACAGAAGTCATCATTGCCAGAGAACCAAATGCAGAGGAAATCATGTCACTCATAACATCTCCGTCATAGTTCTTACAGCCCCAGATAAATCCGCCTTCTGCTTTCATTACGCGGGCTACTACATCATCAATCAGACTATAGAAGAACGTAATGTCTGCTGCCTCAAATTTATCCTTAAACTCAGCTTCATAAATATTATGGAATATTTCTTTAAATTTGCCATCGTATGTTTTGGAAATGGTATCTTTGCCGCCAAACCACAGATCCTGTTTCGTATCTAAGGCATAATTAAAGCAGCATCTTGCAAAGCTGGTAATGGATTTGTCCAGGTTATGAACACCCTGGATCACGCCTGGAGTATCAAAGTGATGGATCAGCTCCGTTCTCTCCTCGCCGTCTTCTCCTTTGAATACCAGCATAGCATCTCCTGGTTTGTCAATGTACATCTCGGCATTCTTATATACATCACCGTAAGCATGACGGGCAATGGTGATAGGTTTCTTCCAGTTCTTCACGCATGGCTCGATTCCCTTTACCACAATGGGAGCACGAAAAACAGTTCCATCCAGGATTGCACGAATAGTTCCGTTAGGGCTTTTGTACATTTTTTTCAGATTATACTCAGACATTCTGGCTTTATTCGGGGTAATGGTGGCACATTTAACAGCAACTCCGTATTTCTTGGTGGCTTCCGCTGCATCTATGGTTACCTGGTCATCAGTCTCATTTCTGTATTCCAGTCCAAGATCATAGTATTCTGTCTTCAGATCAATAAAAGGAAGAAGAAGCTCATCCTTGATCAACTGCCACAGAATTCTGGTCATCTCGTCCCCATCCATCTCAACAAGAGGGGTCTGCATTTGAATTTTACCCATTATTACCTCCTAGTATATGTTTTGTGGTAACTGTGAACTATGTCCACAGCAACCCTATTTTAACGTAATTCCAAGTCTCTGGCAAGTCTCTGCTACAATTGCTTCCAGTTCTGCATCGCAAAGCACAGTAACACGGCCATCCTCATACTGCTGGTCAACCCAGGACTTGATCATCTTTACAAGCTCACTGTTCTTATCAACTTTCTGGTCACCCTTCAGTCGATAATGGCTGTCGATCCAGTGTGCGATTCCGGCAGCTCCGGAAGTATTGGAAACGGCAACCTCAACCGGGCGGTTCAGGAATTTCTCGGTATCAAATACGTTATAGATTTCCTCATTTTTCAGAAGTCCGTCGGCGTGGATACCAGCTCTTGTTACATTGAAGTTCTTTCCAACGAAAGGAGTTCTTTCCGGTATGTGGTAGCCAATCTCTTTCTCATAGTACTCAGCAAGCTCTGTGATAACAGTTGTATCCATACCTCCAAGGTTTCCGCGAAGCTGTGCATATTCAAATACCATTGCCTCAAGAGGTGTATTTCCGGTACGCTCTCCGATACCAAACAAAGAAGTATTAACACCACACGCACCATACAGCCATGCTGTTGTGGAGTTGCTGACTGCCTTATAAAAGTCGTTATGTCCATGCCACTCGATCAGTTCAGAAGGAACGCCTGCATGAACCATAATACCATAAATAATACCAGGTACAGAACGAGGGATCACGGCACCAGGATAGTTAACACCGTAGCCCATGGTATCACAGCAGCGAACCTTAACCGGAATGCCGTACTGCTGGCGAAGCTTCATCAGCTCAAGGCAGAATGGGATAACATAGCCATAAATATCAGCTCGTGTAATGTCTTCAAGATGGCAACGGACAGAAACACCGATTTCCAGACATTCTTTTACAATGCTTAAATAATGCTCCATCGCCTGTTTACGTGTCATTTTCATCTTATAAAAAATATGATAATCGGAACAGCTTACCAGGATACCGGTCTCTCTCATACCCATATCGCGGACAAGCTGGAAGTCCTTCTTATTTGCACGGATCCAGCTGGTAACCTCAGGGAACTCATAGCCTCTCTCCATACATTTCTCAACAGCATCACGGTCTTTCTTACTGTAAAGGAAAAATTCAGAAGCACGGATCCTTCCTTCCGGTCCGCCCAGCTTATGAAGGTAATCATAAATCCTTACGATCTGCTCAGTGCTGTATGGTGCTCTGGACTGCTGGCCATCACGGAATGTCGTGTCGGTGATCCAGATATCATCTGGCATATGATGTGGAACAACTCGGTCGTTGAATGCAATTTTCGGTACTTCAGAATATGGAAAAAGATTTCGGAATACATTGGGAGTTGCAACATCCACAAGCGGATACATATGCTCCTCTAACTGAAGCAGGTTTGTGTGGCGATTCATAGAAACACGTCTGTTTTCCATAGATATTTCCTCCTCATCTTTTGGAACTCTTGCTGTCCATTTTACTCACTTAAAGCGACTTCGTCAAGTGCTTTTATACTGTAAAGTGATAATTCTTTATCAAAGTTTGTGTATTCTTTTTCGTACATTTCTTCAAATCACTTAAGCAGAAATCCTTTTCACACAATTGGCTGCTTTTACATTTTCAGAAACTTTCTGCGGTTAAATTTCCCCCACCCTTGCAGGTTTTGAGGCAGTCCCATATCATCTGCACTATTCATCAGCATAGTTTTGATATCCGTATTGGTAAGTGCAGGATTTTTTTCCAAAGCACAAGCAATAGCACCTGTCACCAGAGGCGTAGACATAGAGGTGCCGCTTTTCACACCATAGGAATAAGGTTTTCCAGGCACGCAGGACATAATTTTATTTCCAGGTGCCACAATATCCGGCTTGCACACGCATTCCGCCGTTGGTCCTCTCCCTGAAATAGCACTGCGCCCTTCCAACAAATCGCTGGAGCCCACTGTGATCACTTTTTTGCTGCTTCCCGGAGCTGTGATACTGCCCGGCCTTGGTCCCTGGTTTCCGGCAGCTGTGACCACTACCACTCCTTCATCCCACAGCTGCTCCACACTTTCCAGAAGCCTGGCATGGTTTCTTTTTGAGTTACAGGTAGTTCCCACAGAAATATTTACCACCCGGATCCTGTACTGCTGCCTGTTTTCCCGAATCCACCGAAGAGCCCGCAGCACGTCATCCTGACTGCCCGTTCCATAACGGTCAAGCACCTTCAGGGAAATGATTCCGCAGCCAGGTGCTGCGCCTCTGTATTTTCCCATGGAAGCAGTGCCATCTCCTGCCACCAGCCCGGCTACATGGGTGCCATGTCCATTATCGTCATAAGGTCTCCTTTTAAAATCCAGGAAATCATAAAAAGTCCAGATCCTGCCAGTAAAATCTATATGCTCATAAATCCCGGTATCCAGAATACACACACCGATTCCTTTTCCGGTATAAAAGGATTTTTCCATTATTTTCCCCGATAAAAAGAAACTTATAATAAATTATGTTTCCATTTTCCAATCTGCTTTAAAATTATAGACAATTTTTGAAATTCTCAAAAATTTTTGTCGCTTTTTCTGAGCGTATATAGTATAATAAAAATACGCATAAATTCGTATTTATAAAAGGAATTTTCCAGTAATATCAAACAATTATTTCAGGTGACAAAATGGAGTAAGTCACAACTATACATGAGAGGACGAAAATAATATGGAAAAAGACAACAGGCAGACTCCGGAGGAAAAATTTCACTATTACTCCGGAGCTATCAGACGTGACATGGGGAACCTGCTTAAGTGGCTGCTTCTGGCAGTGGTGGTAGGATGTATAGCGGGAGCTTTCAGTACTTTGTTTTCTTTTGTGCTGAAGGCAGTGACCGGTTACCGCAAGGCACATCTGTGGACCTTTTTTCTCCTGCCCCTGTTCGGACTTTGCATCGTATTTCTTTATGAGAAATTCGGAAAAGACGATGGCGGCACGAATCAAGTCCTTTCTACAGTCCGTTCCCAGGATGATGTGCCCTGGAGATCCGGTCCGCTGATTTTTATTTCGACTGCATTGACACATCTTGCCGGTGGTTCAGCAGGACGTGAGGGTGCAGCTATTCAGCTAGGTGGCAGCATTGCCAATCTTCTTGGCAGATGGATCCATCTTGATGAGGAAGACCGTCATGTGATCGTTATGTGTGGTATGAGTGCTGCTTTCTCTGCACTATTTGGCACACCAATGGCTGCAGCTGTTTTTTCCTTGGAAGTGGTCAGTGTAGGGGTTATGTATTATACAGCTCTTATGCCCTGTATGATCGCATCTTTGATCGCATCCCGTTTTGCGGCTGGTATGGGCGTTACGCCGGAAGCTTTTCACGTAGTAGATATTCCTGCACTTTCCCTGGAAACAGGGCTGAAAATGGGCGTTGTAGCCCTTGGATGTGCAGTGATCAGTATTGTCTTCTGTATTATTTTAAATGAGACAGCCAGATTCTACGGCCGGTTTTTTTCTAATAAATATGCACGGGTAGTGGCCGGTGCCGTTCTGGTTATTTTTATTACACTGATTCTTGGAACTACGGATTACATGGGAGCCGGTGCTGAGCTTATTGAGAAAGCAGTGGAGACCGGAGACACCGATTATATGGCTTTCTTCTGGAAAATGCTCCTTACCGCACTGACTATGAAGGCTGGTTTTCGCGGAGGCGAAATCGTTCCGTCTTTCTGCGTAGGCGCCACTTTCGGATGCATGGCAGGACAGCTGATAGGGCTTTCTCCCTCCCTTTGCGCAGCCTGCGGAATGGCTGCTGTTTTCTGTGGTGTGACGAACTGCCCGATTACTTCTATTCTGATTGCCTTTGAAATGTTTGGCTTTAAGGGAGTGTCCTTCTATCTGATCGCCGTTTCTATCAGCTATGCGGCTTCCGGATATTATGGACTGTATAAAGATCAGACAATTGTATATTCTAAATACAAAGCCAAATATATAAACAAACACACAAAGATGTGACAAGCCCTGAAATGATAATATTCATTTTGCAGAGATTTTTTCGAAGCTCTATCCTCTGTCAAATGTTCACTACCTGAAATTTGCAGGAATCCGCGTTGCGGGCGTGGCAAAGCAACATCCAAAACATTCCTGTAAAATATAAAAAACGGCACACAAGCTGCCGTAAAAAGAAGGGGGTACATTTATGAACCTTGAAAAACTTTTTCACCTGAAGGAAAACCACACTGACGTGAAGACCGAAATCATGGCCGGTATTACCACATTCATGACCATGGCTTACATCCTCGCTGTCAATCCCAACATCCTTTCCGCTGCCGGAATGGACCGCGGTGCAGTCTTTACTGCTACTGCACTTTCATCCTTCATTGCAACCTGCCTGATGGCACTGTTATCCAATTACCCGTTTGTCCTGGCACCTGGTATGGGACTGAATGCATACTTTGCATATACCGTAGTTCTTGGCATGGGTTATTCCTGGCAGCAGGCTCTGGTTGCTGTTTTTGTGGAAGGTATCATCTTTATCCTGCTTTCCCTTACCAATGTACGTGAAGCAATTTTTAACTCCATTCCTATGACACTGAAACACGCAGTTTCTGTTGGAATCGGTCTTTTCATCGCATTTATTGGTCTGCAGAATGCAAAGATCGTTGTAAACAATGATTCCACACTGGTAAGCATGTTCTCCTTTAAGGGCTCCATGTCAGATGGTTCTTTCAATTATCTTGGAATCACTGTTCTTCTTGCCCTAATTGGCGTACTGGTTACCGGCATTCTTCTTGTAAAGAATGTAAAAGGCGGTATCCTGTGGGGCATCCTTATTACATGGGCGCTTGGAATCCTCTGTCAGTTTGTGGGACTTTATGTTCCAAATCCGGATGCAGGTTTCTACAGTCTTCTCCCGGATTTTTCCAATGGAATTTCCGTACCGAGTATGGCTCCTACCTTTATGAAAATGGATTTCGCAGGAGTTTTCTCACTTGACTTTATCGTTATCATGTTTGCATTCTTATTTGTAGATATGTTTGATACTCTGGGAACTCTGATCGGTGTTGCTTCCAAGGCAGACATGCTGGACAAAGACGGTAAGCTTCCAAAAATCAAAGGTGCTCTTCTTTCCGATGCTGTTGGTACTACTGTAGGTGCTATGTGCGGTACTTCTACTGTTACCACATTTGTTGAGAGCGCTTCCGGTGTTGCAGAGGGCGGACGTACAGGTCTTACTTCACTTGTTTCCGCTATTTTGTTCGCACTTTCCCTGTTCCTTTCCCCGATCTTCCTGGCGATCCCTTCCTTCGCCACAGCTCCGGCTCTGATCGTGGTTGGATTCCTTATGCTGACCTCTGTTACCAAGATCGACTTTGACGACCTTACAGAAGCGATTCCGGCATTTATCGCAATCATTGCAATGCCGTTCCTGTACAGCATTTCCGAAGGTATTGCACTTGGCGTTATCTCTTACGTTATCATCAACGTCTGTACCGGAAAGGCTAAAGACAAAAAAATCAGTCCGCTTATGTATGCACTGGCTGTTATCTTTGTTCTGAAATATGTATTCCTGTAAAAACAGAATGAAATAATTGTACGGTTTGCAGTAACATTATTCACGGAACATCACCTGTAAACCGCAATAAATAATCCTAAAAATCCCCCTGCCATGGAACCACGCTTTTCTGGCAGGGGGATTTTTCTATAACACTACTTAAGGGTGTATAAGGTAGATTACATCTGTGAAATCATCTCGTAAATCTGTTACTGTTCACTTTGCAGTCAGTAACCACTTCGCGGAACATTAGCGTTTTACATTGAATGCGCTCATTCCCGGATATACTGCTGCATCTCCAAGCTCTTCCTCGATACGGAGCAGCTGATTGTATTTTGCAACACGCTCTGTTCTGGACGGAGCACCGGTCTTGATCTGGCAGGTATTTAATGCTACTGCAAGGTCAGCAATCGTAGTATCCTCTGTCTCACCTGAACGATGGGAAGAAATTGCTGTATAGCCAGCCTTATGAGCCATCTTGATTGCCTCAAGAGTCTCTGATACAGATCCGATCTGGTTCAGCTTGATTAGGATGGAATTGCCGCATCCAAGAGAAATACCTTTGGAAAGTCTCTCTGTATTTGTTACAAACAGGTCATCACCTACCAGCTGCACTTTATCTCCCAGTTCTTTGGTAAGCTTCTTCCATCCTTCCCAGTCTTCCTCATCAAGCGCATCCTCGATGGAGATGATCGGATACTTGTCAACCAGCTTTTTCCAGTGGTCAATCAGCTCGTCAGATGTGTAAACAGTACCGGCCTTTGGAAGCTTGTACTCGCCAATTTTACCAGTCTTCCACTCAGAAGAAGCTGCGTCCATAGCGATCATAAAATCTTTTCCTGGCTCATAGCCTGCATTCTTAACAGCCTCAAGAATTGTCTCAATTGCTTCCTCGTCAGATTTCAGAGCTGGTGCAAAACCACCCTCATCACCAACAGATGTTGCAAGTCCTCTTGATTTCAGAATAGCTGCAAGAGCATGGAAAACTTCTGCACACCATCTTAAGCACTCTTTGAAGCTTGGTGCTCCAACTGGCATGATCATGAACTCCTGCACATCAAGTCCTGAGGAAAGTGCATGGCAGCCGCCGTTTACAATGTTCATCATCGGTACTGGCATACGGTTTCCGGAAATACCACCGAGGAAACGATAAAGCGGGATATCAAGGGATGTTGCAGCTGCACGGCAGCATGCGATGGAAACAGCCAGGATTGCATTTGCACCAAAGTTTGATTTGTCCTTGGTTCCGTCAGCTTTGATCATCGCCTTGTCAATTGCATAAATATCGGATGCATCCATTCCTGAGATTGTGTCGTTGATGGATGTATTAATGTTCTCTACAGCCTTTGTAACACCTTTTCCAAGGTATCTGTTCTTATCATTATCTCTAAGCTCCAGAGCCTCAAATTCGCCTGTAGAAGCGCCACTGGGAGCAGCTCCTCTGCCGATGGTTCCATCTACCAGATAAACCTCTGCTTCTACTGTAGGATTTCCTCTGGAATCCATAATTTCTCTTCCAATGACTTTCTCAATTTCTAAGTAATCCATGGTATGTATACTCCTTTCATTTTTCAAAGGAACTCCTTCGCGAACTGCTTCCCGGAAAAGTCCAGCCGCAATCCGCATCATATTATGTCAGCGGTCTTTCTGCCATAATAAGGAGTCCAAATGATTTACACCGTTAGGTTAGTTATTCCTAACTATGCTGATTAGTATACACTAACCATCATGGGATTGCAAGAAGATTACATGATAATATTTTTCAGTAGTTGTCTGTTCTAAAGCGTATTTGAAAAATACTCTAGAAAATTACCACAAGAAGCATTTTAAATTTCTCTTTTCCCATAACTGCGTGAGGATGCTTCGCAGGCATTACAATAGACTCACCTTCATATAATTCGTACTTCACACCATCAATAGTGATTTCCCCCACACCATCCAGACAGGTAACAAATGCATCTCCGCCAGACTCATGTGTACTGATCTCCTCCCCTTTATCAAATGAGAAAAGGGTAACACTCACTGCCGCATTCTGTGCAAGTGTGCGGCTCACAACCTGTCCCTCCTGGTAAGCTACCTGGTCTTTTAATACCAGCACTTCTGCTTTACTTATATTTTTCATCTTATCCATGATAAAAAGCCTCCTGCTATAACTGTTTTTCGTAACTATACTATAAATTTTCGTGATATTCAGTTGTTATAACAACAAATCTGTTTTTTATTGCATTTTTTCACATCCGTAGTATAATATGCAGGAATCAACATGACAGGAGGCTTTTCACTTGAATACACAAACTACACAAAAATCTCTCCCAATCTACCCGGGAGAGCTTGCACTTCTTCTTGCTGTTGCCATCAACAGCTTCGGCGTTGTCCTTATGCTCTATTCCGGGACAGGAATTTCCGCTATTTCCAGTGTTCCCTACGCTTTTTCCTGCGTCTTTCCGAAGATAAGCCTTGGAACATGGACCTACATATTTCAGGGACTTCTGGTACTGGCGCTGATGATCCTGCGGAAAAAATTCGTAGTCCAGTATCTATTCAGCTTCGTAGTAGGATTCGTTTTCGGGGAGCTGCTTGATGTACATGAATTATGGATAAATGTTCTTCCTACAGCAATTGGCTGGAGAATTTTATATTTTATTGCAAGCTACATTTTGATCTGTATTGGAATCGCTATTTCCAACCGCTGCAAAATGCCTATTGTCCCTACTGACCTTTTCCCAAGGGAGCTGTCCCAGATCACTTCTGTGGCATATCCAAAAATCAAGATCAGCTTCGATGTAATCTGCCTGATTGTCACTGCTGCCCTCACCGGATTCGGTCTCGGACATATCAAAGGACTTGGAATTGGTACCGTTGTAGCCGCCTTTACCATGGGAAAAGGCGTCGGAATCGCAGGGAACTGGTTGGATAAACATATGGACTTTACCTCGTTTCTTGCGAAATAGCAGGATTTTATACATACTAATTTAATTCAGGCGCTCATATACCATACCGGATATTTCCTTTATCCCATTAATTCCTGTATATTCGCCAGCTTGTGCAAACACAACAATCACATAATCTGTCTTTTTTCCATATACAATCGCCGCATCATGCTGATAGCTGTCTGTCTCCCCGGTCTTATTTCCAGACTTAACGCCTGAGGGGAGACCTGCAGGAATTTTATACCGCCTTTCCTGCGCCAGCAGAAGATTTAGCATCTGGTTCGAATACTTACGCGAAACTGCCCTGTCCTACAGTCCGAACCAACTCATTGTAGCTCTCATTGTCACTGATTGTTATCATGCTGTCCAAAAGACCGTTCACATAGCTGTTAAGACTGATTTTTTTCTCTGCAGCACCGGCATAAACAGCCTCCATCACAAAAAGCTTGATCACACTTGCCGGATACATGCTGGTCTCATTTATGGAAAGGACATCTCCTGTTTTTAAATCTTTCACATAAACAGACCAGTTCCCACTGTATCCTTTCAGTTTTTCATTTATTTTTATTCTCAGTTTTCTTAACTTTACCTCTTCCTTCGCGCATTTTTTCCCTTCTGCATCTACATACAAGGTGCAGGAAATCTTGCGGTTTGCGGCAATTGTGCCATGCTCCGTCAGATAATAACCTTTGTACCAGCGGTTTGTATGCAATTTTCCATTTTTGTTCAGGGCGAGCTTCTTTCCCTTAAACACAATCCAACCAGCCGTCTGTTTCAGCCGTCCGGCTGTTTCCCCAAAATAATAGGAGCCTTTAAAGCGTGTAGTCCCAATTTTCGTATCAAGATCATGAAATTTTTTCCTTTTGTCTATTCGTCCATCTGTCCAAAAATAATAATAACCACTGGCAAGTCCCACATTGGATGGAATTGAAAGATATGCGATTCTTTCCGTCCCTTTCTTATTCTTCATCTGAATGGATGTAGACTGAAGATACCATTGATCTTTCTTTTTTACAAGTTTAGCCTTGTACTCGTTATTTACTTTTACTGTCCAGCTGTTCTTTGTGGCAGCCTCTGTCTGTAATGTTGATGAGATAATAAGAAGTCCACATAAAAAAGCAATTCGCACAACCCAGACTTTCCATTTATGTATTACCATTCTCTTTCCTATTTTTCTTTTTCCCTATAACTTCAATGCAAAACAATTAATGCAGAAAGTAATTTTCGCGTCTGCACACCCCAATTTATTAACAAATTTGTCTGAACGCTCTCATCAAGTTGCAGCCTAATGAATTTTTGTATACGCAAAGAGCGGAAAAGAAATAATGCATATCTTCTCTTCCGCTCTACATGATGTCAGATATTTAATTATTCAAAGCCCTCTTCAAAATGCTTCACATTTCGCCGATGTGACGTATCCGTCAATTATGACGCAAATCTCACAATGCTCTTAATCTGATGATTGATGTCGTAGCTGCCGCTTCCGTATACACCTCTGTACCATCCTGCAAACTGTGCCTCCGGATCATAGTAGCATCCGTCAATAATGACCCAGCCATGACTGGTAAGGCCATCTGCTGCACCATCTCTGGTACCGGATACACGTCCAAGAACTACATAAGGATTATAGCCAATCTCTCTTGCCATTGCAGCAAAGGTGCAGGCAAAGCCATAACAGTCACCGCCACCTGAAACCAGCATATTGTATGCTACCTCTCGCTGCCAGCCTTTTTTATTAAAGTCTGGCCAGTAGCCGGAATAGTAGAAATTACTGCTGCTGGTAAGATAACACCAGCAGGCATACAGCTTCTGGGATTTACTCATCCCCGGATTGGTGATCCTGGAAATAACATTCATAAGCTCTATTTTTAGTTTTGCATTTACATCGTTATCTGCATATCCCTTGCTGTTAAAGGTAACATTGGAAACTGTTTTATTCTTGGTAAGACGACCTTTTACATCGCCCCGATAAAGACGGTTTCCAAGTTTAAAGAATCCAACATATGCATGACCCTTTGTGTCTACATAATAGGATGTCTTTCCTACTTTTACAATTTTGGCCTTAGTGGGACGAATCAGTTTGCCTTCCAGATTAAATACATATATGTATTTACCAATTCTTTTCCCACCTGTAACCGCCTTTCCGTTCGCGTCAAAATAGTAACGGTTTTTGTGAATGGTTTTCCATTTATTTTTCAGTTTATTACCCTTTTTGTCGTAATAAACATATTTCTTTCCTTCTTTTACAAGACCTTTCTTTCTAGCCGGTGCTGCCGTAGGCTGAACCGGAACTGCAGTCACAGTTGGAGCTGCAGTCACCTCTGGGGTAATTTCAGAAGCCTGGGCAGGTACGCATACAGCCATAATACTGATTGCTATAACTGCCAGAAATTTGCTTATCTTTCGCATACTCTTTCTCTCCCAATAAATCAGTCTCTTGTAATCAGCCCTTCAGACGGCAAACCATCTCCCAAAGAGCAGCTGCTGAGTTAAAGTTCTCCGGTACGATATCAGCCGGTGTAATGGTGATATCAAATTCGTCCTGAAGCTCGCTGACAATAGATAAAATTGCGAAGGAATCAAGAATTCCATCATCGATCAGTGTCTCACAGGTTTCATAATCCGCATCTGGCTGGATTTCCTCAAGAATTTCAATTAATTTGTCCATTTTTCATTTCCTCTCTTTCCGAATTAAATTCATCTGTGTGTAATGCCTCCCGAACCAAAGTAAGACATCCCTTATGCCAGAAATAAATTCTTGGCATCGGTCTGCTCAGGAATAAATAAATTCCCTCTGTCACGGAATATGCACCTACACGTTCAAATATGAGCATATCACTAATCTGTGGTTTTTTCAATGGAAAAAGCTTTACGATCACATCACTTACAGTGCAAAGCGAACCGCATAAATTCCACTGTTCCTCATCACCCTCCATGCGTATATTTCCCGTATTATCGGTCTGTGTACAATGAGGCCGCTTCATAGCCATCGCCTGGCCATAATAATTCAGATGATTAATACCGCCATCCACAATAGCATAATTCTGACCATGATTCACCTTCATATCCACGATAGAGGTAATATAATAACCACACAGATAGGTAAGATACCGTCCCATCTCCAGTATTACATTTCCCCCAAAGGTAAGATTATCCAGAAGCCTTCCAAATCCACCCAGAAGCTCCTCAACAGACTCCTCCTTATCCTTCACAAAATAAGGCGCAAACAATCCCGGTCCGTACTCAAGCTCCTCTGCCTGATATCCATAATCTTTCTTAAGCTCGTTCAGAAAGGCATCCAGACTTTGAAGCTCCTTTTCCATCTGTGAAAGATTTTTCTTCTGAGTACCTGAATAGAACTGAAGTCCCAAAATGTGAAGTGCAGTATACTCCTGGCGCCTGGAAATAATCTTGCGAATATCTTCTTCATCCACGCCAAACTGATTGCCACTGGTCACACGGATCAACACATCAATCGTCAGCCCCAGTTCTCCCGCTATCCTCTGCAAATTCTTCAGATGCTCCAGAGATTCTACTGTATATACTCCCTTTCCACCGTATGTTTCAAGTACATATCGAATATCAGAAGGATTTTTATATACACCTGAAAGCACGATCTTTTCCATTGGAACAGAGACACGCTCACAAATGCGAAATTCTCCAGGAGAGCATACTTCGAAAAGATCTACATGCTTCATCATTGGTCTTGTAAGAAAAGGATTGGCCTTCATGGCATAGCAGACTCTCGCTTTACCTGCAAGCAACTCCTTAATCTTATTTACATGTACAGCCAAAGCATCCAGATCAAATACATAGGAAGGCGTAGGATTCTTATCTTCTATAAATTTCTGCAAAAAATTATAATCCGCCATTTATCTTCCCTCCTGATATCTGGCTGTCAGCTCTTTCCTGTCAATCTTGCCATTCTTTGTAAGAGGCATAGCATCCACTTGGACAAATACATTCGGCACCATAAAGTTTGGTACATATTTCACAAGGGAACGTGACAGCTGCTTACGATCGATATCACCCTCATAAAAAGCAACGATTTTATTTTTTGCCTGATCGTAAATACACAGACTTCTTCGAATCTCAGGAAGTTTATCCATTGCTGTCTCAATCTCACCAAGCTCAATTCTATGTCCCATATGCTTAATCTGGAAGTCCTTACGTGTAGCGAAGCAAAGCTCCCCGTTTTCATTGTAGAAAGCAAGGTCTCCTGTACGGTAAATAGGCTCCAGATATCTGTCATTCAAAGGGTTCTGAACAAATGCCTTCTTTGTCTGTTCAGGATTTCTATAATAGCCAAGTGCAAGCGCACTACCTGCCACACAAATCTCACCGTTTATCCTCTTTTCTGTAACCAGATGATCTTCTTCATCCAGAAGGAAGACTTTTTCGTTAGGAAAGGCTTTCCCCATTGGAAGCACATCTCCCGGTTCAAAGTCTCTGTCAACAATATAATATGTACAATTACAGGTAATCTCTGTAGGACCATAAATATTTACAAACATAGTATCTGGAAGATATTTTCTCCAGATATTAAGATGCTTAATAGGCATAACCTCTCCAGAGAACAAAACCTTTTTAATCTTGTCTGGCACCTTATAGGTAAAACCATTCAGGGTACTGATAATGCACATAGCAGACACAGCCCATACGATCGTGGTAACCTCTCTCTCAACCAGAAAATCAAGAAGATTCTTAGGAATAGAAAAATACTGTTTGGGAATGATCTGCACAGTGGCCCCGGTTTTCAGGCCTGAATAAATATCCTTTACAGAAACATCAAAGTCCCATGGTGCCTGATTTCCCATTACATCTTCGCCTGTAATATGAAACAGCTCTGTAAAACAGTCAATAAAATCAATTACAGAACGATGCCCCACAACAACACCCTTTGGAACTCCTGTGGATCCCGATGTAAAAATGCCGTAAAGCGGATCTGTATCTAATGCCTGATCTCGAATACTCTTCAGAACAAAACTGTCTTCTGGTGTTTTTTCCAGTTCCTCAGTAAGAAGAATTGTTCCCTTAAATTCCAGCTTTTCCAGATCCTTCTGGTACTTACTGGAAGTAACAATCACATTACTGTCAAGAATATCCAGAATCTGCGAAATTCTTGCAGCCGGCTGCTTAGTATCAAGAAGCACATAGAAACATCCAGCATAAACAGCCCCCATAAACATACCTATGGTATCCACACTTTTTTCCATAAAAACCGGCACCGGATTTCTCGGAGCAAAATGTTCTGCAAGGGCAGTCCCAACTCTTCTTGCCCGGAGGCGTAATTCCTCAAATGTACATGTAGCGTCAAGATCTGCAAATGCTGTTTTGTCCGGATATCTGGAAGCAGAACTTTCAAGATATTCCAAAATACTTGTTATCATACACCCTCTCCTTTCAGAATATTAGCCAGAACCTTAGAATACTCCTTTGCAGCATTTCCATTCATATGACCATCAAAATCCGTATAGTCTGAAAGATCATGGGAAAATGCTTTAAAATACTGGGTATTAAAGTTCAGATATGTTACTTCATGCTCATCAAAATACTGTCCAAAGTATTTCCATGCAGCATTATAGTTATCGCTATATGCCTGTAAGGTATTAATAGGAATCGGCGTAGTTACTGCGACAAACTGGATATCATTTTCCCTGCAAAAATCGATCAGCCGTCCAAGATATTCCATATTCTGAGGGTTTACCTGTTCCTCCTCAAAGAGCTTCAAATCCTTCATTTTCAGCTTGGTAGTATCCACCGGATACCTCTCGATAAGACCGCTTTCGTGGTACTCCTGGGTATCACTTTTCAGATGGGCAATATCGTAATCCTTATTCCATTTCTGAGTGAAGGTTTCTTCCACCTTGCTAAGCTCATATCCAAGAGAATACTCATACCAGGGAAACAAAACAGTGCGGAAATTGCATTTTGCAATAGAATTCCAGAAGTATTCAACCTTAGCTTTTGAAAATGGAAACTCATGATAAAATAATAGATAGTTATTTCCCTCTTCTTTCTCAGAAACAAAATATCCCGGATCTACCTCATAAATGATTCTTGCAGGCTTCTGTTTCTCTGCAATCAGTCTGGCAATATAATAGGCATCAATTCCATATTCTCCCCCTACACATACATTATGACCGCTTCTGCCTGTGATTTCCTCCATCACAGCCGGATCGATATCTGTCATTCCATGGGATGTTCCAAGAATAATGTCATCATATTGGTTACTTACCACTGCATGAATGTCATTTCTCATAAAGGTACAAGGATAAAGAGCCATATCCAATCCAGCAAGAAGCGTCACACACACAGCAACCACTACTATTGTTTTTATAATTTTCTTAAAATTGTGCATAAATAAAACCTCTCGCTACTGCTGTGGAACCGAACAAACCTATGGATATCAGCATGCAAAAATAAATGGCAACTGTAACAGGAAGAGGAAGCCTGGCAAGAGATTCCCGAATCTTCACGCCACGTTCTTGAAGGAGACTTATCACAAATAATATTACACAGCCAACAGCTATAATCACAAGAGCATATGGAGTAAAAGAAGTCCCCTGTTTACCTGCCGGAATCAAAAGCAGCTGGGCCGGAGCAAATTGTGTGATAGACTGCTTCATCATATGAAATGCCTGTCTAACGCTGTCTGCCCTATCAAAGTACATACTGATCACAACCAATACAAAAGTACGGATTACAGTGAACAGATAATACCAGGTTTCCTTACCGGAAATGTGAAGCTTCTTTTTCCATTTACGGTAATTCTCTGCCATAAGTCCGCTGAAGGCAATAATAATACCATTATACATACCGTATACAATATATTTCCACGCAGCGCCATGCCATACGCCTACAACGAAGAATACGATCAGATTGGCCACGCAGATAGGAAGGGTGCGGCCAATTTTCTTGCCAAACACCTTTTTGCCCCATTTTCCAAATTTACCCATCCAGCCGGATAAGGTCACCGGGTAAAAAACATAATCCTTCATCCAGGTTCCAAGAGTGATATGCCAGCGATGCCAGAAATCCGTGATAGATACAGCAAAAAATGGGCGCTTGAAGTTTTCATCCAGTTCAATTCCAAACATAGAGGCAATACCGATCACAACATCCATTCCTCCAGAGAAATCTGCGTAAAGCTGGATCGTATAAAACAAAACTCCAAGAAGTGCCACCCCGTTATACTTTGCCGGATCTTCAAAAATAGCATCTGCAAAAGCAGCGGCCCAGTCCGCAAGGATCATTTTCTTAAAAAAGCCCCAGAGAATCCGCTCAAAACCTCTGATTATATTATTTCCCTCAAACCTGTGTTCAGCATAAAGCTGATCTGCCAGGCGGCTATATCTGCCGATAGGTCCCTGCAGAATCTGAGGGAAAAAGGATACGAACAATGCGTATTTCAACGGGTGTCTCTCTGCCTTGCATCTTTTCCAGTATACATCAAGAAGATAGCCTGAGGACTGGAATGTATAGAAGGAAATTCCAAGGGGAAGCAATAGCTGTATCCCTCTCAGATTCAAATGCAGCAATGCATTGATATTTTCTACTGCAAAGTTGGTGTACTTGACGATTCCAAGCATACCAAAGTTAAGAATCAGACCAAGAATCAGAAGTTTCCTGGCACCCTTATGGTTTTCTTTTCCTTCTGCTTTTTCAATAAGAAGAGCCATCAGCCAAGTGACAAGTGTGGAAAAAAGAATGAAGACAACATAACGTGGACCACCTGCTATGTAATAGAGATAACTGAAAATAAGAAGAACGATCCACTGAGATTTACGGGGCACTATATAGTAAATCAATATACTTGCCGCCACAAAAAGTAAAAACAGGTTAGATACTAACGACATATTTTTCTCCTAAATCGGACAAGAGCTCCCCACTGCTTTTCTCAGTGCAAGAGCCCTGTCCTGTATTAATTCTTCTAGATATCTGTCCATTACGACAGACACTGCTTTGCCCCAAATCAGCCTAAGAGACCATTATCAAGACATCCATCGCCACCATCTTCACCACCACTGTAGTCATCACCGCCGCTATAATCTTCTCCACTATAATCGTAAGAATAATCATTGCTGTCATAGGATTCAGCCGGCTGGGAAGCTGCTGCCTGTGCCGCTGCTGCATCTGCTGCAGCTTGATCTGCAATTGCTTTCTCAGTATCGTAGGTAGTCTTCTTTTCTTTTGTGCTTTTCAGCTTATAAGTACCATACACGATTCCGTCCTTCTCACGTATCGTAAGTGTTCGAAGATCTTCCAGAACGATTCCGTGAACATCTGCTGATGTTCCATCCTCAAAGGTAATACGCATATCGTATGTAGGAGCTTTATCCTCTGCGGTTTCGTCTGTATTCTCTTCTGCATTCTCTTCAGTTTCCTTAGAAAAATAAATTCTCTTTTTTTCTTTTAATTCAAAGGAATCATCCTCTTCCATCATATTTTCAGTAAATTCTGTCTCATCAGCAGTCTTGATCGCAAGTCCGATAATCTTCTTAGAGGTAGCATTTCTCAGTTTAAATGCTATACAACCATCCTTCTTCTCACCAACTGTCTTTAAATTTTCTTTCTTCTTAGCAGTAGTATCTTTATCTTCTGCTTCCGTTTCCTCTGTTTCTTCTTCCTCATCAGAATCCGCAGCAGCTGCATCCGTACTCTCAGCTGCAAAACAGCTTACCGAGGATGGTACAGCCAATACTCCCACTAATAATGCCATTAATAGTTTTTTCTTCATTCAAAACATCTCCTTAATCCTATTATTTTAACTTGTAGTTAACAAGAAATTCGTTTTACTTTCTTAAGATTGTATTTATAAAGTCCAAAACCTTTACCCAACATTTTATAAGTAAACTTATATCCACTATGATGTTTTACATTACTATTCCGATATGTATATGCAAAGTTTGGATCATACGCATAAACTGTTTTGCCTATTTTAATTTCACACCAACCATGAGCGCCATTCTTACCATTTGCCTGCGGAACAGTTCCTTTTACCATCTTTACATTTTTATAGCCTTTTACCTTCGCCATCATACAGAAGGTTGCAGCCATAACATAGCAGTCGCCTTTACCATTTTTAAATCCGTAGGTTGCATAATATTCAACCTGATTCTGTCCTTTTTTCGGCTTTCCTACGCTTCCCCAGTATTTAATCTTGGTGGAGCTCCACTTGAAAGCTTTCTTAAGGTCTCCCCCACACTTATCAAGGCGTGCACCAGCCAGTCCCTCTGCTGTGGATACTAAAGTAGCAACACCTTTTTTGTCGATGCGGTAATACTTCTTTTTGACTTTATAACCATATTTATTCTTAACCAGCTTGCCGTTTTTATAGCAATAGGTTTTACCCTCATTTACAAACAGTCCATTCTTCGGAGGCTGAGCCGGAGTTGGAGTAGGAGTAACTACCTCAGTTGTCTGTGCTGGTGTTATGTTGGTTTCGCCCTCTGCAAATACAGGGGTAACCATTGTAAGTGTCATAGTAAGGGACAGCACTGCTGCCATTGTTTTAGTAAACTTTCTCATACTTATTCTCTCCTGATATTTTATCGTGCCTGAACACCATATACGATTTCTCCGCCAGTTGTCTTCTTTCCAAGCTGTACGAAAATGTTAGCATAGGTTAATTTAAGATCTTTACTGATACCTGTCATACAGCTGGAAAGTGTTTTGGTCTTGGAAGGTCTGCCAAGAAGCTTACGAAGGACTGCTCCATCTGCCATGTACTTGCTTGCCGCCTTCAGCTGGTTACTTTTCTTTGCGACACGGACACCCTTCTTGTCAAAGTAGTAAGGAGTACCCTTAGCATCTGCATATACGCCTTTTTTCACTTTAAAGCCATTTCTGTCAAATCCGTAGTATTTCTTTCCAATCTTTTTTACTACAATATTCTTCTTACAGCCAGATACCTTCGGGGCAGCGTAAGCAACGCCATTCTTACCAAAATACTGCTTTTTGTCTGGACTCCAGCAATTCTTCTGCATCACACCATTCTTATAAAAATAAGTCCTGGAGCCTTTCTTAACGATACCATCCAGAAGTGCTGGTGTAGGAGTAGCAACCGGAGTTTCAACAGCAGATGTCACATTATTACTGCTGTCTACAGCCTCGGCATTTACAATTACCGGTATCTGGAGCATAAATGCACACATGGCTGGAAGAAGTAATTTTTTCCATTTTCTCATTTCTTGATTCTCCTTTTATAAATATTATATTTTTAAAGCAGACAGACTGCCTTAAAACTTCACCTTTGATCGCACTGAATAAGCGAAATGTGTAGAAGCACCAAACAGTGGTCCCATGTTATCATAATATAATCCGTCGATCATTACGAATCCATGGTCTCCTGTAGTGGCGATCACATAAGGCTCATAGCCCAATACCCTGGCACATGCTGCTACTGCACTTGCAATTCCATAACAGCTTCCGGCAAGATTATTATCGAACATATAGATTGCCGACTGATATGGCCAGGTCTGAGTCTTAAACTCTGCATCTGTAGGATTGATCCATGGTTTAAAATCAGTATATCCCATCAAATAGTTAAAACAGATTCTAAACTTCTGACTATTGGACATATTAGGGGAGGTATGCTTTTCAACAAATTTTTTCGCCTTACGCATACATTCTGCTTTCAGAGAAGAAACCCTTATTGCAACACCATCTGAATTGATCTCGTACTCTTTACCTTTAATCTTATAGCTTATTTTATTCCTGATCAAAACACCCTTGGAATTAAAATAGTATTTCTTATTATGGATAGTCTTCAGACCGGTTACACGATAACCCTTTTTGCCTATATAGTATTTCCGTCCTTTTACTGTCAACCATCTGCCAGCTGGTACAGGCGTACCATTCTTACGTATATAGTAAAACTGTCCATTATCCTTTACCCATCGTTTCGAGGCAAGGACACCGTTAGATAAATAATAGCGTTTCTTCTGCTTAAAGGTCTGCCATCCGGAATAACGAATACCACCTTTCTGAAGATAATATTTCTTACCCTGGATCGTAACCCATCCAGACTGCTGAAGGAAACTACCATCCTCCTGCCTCCACTGGTATCCCTTTTCCACAGATACCCAGCCAGGTTTCGGCTCGGGCTGAGCACTTTCATTCTCATCTCTTATCTCGGCTCCGGTCTCCTGGGAAACAGTTCCTGTCAGATTATCCACTGCAGGCTCTGCATATACCAGCTGTAAGGGCTCAATAGCAAGTGCAGCTGTTATTAACAAAATCAGCACACGACCTCTCTTCTTCATATAATTCTCCCCTTCCACTTGATACCTCATTATATCGCATTACTTTATTTAATTGTAAAAGCAGTTTTCCATATTATAACAAAATCGAGTATAATTTTCCACTTTTAGAGCGTAGAATGTATAAAATTAACTTTTTCGTAAAGACTTTTATATAAACTTTACAAGGAGGTTTTTATGTTGCCTGTAATTTTACTTATTGTTTTATTTTTTGCGTTGCAGCTGCTTGTACTTTTCTGTTGTGTTGCGGCGGGAAATGATCCTTATTCACAGTTTCTTTCAGACGAGGAACAGGTGGAATATCTGGCGCACTGGAAAAAAGAACATGGATATAAATAATCTTTGATAAGGAAAGGGAAGCACCACAGTTTTCCGTATATTGGTAAGTACCCATAAAGTATTTTCATATATGAAAAAAAGGCAGTGCTTATAACAATACTGCCTTTTTTCATAAAAATCCCTATATGATAATACACACAAGACCGCCTTTACTGTCATTTACAATTTTCTGCATGGTATCCTGAAGCTTCACCTGGCTTTCCTCGCTGATCATGGTCAGCTTGCTGCGGATGCCATCCTGTACCAGCTGTTCAATGGATTTCCCGAAAATATTCGTCTCCCAGATGCTCTCTCCTCTTGCATCACTTTCTCCAATATAAGTAATCAAGTCTTTTGCCTGCTGCTCCGTACCTACGATCGGAGCAATTTCAGTTTCAATATTTGCTTTGATCATATGAATAGACGGACTCTTTGATTTAATTTTCACACCATATTTATTTCCCTGGCGGATCACAGCCGGCTCTTCCAGCTGAATCTGGGAAAGCTCTGGTACAACTACACCGTAACCGCTGCTATTTACTGCATCCAGGGCATCTTTAACCTTTACATACTTTTCCTTCATTGCAGCAAGCTCCTTCATCGTATGGATCAGCTCATACTCACTTTCCATGGGAATTCCACTCATATCGCTAAGCATCTTATAGTAATATTTATCATCTATCTGAAGCCGTATCTGAATGGTTCCATCAGAAAGACCTACGTGATCCAGAAGAGTATCCTGTACATAAGGACCTTCCAGTTTTACCGATTCCCTGGTAACATCACGAATGTGTAAAAGCTTCTTCATGCACACTTTAATCTGGGAAAGGATCTGGCTTTTCAATTCGCTGTCTGCAGGCAGCATTTCCACCCATTTGGGAATAAAAAACTGCAGCTGGGTAATGGGAAATTCATATAGGATTTTTTCCAGGAGCAATGCGACATCTTCTTTTTTCAACTGCTCACAGTTAACCGCAACAACTGGTACCTGGTACTTCTTCTGAAGCCCGTTAACCATCTGAGTGGTTTCTTCTTTATAGGGAAACTGAGAGTTTACTACAATGAGAAATGGCTTTCCCTGTGTTTTCAATTCAGCCACAGTCTGTTCCTCGGCCGGAACAAAATTTTCCCTTGCTATTTCTCCAAAGCTTCCATCGGTGGTGATCACAAGACCGATCGTAGAATGTTCCTGGATAACCTTTTCTGTTCCTGCTTTTGCAGCTTCATGAAAGGGGATTGCCCTGGAAAACCAGGGTGTTTTTACCATCCTCTCTTTACCATCCTCAACGTTTCCTCCAGCATCCTTTACAAGAAAACCAACACAATCGATAAGCCGCACTTTCGCCTTCCTGTCTTCGCCAAGATCAACTGATACAGCTTCTTTTGGGATAAATTTGGGTTCCACAGTTGTGATCATTTTTCCGGAACCACTTAATGGAAGCTGGTCTCTGACCTCTTTCTGCATTTTTTCATCCATTCCGGGCAAAGCCACCAGTTCCATAAATCTGCGGATAAATGTTGATTTTCCTGTACGGACAGGGCCTACAACGCCTATGTATATATCGCCTCCGGTTCTGGCCTGTATATCACGGTAAACCTGAAAATTTTCCATACAAAAAAGCCCTCCTGCCTGATTATTTAAAGGTCTGCAAGATTTGTTTACAGCGTAATGCTTATATTCTTCCTCTAAATAATATGCAGTCGGGCTTTTTATTATACTTGTACATCGAAAATTAAGTTTCTGCTATATTGACGCAGGATGATTTCTTCATATGCAAGGCGGAGGAAGAAGGCGTAGCGGTGGTTACGGTGGCTGACGCAGCCGCTTTCAAGAGCCTTTTCAAGCGCGCTCTTGCGCACCATATTATTGCCTGTCCAGCTACTATATTTCAGCATCAATAGAAATCATTGTGGAGCAGTTTGTGCTCTTTTCCTTTGAGCAGTCCCTGATACAGTTCCAGAACCATAGGGTTCTCATCGGATTTCTTGATCAGCATAGTATTGTCAGCATTATACAAACCTTTCGCTCTTGCAGCTTTGGTTCTGTCACCGGCCCGTACCGGCTGGCCACCGCCCATAATACAGCCACGGCGGCATGCCATTACTTCAATGAGATGATAGTTTGCTTCGCCGTTCTTTACACGTTCCATAACGGTTCTTGCATTTGCAAGGCCGCTGGCTACGCATACATTGATATCCATGCCTTTATACGGAACGGTAAATTCCTTGATTCCCTCTTCACCACGGACACCGCACTCTGCGATCTCATGCATGGCTTCCTTGCTGTGATCCGGACTCAGTCTTCGAAGAACGGCCTCGGTAACACCACCGGTAACACCAAAGATAACACCACCGCCGGAACCAAATCCAAATGGCATATCACATGCTTCCGGATCCAGTGTTGCAAAATCAAGACCAAAGTTGTCGATCATGCGGAGAAGCTCTGTGGTTGTGATAACGATATCGGTATCTTTCTCACCATGTGTATAGCTGTTCGGACGAACGGCTTCTGCCTTCTTAGCCGTACATGGCATAATGGAAACCATTACAGTCTTCTTTCCCTGAGCATGTTCCGGATCACGGAAGTATTCCTTAATAACAGCAGAAAGCATTCCCTGTGGGGATCTGCAGGTAGAAATATTCGGAATATAATCCTTATACTGATCTGTAATAAATTTCACCCATGCCGGACAGCAGGATGTCAGGAGCGGAAGTTTCTCACCTTTTTCAATACGGTTAAGGAATTCTGCGCTTTCTTCCATAATCGTAAGGTCAGCACTGAATGTGGTATCATAAACTTCATCAAATCCCATGCGATGAAGCGCATTGACGATCTTGCCCATTACACTGCGGCCCTTCTGGAGTCCGTAATGATCGCCCACTGCAACACGTACTGCAGGTGCAATCTGCGCAACTACACGGATATCCGGATCTGCAAGTGCCTTAAAGACTTTGTCTGTATTCGTGTGGATAGAAATAGCTCCTGTCGGACAGAATGCACGACACTGTCCACAGTTTACGCACTGTGTCTCTGCAATCTTTTTATTGAATGCAGGCATAACCATTGCTTCTGTTCCACGGAATGCAAATCCAAGTGCGCCGATTCCCTGAATTTCCTCGCAGGCACGTACACAGTTTCCGCAGAGGATACATTTATTCGGATCGCGAACGATAGACGGAGAACTGAAATCCAGCTCATGCTGCTCTCTTGTGTTCTGGAAACGTACGGTTCTTACGCCGAGACGATGTGCCAGTTCCTGAAGGACACACTCACCACTCTTGATACAGGTTGTACAGTCACGGCAGTGTGCTGCAAGGAGCAGTTCCACGATCAGTTTACGATAGTTTCTTAATTTATTTGTGTTAGTATGAATAACCATACCATCGCGCGGTACTTCTGAACAGGAAGCAAAGGTTTTGCCTCTGTCGTCCTCTACTGTACATAAACGGCATGCTCCAAATGTAGAGAGCTCTGAATGATAGCACAGTGTCGGAATATCAATGCCTGCGTTACGGATAACGGTCAGGACGTTTTTTTCATCGGTAAATTCAACTTTTCTACCGTCAATTGTCATTGTACCCATAATTCAGCCTCCTTCCTATGCTTCCACATAAACCGCATCAAAGTTACAGTTATCTTTACAGGAACCGCATTTGATACATACGTCATTGTTGATGTGATACGGAGATTTGATCTTTCCGCTGATTGCACCTGCCGGGCAGTTCTTCGCGCACTTACCGCAGCCAATACAGAATTCCGGATTAATGTGGAATTTACGAAGTGCTGTACAGACTTTTGCACGGCATTTCTTATCCTTAATATGTTCCTCGTATTCATCACGGAAGCGTTTCAGAGTACTGATAACCGGAAGCGGTGCACTCTTACCAAGTCCGCAGAGAGCCATGCTCTGTACCATAGTAGCAAGCTCTTCCAGTTCATCAAGGTCTGACATTTCACCTTTACCATCTACGATTCTCTCGAGAATCTCCAACATACGCTTTGTTCCTTCACGACACGGAACGCATTTACCACAGCTCTCACGCTGTGTAAAGTTCATAAAGAATCTGGCAACCTCAACCATACAGGTATTTTCATCCATAACTACCAGACCGCCGGAACCCATGATCGCGTCGAGTGATTTAACGGAGTCAAAGTCAAGCGGACGGTCGATCTGATCTTCGATCAGACATCCACCGGATGGTCCACCGATCTGTACACCTTTGAAAGCAGCTCCGCTCTTCAGGCCACCACCGATATCATAAATGATATGACGAAGACTGGTACCCATTGGTACTTCGATCAGACCTGTGTTTTCGATTGCACCGGTCAGGGAGAAGGTCTTGGTT
>OLRC01000602.1_pt1 | contig 26179 bp, 23 predicted proteins | sample 1672081 | NCBI WGS metagenome assembly OLRC01 (sample SAMEA3136643, study PRJEB25190) | human gut metagenome | biome: human gut; feature: human-associated habitat; material: faeces | place: Austria | collected 2013
ATTTATATACTTTTGTATTTCTTTTAAATCTATTTTCTCTAACTGATTGTCTATATATGAATCGATGCTTTTTTTAGTTTCATTATAATCTGCGTCCTCATCTTCGTTTGCAAAAGATACAGAAAAAGATCCTATTATTATTAAAATAATAACTAGTATTTTAAAATATATTTTTTTCATAAGTTATCATTCCTCCTCGTATGTTATGATTTATAAATTTGTAATGCTTCTTCCAAGCTATCAAATGTTTGTACTACCTTATCGATTCTATAATTAGGATGCGCCTTAAACCAACCATCTTCCTGATCATAATATGTTTTATAATACTTGTTATCTCTGCAAAGTACTGTTTTTTTATTTCCACCTGCTGTTGTTATAACTGCAATATAATAGAAATATCTATGTTGAAATTCTTTCCTTTCCTGTCGTACTTTTCTTTCCTCCATTTTTCTTTTATATTCTTCCCTGGAGTAATATGATATACGGGAAATTGCATCGCATATCAAGGAAACTTCTTTATCACTTAGAAGATTTTCTGAAAAATAGTAATCCCTGTATCCTGGACTTGCCATATCCACTAAATAACCCATGTTAGGTAATTTCGACTTATCCATAGATAATTTCACACCATGCAAACCATATAAACAGATATTATACATTTTATTAATAAAATCTATAGATCTTAAATATGGAATTTTTTCATATAAATACTCACTTAAATAATTGCAATGATTTAAATTTTGATATAGAGGATTCTGTGTTTCATATACTTGTCTTCCTATGTACTGCGTCCATTTTTCCCCTACCGGACTACCTGCAAATGTTCCCATTCTTGCTTTTGCTTCAATTACCTGAATTCCAAAATTTCCAACCACAACAATATCTGCTTCATTAAAATCTCCATCTTTTTTGGGAATCATCACACTGTTAAAAATTCTACCATTCATTTTGTGTTTTTTTAAATTTTCTTCTGCACACATTGTAGCAATATATTCACCATAGATTCCCACATTTCTTGTTACTTCTGATGGTCGTATTCCAGTATTTCTATACCAACTGCTTTTTTTATATGATATTGCATAATAAAAATAATGTGGATCAAAGAAAAATAATAACAAAACTGCACATTTTAACGATAAAGTACATAGCCATACGCAAAATATAAATATTCCCCAAAATAACCACTGTGTTTCCTTACTCCATTGATCCGTCCTCGCTTTATGATCAACTCTCCAATATTTAGATCGAAATGACAACTTGACCAACGCCGTATAATCTAAAACTTCAAATTTTTGTGTGTTCATAAACATCTTCTCTTTCACTACTGTAATTTATTATACTTCAATATTTTATTTACTTTCTTTTTCCCTAATTTTGAAGAAATATATTTCCCATTATATACGTACCCTCTGCGATAATTTTTCCCAAACACATTCACCAGTGTTGATTCTTTTTTTATTTTCTTTCCTTTATATTTGTATGTCACAAATGTCATAGATGATGGATTTGCACTCATTAATACAACTTTATGCTTTTGGGCTGAATAATAAAGGCGTGGTCTTAATGAGTCCATTTGAAGCAATTCTTGACTTTTCAATTTTTTCATTTTGTTTTTCTGTGTCTTATATGTGTAAATATAAGACTTTCCATTTAATCCTACTACAAGTAATTCTGGGATCTTATCACCATTAATATCAACAATTTTATAATTTCCTTCCCATGCTCCATACTCACCGTATTCCGCATCATAAGCTGCTTTTTTCTTTTTTATAAACTTTGTATAACATACTTTTGCTTCTGAACTCTTTTTATTTGCCGCTTGAACATGTACTGGAAATATTAATGCCATACATAATGTAATTCCTAATATCTGTAATATTTTTTTCTTCATAAGTCATCTTCTCCTAACTATCATTATCATACTGCAATCATCAACCGTTGCTTTACTAACTACATTCTCAAAACTTTGTTTTAACTGTTTCTCTACAATTTTAATTTCCGATTTCATTGACATCTTCATAATCTTTTTCACCACATCAGCAAATTTATCATCTTTCTTGTTATACAAACTGCTTTCTGTTCCATCTGACATCAACACAAATCCTTTTATTTCTTCAACACCTCCTTTAATCAATCGTGTTTCCCTCACTACATCCATTGACGTCGTAAATACTGTTGTATTAATAAATTCCCCATTCATCGGATGTGTTGCAATTTTTAACTCATCTTGTTTCAGGTATCCAATGATGCCGTCCCCAATATGTGCCATAATAAATTTATTATCTTTAATTGCAACAAATAATAATGTTGATGCAAGATCTATCATGTCGCATTCTTGTTGTTTTGCAGTTTGCTCAAGTCGCTTTTCTATCACTTCTATCATTTGTTGCTTAACAGTCATGCCATCCTCATTGTTAAAATAATCATCAAACTTTTGTACCATTTCTTCACAAATACATCTAGTGACAGTTTCAGCTCCAAAATGAGATAATTTTGCTGATCCTGCTCCATCTGCTAATGCTATTGTCTGAACATCATTTTCAAATAGTGCATACGTTTTGTCCTGACATGGCATATTGACTTTTTCATGACTGCGTCCTTTGACAGCACACTGTATTATATTCCACATTTATCTACCTCCGGACAGTAAATTATATCATCTTATAATTCTGCCCATCCTTTGATTCCTTCAACATCAAGTTTGATACTTTCACCTGGCATAGACTGGGAAGTTTTTGATACACTTTTACTAAGCCATGCAAAAAACTCCTGAAATTTCATTCCTTGTAATTTTAGAGCTTTACGACCTGGTGAAAATTTATCCAACACTGACATATCACTTTCATTTCCTATTCCAATTGGAAAGACTGTCAATTTTCTTTCATCGACCATTTTCCTTGTTCTGTTAATTGCTCTATTTAACTGTTCTGGATTTCCATTCGGTACTCCATCTGTCATCAAAACAAGCCATGGCTGATAATAATCTACACCTTTATCTTTATATTCTTGTTTTCTTTTTTTTAATAGATCAAGAGCAAGTGTTACTCCTTCTCCCATCGCTGTATCTCCAGTTGGTCGTAATTGCGGAATTTTTTCCTGTCTATCAAGGTTTGCGAAATCCATCACACAAGTTGCCTTACTGTCAAATGTAACAATACAAATTTCAGCTGAATAAACAGCCACTTCATCTTCCCGAATTGCTTCATAAAATTTTTCCACGCCTTTTTGCAATTCATCCACTCGTCTAATTCCACCTGTTGCAACATTCCATGTACGTCCATCTTGATATATTGTTTCTCCTGTCGTCTCACACGCTCCTTCTACTGCTGCCATTGATCCACTAGTATCCAAGCATAAACAAATTGGAACTCTCGGAGTTGGATTGTTGACTAAGTCTTCTAATCTGATTAAATAATTATCTTTCATCTTGTATTCCTCCTCTAAGATAATATTGATTCTAAGTATTCATACATCTCTATGTATTTATCTTTACATGTTTCAAATCGTTTTTGTTCTATAAACTTAAGACATGGCTGTAGATAATTCTGCCACATATATTGACAATGTTCCTCATATCGATCAGATGCTTTTAATTTACTAACCATTAATGGGGCAGTATTATAATACTTGGTTATCAATTCTACACCTCCTGATTGTTTCCTAAGCCACTCGTCCCTATATTCTCGTAAAATATTAAGTTCTATGCAATCATCTGATTTTCCAAAATACTCACATAATACAGTAGAAATAAAACAAAATGTTCCGTTATTTCTATTATCCCGATTATTATAATTATTTTTTTTGTTTTCCCTGCATGATGGACATCGTTTTGGTAAATCAAATCCTTTTCTCTTATAAAAATCATATTCATTATTCGTTATTTCAATCAATTTACCACAATCTATACAATATCTTTTTACTTTTACCTGATTTCCATAATTATAACATTCTGGGCAGAATTCATATGGTTTTACATTCTTAATATATTTCTGATAATTTGTATATATTATTTTCTTGCCACATTTCTTACATCTGTAAATTTCTTCTTTATTTAAACACTCTCTACAAATTCCATCTACACATACATCTTCTGGTTTTTCCTGTCCACATAATCGACATCGAACATACTCAATTTTAGAACTTCTTTTATGCCTTGTTGGAAACAGCTCCTCAGACATCGGATCTTGTTGTCTTAATATTCCATCATCGAGTAACCTTAAATAATTTCTAAAACAAGAAAGCCATTCATCTACTTCAAATCTATCATTTTCTTTAGAATTTTCTCCGTCTTGTCGAAATGTATTATAAAATTTTTTCTTCAGATCATATATTAAATGACTCCAAATATACCGCCATGGTCCATCTGGCGTTTTTTTGTTAGAGTTCTCTCCAAATGGATAAGAAAAATCCATATTCTTAATATTATCCCCCGGATATCCGCCTCCCTGCTGTGAATATGGTGGTTTACCTGGCAACATGATCATAAAAAGTAATGTAGCTACCGCAAAGTTTTCATTCCCTTTTGTTCGTAAAAATTTGCTAAAATTATTTCCTTGAATTTCTGGTGCCGTATAATTCGTCATACCAACTGGACATGGAAAATCTTCTATTTGATAACTATCAGTATCTACAAAATAAACTTCTTTTTGAGATACTACCAAAATATTTGCTGGATTTATATCTCCCATAATAATATTTCTATCATGAAGATATTTGATCTTTTCCAAAATTGTAATACACAATTCTACAGTATCTCTTTTCTTCCAATTTGGAAAATTCGATAAAAACAATTGTTTTATAAAAATACTTTTCTGAAGTTCTTTTCCTTTTGCTTTTGGCATTAAATATCCTATAAACTCTTTATTGACATTATATAATTCTGAAACAGGATAACAGATACCTTCACACTGTATTTTCTTACTCAGCATCAATTTGATTTTTGCATATTTTCTTTTTGTATTATTCTTTCTTTTATAGATTTTTGCAACATAAGGAGTATTCGTTGTATAAATTTTTCCTTCTCCTCCTTCTGCTACTTTAGAACCTAATTTTACCATTCCATTAGATGCATACACCATTTCTCCTTCATCAGGAATATGACTTACTGGTAATTCTGAATCAACTATATCAGTTACTTTATTACACACTCTAAACATCTGTTTTTCTAAAACTATTTTATTTTCTGTATCTCTTGTATCATCTTGTCTACTATTTTTTTGTTTTATTGAACTAGAATTCCAAGCATAATCACTCAAATAACCATATCTATCAATTCTTTTTGCACGAACCTGTTTTGCTTTCACAGATCGATTATTGTTCAATGCCAAAATATCTTTTGCTAAATTATTATCTTGTGTGATCAGCAACAATCTATTTGTCATTCTAAATTTTGTAAAGACTACCTGAAAGACATTATCTGCAAAATTGTCACTTTTTTCTCCCCTGATCTCAACATATCCTGCTGTGAGCAATTGCTGTAAAACCTTTAAACTATTTTTAGCTTTATTTGCCAAATTGATATTTTCTATATTTCTTTCATGTTTCTGCAATTCTTCTATCGTCCTTAAAGGAATAATAATTTTATTCTGATATCTATGAAGAAATGGTATGATATCCATCCAGAATTTATCTATTGCAGGCTCTAATATACTACAAGTATCCAAAAAAATTTTATAGTTTTTTGCATAATTTTCTAATACATTCCTGGCATATTCATCTTTCTTATGCTTACTGTCACCTTCCATATGCTTTCCTCCTAACTTATAACTCCCCAACCTTTTAATTCATCATCTTTGTTTTGTTCTTGTATATTCTCACTATTTATATATATTTTTTCTATAGATTCTTTGTCTTGAAAATCTTCCTCTTGCCACTTTCTAAATCCTTTGCCATTTTCATATTTTAATACTAAAATATGAAATCCTCCCATCTCATCGTTATTTAACGCTTCTATCTGTTTTGCTAATTTTCTATCGCAAGTGATCAATGCTAATCTGTTCACACATTTAAACTTTGCAAATACTGAAACAAATGTACTGATCACATTAGAATCACTCTTTTCCCCTCGAATCTCCACCAGATCCTGCATTTGCATATCCATTAAAATCTTCATAGCTCTTTGTGCCATTGTAATTTCTTCTCTATTCGTACTGATCATCTGATTCTGTATTGCTTCTACTGATCTTAAAGGAATAATAATTTTATTTCCATTATTCTTTAACAATCCTGACAATGGTTGTATTGCTTCTGAAAAACCATTTTCATACAAAGCTGTCTGATCCAAAAATACTCGATAATTTTCTGCAATATTATTAAAATCTGTTTGATCAATGATTCCTGTGTCATCTACTCCAAATCTTAAAATCTTTGATTCATCTGGAAAACATAGAAACCATTTTTTCAAAAGCGATCCATTCTCTATCGTCTCAAATATATTTCCATGATTTTCATCTTCGTTAGAACATAATATAGTAGAAAGTATCGGTAATAATTCTGGTTTATCCTTCAAACAATTATCAATTACAGCACATATTGCAATATATTGAATCGAACTCATCTTATTCTTCTGAGTCTCCAAATTATTAATCGTTTGTCTTGTTAATCCAATTAAATCGCCAAATTCCTGCACTCCAAATCCAAGAACTTGTCTTATCTGTTTCAGCGAAACTTGCATCGTCTCTACCATCCTCTGTCTTAATTGATAATAAAAGTCAATCAATCTCAACACCACCTTTCTTATGTATTTAAAATATCACTTTATTTTACTGATGTCAATATATTTTACATTTTACAACTTTTATTTTATAATTATGTAAATTTTTTTTACATTTTAATTTTATTTATACTTGAATACGGCACTGATTACAATTTAAGATTTTTCAAACATCTCGATAAATCGGTGCTGTAAAAACTCTTTCATCTTCTGTTAAGGAATAAAAGATTATCAACCAATACCGTATAACATACACACTCTGTAGTGGTTGGAATAGCCTTCAGTTTTATGTGGCAGGAATAAGATAAGAACAAATATTTATAAGAAAACCAGTGGCAACAATCAGCAGATTTTAAGTGCGTTTTTTACAAATTCGCAGCGCCCTGTGGTTGATTGTCTGAACGTAGCTGCGGACATTTTGGTTCGCAGCCAGTGAGTTATCAAAGGAACAGGCGCGGATCGGCGATTTGTAAAAAACACTCTTAAAATCTGCGTGTTGCCACCGGTTTCTTATAAATATTTCTTGTTATCTTATTTCCGTCACATATACGAAAGACTACAATCGCAAATCACAATTTACCCAGCAAGTCGAGCGTTCACACCCTGAAACCAAGGTTTACTAAAATTATACTTAGTACCATTCACATGTGCCCAGCCAGTTTTCTTTCCATATTTAAACTGTAAGTAGATCACATCTTTAGATAAAGATAATTTGGTTAAAGTAACAACTTTACCTTTAGGAACAGTATATGCGACTTTAGAGCCATTATAGAAAGTAAGTTTTTTCGCAGTCACAAACTGATTTTTGGCAAAGTATTTAGAATATTTATCTTTTTTATTGTTTGCGATCAGGCTCTTTACAGTCGTTGTGGAAGTTGTTGCGGCAACTAGTTTTCCTTTGCTGTATTTGTAAGGAATATTCCAGGAAATCCATCCAACTTCAGCAGGTTGATCACTGTTATGGATCGTTACATAATTCTTATCAGCGGCAACGATCTCATTTTGATAAGATGCATTTGTATTAAAAGAATTGATGCAGTTTAGCTTTTTACGTTTCTTGTTATAAGTATAAATCTGATTGAATGTAATATAGTCATTATCACCATGTCCTACAAACTGAAGGAATTCACGGCTGTTTGACATGTTTGCATAGGTTACCTTGATCCAGCAAAAAGAGCTGTCTTTCAAAGACTTTGAATAAACAGTTTTTTTATTCATTGTAACTTTGATCTTGTTGATATAATCGTTCTTATCTTTACTTGTTGTAATTTTGATGGCATCAGCTTTGCCATCTCCGTTCATATCAACTTTTGCATTGTAAACTCCGTTTTTGGCAGGAACTGTTTTTACAGCTGCTTTGGTGATCGCTGGAGCATTGAAACACATCAGCAAGCCTAATGCTGCACATCCAGCGATTTTTGTAAATGTTTTTCTCATGATCAAATCCCTCCTTAAACTTATTGAAAATATATGAGAATGTTACATTTGATTTTATTGTAGCATAAAGTTCGAAAAAAATATCTGTTTTTTGAATTCTTCATAAAGACTTAAGAATATCGAAAAAGGCTGAAAGATCATTGTAAAAAGTGCATAAAAATAGTAATAAATTCATACATATATTAAAGAATATGCCGAAATTAAAAAAAGTACTTATATAAAGAATAAAAAGTATGTATAATAATCAACTGACAAGAAATAAGCAGAAAAACGCAGTGAAAGATTGCACACGGTAGTGGGGATTGGTAACGAGTTTTGTTCAGATCCCTGCTATTTTTTTGAGCTTATTTTTATATAAGAAACAAACAATAAATTTTTTAGAAGAAGGAGAGAGAAAAATGCCACAGAATAAAAGAGAAAGTCTTATCTATACATTTATCATGTGTTTCATGATGGTATTTTGGATGAGCATATACAACGTATCATTACATATGGGTGGATTATCCATGGAATCAATCAAAGCTGGATGGTTAGGATTCCCAATCGCATATATTTTTGCAATGTGCTGCGACTGGTTCTTTGTATCTAAGCTTGCGAAAGGATTTGCTTTTAAATATCTTGTAAAACCAGATAGTTCTGTTTTAAGAAAAGTAATCAGCGTATCTTGCTGTATGGTAGTTCCTATGGTTATCATTATGTCACTTTATGGAGCAGTTGAAGTAAGTATTGAAATGGGAAATTTCTCAAACTTATTGATGATGTGGCTGACTAATATCCCTAAGAACTTTGTGATGGCACTTCCATATCAGCTGATCATTGCAGGACCTGTTGTACGCTTTGTATTTAGAGCTGCATTTCCTGAAGGTAAAGTACTTGCATAATGCAGGTTAATTGAAGATATAAAAAATACCATCTGTTTCTGTGACGGGCTCATATGGTCACAGAACAGATGGTATTTTTTATATATCTAAATTAAGCTTATGACAAGTGCTTAAACATCTTCATGTAACACTTCAGACAGTTGTGCTGTATCCCAGTCTTCAGATATTGCGAAGAGACATTTATGGAAATAGATGACTGCTTGGTCATCGAGCTTTCCAGAACGTAATTTCAAAATCGCATCCTTTGCCATTCCCTGAATTTTATGTAAGATCGCAAGCTTTAATTCACGGATTTCATCTGATGCATTATAAAGCTTACTCATATCGTAATCATCAGAATTGCCGCAACGTGCAGCACATGTCTCACACATGGGGGCGATTTTTGATTTTTCGGATTGTATGAGAGACATAGTATTTTGGATTGTTCCATCGGATAAAGAAATATCTGCACTGTCAAGGAGTGCCTGCAAGATCAATAGATCTGTGCGAGCACTTTTTTTGTGCATGGAGCAGACACGGGAGAGGCCGATGGTTGATTCGATCAATTGATCTCTTAAAGATAATGAATCTGCCATAGATTAATCCTGTTCTAATGGAAAGATCACCACTAACATCATCTTAAAAGCTTCCACAGCATGTACAGAGTGAGGTTTCTTTGCAGGCATAACAAGAGTTTCTCCCTGATTTAAGATATATTCTTTGCCATCAACAACAAATTTTCCAGTTCCTTCGATTACTGTTACCATGGCATCTCCGATGGAATCGTGAGTTCCAATTTCTTCTCCTTTAGCGAAAGCAAAAAGAGTGACACTTACGAAGTCATTTTGAGCTAATGTTTTGCTTACTACTTGTCCAGCATCTGCGTTTACCTGATCTGCAATCTTTAATACTTTTTCATGTTCAATATTTTTAATGTATGGGTATGTGTTCATCATAAAATCTCCTTTTCTGAATATAATAATTTCTTACATCTGTTTTTAGTGTATCTAAAATAGAAGAAAAAGTCTGTTGTTTTTACAACGAAATGAATTGAGAAGAAATATCATATAACAGATATATAAAACTGACATAACTACATTTCTTTTCTTTCCTATATAAATGTGCTAGAATAATCGTTAGAAAATTTTTGGAGGAAAAGATGATGAAAAACAGTGTCAAAAATTTAATCGAATTTATCGATCATAGTCCAAGTTGCTTTCATGTGATCGAGAATGCAAGAAAACAATTTATGGATCATGGTTTTATTGAATTAAAAGAAAAAGAGTATTGGAACTTAGAAGAAGGAAAGAGCTATTTTGTTACAAGAAATGGAAGTTCGATCATCGCATTTCATTTGCCGAAAAAAGATTTTCAAGGCTTTCATATCGTGGCAAGCCACAGTGATTCGCCAACTTATCGAATCAAAGAACAGCCAGAGATGCGGGTAGAGAATCATTATACAAAGTTAAATATAGAGCGATATGGAGGAATGATCCCGGAGACATGGTTTGATCGACCATTATCTGTGGCAGGACGCATTATAATAGAAGAAAGTGGTCAGATCAAAGATCAGCTTCTAAATGTTGACAGAGATCTTTTGATCATTCCAAACCTTGCAATCCATATGTCAAGATCGACCAAGGAATCAAAAGCTTTAAATCCACAAAAGGATCTGCTGCCATTATGTGCATGTGATCTATCCAAAGATGGATTTGAAGATATGATCGCCAAAGAAGTAGGCGTTAAGAAAGAAGATATCTTATCTTATGACCTGTTTTTATACAATCGAATGAAAGGGACTAGTCTTGGGATGAATGAAGAATTTGTTGCAGCACCTAAATTAGACGATCTTGAATGTGCATATTCATCCATTGAAGGAATGTTAAACGCCAAGTTGTCCAAAGATTATGTCACAATGTGTGCGATTTTTGATAATGAAGAAGTTGGAAGTGGAACAAAACAAGGAGCTGGATCTACATTTTTCCCAGAAGTTTTAAAAAGGATCTGTTATTTAACAGGTAAAAATGAAGAAGAATACTGCATGGCGGTGGCAGACAGCTTTATGTTATCAGCAGATAATGCCCATGCAGTGCATCCAAACTATCAGGATAAGACAGATCCTACAAACCGACCTTATATCAATGAAGGAATCGTATTAAAATATAATGCATCTCAGAAATACACAACCGATGCGAATTCAGCAGCACTTGTAAAATATCTGTGCAAGAGAGAAAAAATCAATTGTCAGGTATTCTTTAATCGCTCTGATATACTAGGAGGTTCTACATTAGGAAATATCTTAACTAGGCAAGTATCGATCAAGGCAGCAGATATTGGGTTGCCACAGCTTTCCATGCATTCCACGTATGAAACAGCTGGGTGTAAAGACTTAGATGATATGATGACTCTGATGAGATCTTTCTATCAGATTGGAAAGGAAGTGCAGATTTAATGGAAGAGAAACGATTGCAGATGTCAGAAAGTTTCTTTTTGACAGCAATCCTTGCAATTGTAGGAGGTTTTCTTGATGCATACAGTTATTTAATGCGAGGACATGTATTTGCAAATGCACAGACAGGAAATATCGTATTGTTTGGTGTATATCTTGAAAAAAGAAATTTTACACAGGCAATTTATTATCTGGTTCCAATTCTTGCATTTGCGGTAGGAATCATTCTTGTAGAAATTGTAAAACATTTTTATAAAGAAGAACATAAGATTCATTGGAGACAGAGAATTGTGGCATTTGAGCTTATATTAGTAACGATTGTTGGATTTATCCCGTTAGGTCAATATAATGTTGTGGCAAATGTATTAATCTCCTTTGTATGCTCAATGCAGGTAGAGACATTCCGAAGAGTTCATGGACATCCATTTGCAAGTACGATGTGCACTGGAAACTTAAGAAGTGGAACCGAGGCACTCTGCCAGTATTTCAAAACAGGAGATAAGACTTTAAAGCAGAAAAGCTTACGATACTATGGAATCATCACATTTTTTATCATTGGAGCAATTATTGGAGGATTCTTGACAGGACGTGCTGGAGGAGAATCCATCTTTATCTGCAGTATTTTACTTGCAATTGCAACGGTTTTAATGGCAAAAGAGTTCAGAATTTAAGAAAAAAGGGAATTCCGATAATTGGAATTCCCTTTTCCTTATAAATGACAAAGATGAAATTATTCTTCTGGAAAGACTTCATTCACAAGCTGGCAGTATTCTTCATACTCATGGAACTCCGAAAGATCAGCAAATCCTTCGATCATTCCACGATAATACCATCCTTGCATCTTCTTGTCCTTCATATTAAAGCGCTGCCACAATTCTTCTCCAAGAATCTTATAATCACGATAAAGGGCACGAATATTGGCAAGCTTGTCACCAAGGGCAATGATCTTAGCGTTTCGTGGTGCATGGTTCTTTAGAAAATCAATGGTATGACCTTTCCTTTCGACCCATGTTTTGCTCTTGTCTTCACTCTCCTGATAAACATAAGAAGCAACAACATCACCAAATTCATGTCTGATATCCTCAATCGAGATATCATCACAGTCTTCAACAACATCATGAAGGACAGCGGCACAAAGCATGTCTTCATCAAGGGTCATAGCGGCAACAATGGCAGCAACTTCCAGAGGGTGGATGATAAAAGGAAGGTTGGTACCTTTTCTTGTCTGACCGTTGTGAGCATTTGTTGCGAAAATAACGGCTTTTTCAAACATTGGAAAACTCCTTTGATAAAAATAGTTAGTGTAAAATAATTGTTAAGATAATCATAAAGCATTTTTTGGGGGGATTCAAGTATGAAATCCAATATTTATATACAAAGAAAAATTGATTTTTTATAAAATACTCTGCCACTTTAAAGTAAGTGAGTGTTGACTTTTTATATGTGTGAAGTTACAATAAGAAAAGGAAAAAAAGGAGAAGAAAAACAATGACAGAGAGTAACTTTACTATCGGATTTATCGGTCTTGGTCTGATCGGTGGATCTATTGCAAAGGGAATCAGACGTGTATTCCCGAACTACACACTCATTGGAATGGATGAAAATCCGGATACCATAAAAAGTGCATTGGAAGAAGGAATCATTGATTCGGTTGCAACGGACTGCAAGACAGATTTTGCAGATTGCAACTATGTATTTTTATGTGCGCCGGTTCAATATAATGTAATGTATTTAAAGGATCTGAAGGAATCGATCAATAAAGATTGCATTTTAACAGACGTTGGGAGTGTAAAGGAAGAGATTCATTTAAAGATAGAAGAACTGGGAATGGAAGAATGCTTTATCGGGGGACATCCGATGGTAGGGTCAGAGAAAGCTGGATTTTCCTTTAGTTCTGACAGGTTAGTGGAGAATGCTTATTATTTTATTACACCAACAAAGAAGATCAGTGAGCAAAGAGTCAAAGAATTTACGAATTTTATTGAAGAACTTGGAGCACTTACGATTATTTTGGATTACAAGCAGCATGATGCCTATACAGCTGCGATCAGCCATGTACCGCATATCATAGCAGCAGAACTTGTACATATTGTAAGTAATATGGATACAGACGATGGAATCTTAAAACAGCTGGCAGCAGGAGGGTTTAAAGATATCACAAGAATCGCTTCGTCTTCACCAGTTGTATGGGAACAGATTTCTCTATCTAATAAGAAGAATATCAAAGAATTATTAAAAAAAGCGCAGAATCATTTAGGATATGTGATCGCAGCTCTTGATATGGAAGATCGAGAATATCTGAATAACTATTTTAAAGAGGCAGGAGAATACAGAGATTCCGTACCAGACAGTGCTGTCGGTCTGATCCAGAAGTCATATGAGATCTTTATCGATATCCCGGATGAACCAGGAACGATTGCAACAACAACGACATTATTAGCTCTTAACAATGTAAGTATCAAGAACATCGGTATCATTCACAACCGTGAATTCGAAGAAGGTGTTTTAAAGATCATGTTATATGATGATGAATCCGCAAAGAAAGCGACAAAGATCTTAAGAGATAAAAATTACACAGTATACGAGAGGAAATAAGCATGAAATTAACAAAAAGCACAGGACTTAGAGGAGAACTTTCTATCCCGGGAGATAAATCGATCAGCCACAGAGCTGTAATGTTTGGATCACTTGCCAAGGGAACAACACATATCAGCAACTTTTTATCAGGAGCAGACTGCCTTTCAACGATCGATTGTTTCCGTAAGATGGGAGTAGAGATCGAGCAGGATGAAACGAATGTTACAGTTCATGGAAATGGACTTCATGGATTAAAAGCACCGAATGAGACACTTGATGTGGGAAACAGCGGAACAACAACAAGACTGATCTCAGGAATTCTTGCAGGACAGGATTTTGAAACTGTATTATCAGGAGATGCATCTTTAAATAAACGTCCAATGGGAAGAATCATCAAACCATTAGAGCAGATGGGTGCAAAGATCACAAGTGTAAATGGAAACGGATGTGCGCCACTTAAGATTGAAGGAACAAAATTAAATGCAACACATTACGATTCGCCAGTTGCATCTGCACAGGTAAAATCCTGTGTTTTATTAGCAGGTCTTTATGCCGATGGAAAGACAAGTGTGACAGAACCAGCATTATCAAGAAACCATACAGAATTAATGCTTCGTTCGTTTGGAGTAGAAGTAGAATCACACGATACAACAGCAACGATCACACCACCAGAAGAGATGATCGCAACAGATATCGTTGTGCCTGGAGACATTTCTTCAGCGACATTCTTTATCGTAGCAGGCCTTATCACACCAAATTCATGCATTCGTTTAAAGAACGTTGGAATCAACCCAACAAGGGATGGAATCTTACGTGTATGCAAAGATATGGGGGCTGATATTACATTGGAAAATGTGATTGATAATGGTGGAGAACCAACAGCAGATATCGTTGTAAAGACAAGCAGATTAAAAGGAACAGTCATTGGTGGAGAAGTTATCCCAACACTGATCGATGAGATTCCAGTCATTGCCCTTTTAGCAGCATTTGCAGAAGGTGAGACAGTGATCAAAGATGCAGCAGAACTGAAAGTAAAAGAATCTGACCGAATCGCATTAACAGTTGATAACCTTGTGAAAATGGGTGTTGATGCAACAGCAACTGATGATGGAATGATCATCAATGGTGGAAATTCACTTCATGGAGCAAGCATCAACTGTAAATATGATCATAGAATCGCTATGACATTCTCTATCGCAGGAATCAATGCAGAAGGTGAGACAGTGATCGAAGATTCTGAATGTGTGGATGTATCTTATCCAACATTTTATGAACAGTTAAATTCATTACAATAGATGAAAGAAGTAAGCGAGCATTTTAAGTGGATATAAATAAAAACTAAAAAAGGAGTTATAATCAGAAAGATATCATGAAACGTTTAAAATTAGGCAAAATACAATGGATTTCATTGCTGGTAGTCAGTGCTATGTTTGCAAATCTCTGCAGTCATATGGTACTGGCAGCAGCAAGTGAACAGACAAAAGCAAAAGTAACGACAACAGCAACAAAAAAAACAACAAAAACAAAACAGGAAGAATACAAAGCATTCTGGTTTTCTTATTATGATTACGATACTTATCGTGAGACAAACAAAAAAAGAAATGCAAAAACATTTCGTACATATTTTACAAAGGTTGTAAAAAAGGAAAAAAGTTTTGGAATGAACCGTGTGATCGTTCAGGTCAGACCATTTGGAGATGCTATTTACAAATCAAAATACTTTCCATGGTCAAAATACATTTCTGGAAAACAGGGAAGAAGTCCTGGATATGATCCATTAAAGATCATGGTAGATGTTGCACATAAGAATGGAATGAAGATTGAAGCATGGGTGAATCCATATCGTGTAACAATTGGATCAACAAATTATAGTAAACTTTCAAAGAATAATCCAGCAAGAAAATGGCATGCTAAGAAATCAACAAGCAGAAATGTACTTGCATATAACGGAAGTTTGTATTACAACCCATCAAAGAAAGATGTGCGTAATCTGATCATCAATGGGGCAAAAGAAATCGTAAAGAACTATAAAGTCGATGGAATTCATATGGATGATTATTTTTATCCGGAATTTACAAGTAAGAATGTAAAAACGGCCTTTGATGCGAAAGAATATAATAAATCATCTTACAAGAAGAATAAGAAAAGTATCTATACATACCGTCGTGCACAGGTAAGCACACTGGTAATGGATATGAAAGCAGCAATCAAAAAGATCAATTCCAAAGTTACTTATGGAATCAGCCCAGCTGGTAATATTGATAATCTGACAAGTAAATATTCTTACTATGTAGATATTTATAAATGGACGAATTCCAAAAAATATGTAGATTATATCTGCCCACAGATTTACTGGGGATTCAAACATCCAACAGCGAAGTTTAACAAAGTGACGGATCGTTGGGTTAAGGCTTGCAAGAGCAAGAAAGTAAAACTTTATATTGGAATCGGAGTTTACCGTGCAGGTCACAATACAGGACAAAATAGTGCGGAACGTAAAGAATGGAAGAGTGACAAAAACGTCCTAAAGAATCAGGTGAAGTATGGAAGAAAGAAAAAAGTCGATGGATTTGCATTTTTTGACTATCAGGATCTGACAAGTAAATCAAGTTCTAAAGCGGTAAGCCAGTTAAAAACAGTCTTAAAAAAATAGAAAAATCCGAGAGGAGCATGATACATAGAAATGAAAAAAACATTATATAAATCAAGAAAAGACCGCTTTTTATTTGGTGTATGTGGAGGTTTGGCAGAATATTTTGATGTAGATCCAACACTAATACGAATTCTTACAGCAGCATTATGCACGACAGGAACAGGATTGCTATTATATATTGTGGCAGCGGTTGTCATGCCTGAGCGTGTTGAATAATTGTCTTTTTCTTGAACCAATCTAAAGAATGTGATAAAATAGACAATCATGTCAAAAATTGGGTCAAATAAGACTATGATCATGAAGATAAACACACATAAAGAAGAGGAGAATTCATATGAAATTACCAATATTGATTGCAATGGTCCTCTATATGGCAATAGTTGTCTGGATTGGTGTCTTTTACAGCAGAAAGACGAAGACATCCGAAGACTATTTCCTTGGAGGACGAGGACTTGGACCATGGGTTACTGCAATGAGCGCAGAAGCATCAGATATGAGTAGCTGGCTGTTAATGGGATTACCAGGACTTGCATACGCAACAGGATTCAGCCAGGCAGGATGGACGGCTATCGGATTGATCCTTGGTACATACTTAAATTGGAAGATCGTGGCAAAGAGATTACGTCATTACACAGAAGTTGCAGATAATGCGATCACAGTACCAGATTTTTTCAGTAACCGTTTCAAAGATGATAAGAAGATCTTAAGCAGTATCTCTGCGATCATGATCCTTATTTTCTTTACAGTATACACAGCATCAGGATTTGCTGCATGCGGTACACTATTTAACTCTGTATTTGGATTAAACTACCAGAAGAGTATGATCGTCTGTGCGATCGTTATCGTATTATATACATCTATGGGTGGATTTCTAGCAGCAAGTACAACAGACTTGATTCAGGGATTATTAATGTCATTTGCAATCGTGATCGTGCTGATCGTTGGAATAGTCAACGCAGGTGGAGTAGCGAATGTCGTTGCACATGGTCAGGCATTAGATGGATTTTTTGATATCATGAAATATCATGACCCAGCAACAGGAAATGCAGTATCACAGGGTAGCATTCCAATATTGTCAGGACTTGCATGGGGACTTGGATACTTTGGTATGCCACATATTCTCGTAAGATTTATGGCAATCCGTGACCCACAGGAAGTAAAGAAATCAAGAAATATCGCAATGATCTGGGTACTGATTTCATTAAGTGTAGCCGTATGTATCGGATTTACAGGAGCAGCACTATATCCAAATGTAGCAGAATTAGCTGGAAATGGAAACCAGAGAATCTTTATTTATATGACAACTCACTTATTTAAAGGACTGATTCCATTATTTATGGCAGGAATCATCCTTTCAGGAATTCTTGCTGCAACAATGAGTACATCAGATTCACAGCTGTTGATCGCATCATCCTGTGTATCTAAGAACTTATTCCAGGGATTATTTAAGAAAGAGATGTCCGAAGAAAAAGTACTGTTGATCTCAAGAATCACAACAATCGTGATCGCGTTGATCGGTATTTTTATTGCGATGGATGAGAACAGCTCTGTTTTCGGATTAGTAGAAAACGCATGGGCAGGATTCGGTGGAGCATTTGGTCCATTAACACTGTTCGCATTATTCTGGAAGAGAACAAACCTAAAAGGTGCGATCGCTGGAATGTTAAGTGGTGGTATCATTGCACTGGTATGGCCATTTACTTTAGCTAAATTAGGTGGTATTTTTGAAATTTATTGCTTATTACCAGCATTTATCGTTTCTTCTATTCTGATCATCGTGGTTAGTCTTTGTACGGAAGAACCTAGTGAGGTTATGGCAGAAGAATTTGAAAGAGCAAAAAGTCTTAATGATTAAATTCTGATTGAACTAAATCGCTGTGCGATGGCCTGCCAAGGCTGTGGCACAGTTTTTTTTTAATTAAAAAAGGCAGTAGATAATTGATCCAAAAAGTAGTATTGTTAAATCACCACAAAATAACAACCACAAAATCACTTATCACTGCCATGTAGAGAATAACATTAAAAATTCCGATCGTTTATTTATTTTTTATCATATACTCGAAATCTACAGTTGGCCAACCACCACACAAATTAAAATTTCTTACAATCAAAAGCAGGATTTATCGCATAGAAATTCTTACTATCCAAATGATCCTGTACATTTCTCAAAGCTTCTCCAAATCTCTGAAAATGCACGATCTCTCTGGCTCTTAAGAACTTCAATGGTTCTTTGACATCAGGATCGTCAATAACTCTTAACAGGTTATCATAAGTTGTTCGAGCTTTTTGCTCTGGTGCGACCTCGTAAGAACAACATAGCTGGAAACCCTTGAAAATACGCCATTTTGCGTAGGACAAGCCTTTTCCTGCTACGATTGCATAAGAACAAAAACATAGAAAAATGAAGATGAAGCAAGCTATCCTACATAGTTCCAATGGTTTCAGCAACTAAGACGTTCAACAATGAGCGTCTATTTTTTTACCCAAAATGAAAGGAGAATCAAACATTATGAAAAAGATTATGAAGCGATTGCTTACAGGTGTACTTACCCTTGCAACCGTATTTACTGCATTACCTGTCACACAGGTTCATGCTGCGGATTCCGTCTATACTACTACGGACGGTAAAGCAGGAACAATCGTCAAGATTGACAATGGCGGTTTAGAGGTTTCCAGCTTTGAAGAAAGCATAATGAACGCTGACGGGCAGATTGCCTACTGTATTGATATAAACACAAATTTCCAATCGGGATATAAGAATCGTATCAATGCAACAGAGCGAATGAGCGACGACCAAATATCTGATGTGGCGTTGAATCTGGAATACGTCAAACAGTATGCAGAAAAGCACAGTCTTTCCAGCAAACAAGTCTATCTGTTGGAACAATGTGTTGTCTGGCGAAGATTGAGCGTTCACTTAGGCTGGGGGTACAACAATGTACGAGCTGCCTATGATGAAGTGTCAGAGAAAATCCAGTCAGAAGTCTATGAGAACGCAAAGGCTTTCGCTAAAGAAAATAAAGACCGTTACGATTGCGGTGGTTACATCTATGTTGGTGAAGGACAGGACTTAGGACAGTTCTGGGCGAAGTTAGCTGTCGGTGATGGCAAGATTCAGAAATCGTCCAGTAATACAGCGATTACAAAATCTAATGACTGCTATTCTTTATCTGGTGCGACTTATGGTGTCTATTCTGATAAAGGCTGCACGAAATCAGTTGCCACACTTATGACAGATGGCAACGGGAATACGGATACGGTGGAGTTGAGAGCTTCTACATACTATGTAAAAGAAATCGAAGCTCCAAAAGGATTCCAGTTAGATAACAACGTCTATACCCTTACGGTAAAGGCTGGTGAAACTTCCACATTGAAAGTCAGCGATACACCAAAAGTCACAGACACTTTGGTTGAGCTTTTCAAGATTGATATGGAAACAGGAAAAGCAACCGCACAGGGTAACGCTTCTTTAGAGGGTGCGGAGTTCGTCTGGAAGTATTATGACGGTTATTACACAAAAGATAATCTTCCATCAGAACCAACACGCACATGGACGACAAAGACAAAAGCGGAAAAAGGCAGCGATAACACTATCCACTATATCACAAGATTGGCAGATTCCTATAAGGTATCTGGTGACAGCTTCTATACACAAAACGGTACTATCTGTTTACCGCTTGGTACTATCACTGTAGAAGAAAAAGCTGCTCCAAACGGTTACTTGTTAGATGGTGCTTATATGCAAGCCGCTGGAAGTTCTGAACAGATAAAAGGCGTGTATGTGGCACAGATTACAGAAGATGGCGAACTTGCAGCATTAAGCGGCAGCAACCAGTATTCCGTATCGGACAAGATTATCCGTGGAGGTGTGAGAATCCAAAAGCGTGACCTTGAAACAAAAGACACAAAACCACAAGGCGGTGCAACATTGAAAGATACAGCCTTTACAATCATTTCCTTAAATGATAATGCTGTCTTGGTAGATGGCAAGCTATACAACAAAAATGAAGTCGTCAAGACAATCCGTACAGGTGTTGACGGTATCGCTGCAACTGACGCTGATACACTTCCTTACGGTCACTATAAAATTTCAGAATCCAAAAATCCGACAGGATATTTGACAACTGGTGCAGTTGACTGTGAGTTTGACATTGTGAATGACGGTGAAATCATGGATTTAACAGATGAAGCACATTCCATCTACAACCAGATTATCCGTGGGGATATCGAGGGTGTGAAAATTGGTGACGGTACTCACAAGCGACTTACGAATGTTCCCTTTAGGCTCACAAGCAAGACGACTGGTGAGAGCCATATCATTGTTACGGACGCAAACGGTCAATTCTCCACTTCTTCTGACTGGGTATCTCATAAACAGAATACCAACGCCGGAAAGACCAGTGAGGACGGTATCTGGTTTGGTACTTCCACACCAGACGACAGCAAAGGTGCATTGCTTTACGATACTTACACAATCGAAGAATTACGCTGCGATTCCAACAAAGGAATGACGCTGATTCCGGCGTTTGATGTAGTGGTGTCAAGAAATAAAGTAGTCGTGGACTTGGGTACACTCACAGATGAATATGAACCAGAAATCATTATCCATACGACTGCCACAGATAAGGTGACAGGTGAAAAATCAATCGTTGCCGGAAAGAGCGTGACTATCGTTGATACCGTCACTTTAGATGGTCTGACAAAAGGCACAAAATATCAGTTGAAAGGCTGGCAGATGGTGAAGTCTGAAAATGCACAGCTTTTGATTGACGGTGAACCTGTGGAAAATGATTACACATTCACTGCGAAAAAATCAGAAATGGAAGTTGAGGTTTCCTATACGTTCAATGCTTCTGCTCTTGGTGGCAAAGACCTTGTGACATTCGAGGAATTGTACGATTTATCCAATCCAGACGAGCCTACAAAGGTGGCAGAACATAAAGATATTGAGGACGAGGGGCAAACAGTGACGATTACGGAACGTATCATCAGTATGCACACAACCGCTACTGATAAGGCGACAGGTGAAAAGACGATTGAAGCAGACGACAAAGTAACTATCGTTGATACGGTCACTTTAGATGGTCTTGAAAAAGGCGTGAAATACACTCTTAAAGGTTGGGAAATGGTGAAGTCTGAAAATGCTGAACTTCTAATGAATGGCAAGCGTGTAGAAAATGACCTTACTTTTACTGCCGAGGATTCTAAAATGGAGGTTCAGATTGAATTTACATTCAATGCTTCGGAGCTTGGCGGCAAAGAGCTTGTGACATTTGAAGAATTATATGACGTAACCAATCCAGACGAGCCTATCAAGGTAGCTGAACATAAGGACATCAAGGACAAGGGGCAGACTGTGACGGTCAAGGAAAACCTGGAATCCCCTACGGCACCAGAAGAACCTAGCACACCAACAAAGACAAGCGATTCACCAAAAACAGGTGACAACACACCATTTGTCGCATTGTTCGCCATGATGGGAATTTCCGCTGCTGGTCTTATCTTTGCCGGATATAAGAGATTCCGCAGAGTAAAGAAGTCTAAATAATACAGGAGGTATCGGTTTATGAAAGCAACTCCCCGTTCACCTCCCATCATAAAAAAAGTCAGTCCGTGGCTGGCAATTCAACTAAATTCTGCTTGATTAACATTTATCTTTCTGAATGGGGATTGTCAAGGGTGCGGCAGCACAACGCTTGCCCTTGATAATTCACAGGCAGACAGATATTATTCCGATAGCAGAATGACACAATCAATCATTAAAAATATAGAAAGAAAAGAGGTAAACAATTTATGGAATTAAAACACGTTATCCCAAATATGGAAAAAACATTCGGAACTTTAGAATTTGCTGGTGAGAATAAGGTGGAACAGCGTAGGATCAACGGACGTATGACGGTCGTTTCCCGTAGCTTCAACCTTTATTCGGACGTACAGAGAGCAGACGATATTATCGTGGTGCTGCCTGCTTCTGCTGGTGAGAAGAACTTTGAATCAGAGGAAAAGGTAAAACTTATCAATCCCAAAATCACTGCAGAGGGTTATAAAATCGGTACAAGAGGATTCACAAATTATATCTTATCGGCTGACGATATGGTGAAAGCATAAGGAGGTATTGAGTATATGAGATTAGCAAACGGAATCATTATTGACAAGGAAAAGACTTTCGGAGTATTGAAATTCTCCGCATTAAGACGAGAGGTACATATCCAGAATGAGGACGGTACGGTTTCTGAAGAAATCAAAGAACGTACCTACGATTTGAAGTGCAAAGAACAAGGACGTATGATACAGGTAAGTATTCCGGCTTCTGTTCCGTTAAAGGAATTTGATTACAACGCAGAGGTAGAAATCATCAATCCTATAGCTGATACGGTAGCAACCGCTACATTTCAAGGAGCAGATGTTGACTGGTATATTAAGGCAGATGATATTGTTTTGAAGAACAGACATTCTGGGAATAACCATGCTCCAGACAAATCAGAATCAAAAATCAAATAGAGCCTGATTCATTGTAAGACATGAATTGAAGTGTTATAATATACTATATTTTGTAAAGGGGATAACCGAAGTGGATAGTGCGTTAGATAAAGTTGGATTATATGATTTTTTCGGGGTATTTTTATCTGGAATGTTGGTGGTTGTTGTAAGTTTTTATCTTGATTTACCATTGGTGAATTTAATAGAAAATACGGATAATGATATTATCAATGTTATCCTATTTATGTTAGAGAGTTATTTTTTGGGATTGATTTTACAAGAAGCTAGTTCAGCTATTGATAAAAAGTATTTCAAATTTCGAGAAAAAGCAAGGTCTAATTTTCTAAATGATGATAATAAAATTATTGATAATGAGTTAGAATTAAAATCTTTTCGAGAACTTGCAAACAAAATATTAAGTATACAAGAAAATAACCACGCTTATAGTAAAGATGAAAATGAGTATGTATATTATCAGTGCAAGACTTTTTTAGAAACCCACGGAAAAAGTGATAAAGTCAATAGAATAAACTCACTATACGCTATGAGTCGTAGTTTAATAGTGTCACTTCCTTTATGTCTAATTGCTTATTTTATATGTAATATAAAATCCCTCGACGTTCAAACTTTTATAGTTATATTTATTATGGTTTTGTTGATTCTTATCTTTTACAGAAGAACCGAAAGATTTTCTACATATAAAGTACGTGTAATTTTACGTCACTATAAAATATTAAATGAGAAAAATACATAAATCATTTTATTATCAAGCAGTAAATCATAAGGTTTACTGCTTTTTTGATGGAAAGGAGAATTTTATATGCCACAATTCAAAAAATATGGAAATCGTATCAGAGCCAGCGATAAATCGCTGGTTTTTCGATTTTCTGCTGGTTCGTTGTTTCTACTGTTCCTATTTGTGACTATACTGCTGAACCTAAAAACAATCCTAACTACTGATTGGAAAGCAATCAAGCTTTTTCAAAATGGCAGTGTCCATTTTACATTCACACCATACATGATAGTTACGCTTATAATATCAGCTCTTGTCTGTATGATTATTGCCCTTTTGTATCGCAGATTCCAGTATGACAAGGTAAAACAGCTCTTTCACCGTCAAAAGCTGGCAAAGATGATACTTGAAAATGGCTGGTATGAATCGGAAACCACACAGGACAGCGGATTCTTCAAGGATTTACCAGCAACCAGCAAAAAAGAAAAAATCACCTATTTTCCTAAGCTGTATTACCGTATGGATAACGGACTATTGTATATCCGTACAGAAATCACATTGGGGAAATATCAAGACCAGCTTTTACACTTAGAAAAGAAACTGGAAACAGGCTTATACTGCGAATTGGTGTCAAAAGAGCTAAAGGACAGCTACGTTGAATATGTGCTGCTTTATGATACGATTGCAAACCGTATTACCATTGACGAAGTACAGGCTGAAAATGGCAGTTTGCGTCTGATGAAAAATGTATGGTGGGAATATGACAAACTCCCACATATGCTCATTGCTGGCGGTACTGGCGGAGGAAAAACTTATTTTATCCTCACTATCATTGAAGCTCTGCTCCGCTGCAATGCGGTCATGTATGTGTTAGACCCGAAGAACGCTGACCTTGCGGATTTATCCGTCGCCATGCCAGAAGTCTATTACAAAAAAGAAGATATAACAGCCTGTATTGATAGATTCTATGACAGTATGATGGCAAGAAGTGAAGCTATGAAGCTCATGGAAAACTACAAGACAGGTGAAAACTATGCCTATCTCGGTCTTACTCCGCACTTTTTAATCTTTGATGAATATGTGGCGTTTATGGAAATGCTGACGACAAAGGAAAACGCTGCTGTGCTGAATAAGCTCAAACAGATAGTCATGCTCGGACGACAGGCAGGATATTTTCTAATACTTGCCTGTCAGCGACCAGACGCAAAATATCTCGGTGACGGAATCCGTGACCAGTTCAATTTCCGTGTAGCTCTTGGGCGTATGTCAGAGCTTGGGTACAGTATGATGTTCGGTGAAGCAGACAAGGACTTTTTTCTGAAACAGATCAAAGGACGTGGCTATGTTGATACGGGAAACAGTGTCATATCCGAGTTTTACACTCCCCTTGTACCCAAAGGGCATGATTTTCTAAAAGAGATAGGGAGATTGTCACAAAACAGGCAGGACGGACAGGCGGCGTGCGAAGCGAAAGCCGCAGGCACGGACTAGCCTGTGTTGGGGTGGCGTGAGCCGCCCCAACCATCTGCCCCCGTTATCTAACAGGGGGGCACAAATTATCTGGAAACAGTCAATTACATATCAAAAAGTTCTTGAAAACAGAGGACTTTTCAAACATTCAAGGGAGTGTGACAAAATCGGTAACTGTCACATTCCTTTTTCGATTGGAGGGATTGAAACTGAATGATACCGATTGGATAAACGATTTTAAGGAAAAACGGACGCAGTACGGCGTTTCCCAGAATCGTCTTGCGGTCATGGCTGGTATCAGTCGTGAGTATGTCAGCAGGATTGAATCTGGAAAAGTAGCCTTGACAGAAGAAATCAAGGGGAAATTCACGGACGCTCTGGAAAAGCTGAATCCAGAGAATCCGTTGGAAATGGTCTTGGATTACGTCAGAATCCGATTCCCCACACAGGACGTTCGGCACGTTGTTGAAGATATTCTGCAATTAAAGCTGGATGTAATGATACATGAGGACTACGGATTCTACTCCTATGCGGAACATTATGTGCTTGGTGATGTGTTCGTGCTGACATCACCCGATAAAGAGAAAGGCACACTGCTGGAGCTGAAAGGCAAAGGCTGTCGGCAGATGGAAAGTTATCTACTGGCACAGCATAGGAGCTGGTATGACTTTCTCATGGACGCTCTGGTGGAAGGAGGTGTGATGAAACGTCTTGACCTTGCCATCAACGATATGGCAGGAATCTTGGATATTTCAGAGCTGACAGAGAAATGCAACCGTGAAGAATGTATTTCCGTATTCCGCAGCTT
>OLRC01000624.1_pt1 | contig 25687 bp, 22 predicted proteins | sample 1672081 | NCBI WGS metagenome assembly OLRC01 (sample SAMEA3136643, study PRJEB25190) | human gut metagenome | biome: human gut; feature: human-associated habitat; material: faeces | place: Austria | collected 2013
ATAGGGGTTCCCTCAGGAGAGCCGACCGGCACGGTGCCTATGGATGCCGGGGAATTTCTGATCAAAAGGAATTCGACAACGCCAAGCACCACGCACATGATACCCAGGATATAGAAGTCCGCACGCCATCCCATGCTGGTGATGATCGGTCCTGCTATAAAGCCGCAGACAACGCCGCCAAGCGAGCCGCCTACGCAAAAAATCGGAAATGCGATGCCTCGCTTGGAGGGATGAAACCACGTGGTGCCGACCTTGGGTAAAACGCCATCGTCGCATCCTGCCAGCATAATGCCCAAAAGGGCCATCATTACGCAGCCTACCACCATGTCGAACACGAATGCGCCAATGGCAATCATAACCGCACCGGTCAAAACGGCGGCGGCGGTAAGCACCCAGCGAATTCCGATCCTGTCGCACAACGAGCCCCAGAAGACGCCGAAAAGGCCATAGGTGACGCCCATCAGCGACACCCAAAGTCCCAAGTCGGCCGGAGAAACGCCAAAGTCCTCCGCTATCGGGTCCAATGCAATGTAGCAATTCTGCAGTGCAACGATAAGGACGAACTGGCCGATGAACGTGCCGACCGCCACAAGCCAACCGTATTTGGGACTGGTCTTGTAGTCGGTGGTGCCAACCAAGGCCAACTGCTCCTCTTTGCTAAGCTTCATTTCCCCTCCTCAAGTGAGCGGGCCAATCGGCATTGGCCCGCAATTGCCTGCTAGTTGCCGTTCGTCATAAGCGAATACCTGCCATCGGGGTCAATCTCTTTGGCGAGGTCTTCCACTTCGCCATATGAGAGGCACCATGCCTGGCAGTGCTGAACGCATGAGGGCATTTTTCCCACAGCGACACGGTCCTCGCACATGTCGCACTTTTTGGTCAGCACGGGAATCCACGCCCAATCCCAGCGCTCTTTGCCTACATAAGGTTCGGCATCCTCGTATTCATAGGGGCCGAGCTCGCACAGTTTGATGCCGAACTCTCCCTCTTTGAGATCAAGGTGCTTCTTGCAAGCCACCTCGCAGCTGTGGCAGCCGGTGCAAATCTCGTAGTTGACAAGCAAACCCTTCATTGCTCACTCCATTTCATCGAATAAGGCCTATTTGATTTCCGTGACAGAGCCCCTCAGCTCGCCCTTCCGGTAATCGCCAAACCCGCCTTTGCAAAGAACCTGTTCCGTTGCTTCCGTATCGCCCTGTTTCCAGGGATACACGCGGCAAATGCCGCTCTTGGCGCAGGCTCCGATACCGCCATCTCCGGTCTCGAAGTTCATGATGCAGTTGTTCGGATTGGAATCGAACACCCTGAACAGCACTGGCTCGGCCGCTTCGTCCTCGGGAAACCACCATGCATGTTCGGAATGGACGATGCCCTCGCGCACCTTGTTGGTGATGCAAGCCACTTGGCGATAACGGCCATGCATGTTCTCTATCCAGATCCACTGGCCATGAGCGATTCCGTACTTCTGAGCATCGGCAGGGTTGATCATGGTCATCGGCCAAGGGTGGAACTCGCGGGCCGTTGCGGTCTGTCGATGCTCGCTATGGAAGAATTCGAAGGAACGGCCGCCCGTGGTGAGGATCAACGGGTAGGTTTTCATGAGCTCGGGGCTCGAAACAGGCCCCGTCGTCGGTTCCGTGTGGAATATTCTGCGCTCGAGGCCCCACGCCGTATACGAATAGGGCATGAGCTCGATACGGCCGGACGGCGTTGCGAACCCGATGCTTCCATCTTGGCGGATCATTCCCTTTTCGTACTTCTTGTAGGTCTTGTTCCACTCGTCGTAAAGATACCCGCCCTTTTCATGTATCTCTTGAAGGGTGTGGCCGCAACCCCGGTTGTCAAGCATTTCAGCTCCTGCGGTATCTTTGCGGGCGCAAACACGCGAGCCGTCGGCGCCTGCAAGGAACCAGTTGAGAAGATCTTCGGCGGTATCCCATCCAAGCTCCTCGGCGATTTCAGGGTTCATCGTCTTGCACATGAGGACGACAAGCTCTTCGTCGGTCTTGGCTTCGTAGTAGCTGACCACTTTTTTCATGGTTCGAATCGGATACCACCATGAACGGGCAGAATCTCGCTCGACGCTCATGGCGATAGGGAGCACGATGTCTGCGAAAGCGACGGCCGTCGGCGTCATGACGGGATCGGCAACGATCACGAAATCGACGGTGCGGAGCGCTTCGTATGCGCGGGGCGCATCCCAAGATGGGCAGGCTATGCCGTTTTCGCCTTGGAACCATAGCATCTTGATGGGGTACGGCTCGCCGGTCGGAGGATGCCCCGTCTCGATGCAATGCAACACGGCGTCTGCATTGACGTCCCCGTTCGGGTCGGTGCCTTCGGTGCCGTAGGCATACGGGACGCTGAGCCTTCGGCTTGCCGCCTCTTGCGGCACGTACTGGGAGCCGCAGTCGTAATCGGCGCTGCAGTCGAAGGCGTCATGGCAAATCGTATTGCCGCCCGGGACGTCGATGTTCCCCGTAATGGCCATGAGGTCCGAAACGGCAAGGTTCAGCTGCATGGCAGAGAGCTGCTGGTCCATGGCAAGGCCCCATTGAATGGCGGAATTGTTGCCTTTCGCATAAAGCCTTGCGGCACCACGGATGGCCTCTGCGTCCAACCAGCAGATTTCCGCGGCCCATTCCGGAGTCGAATCCTTCACCTGCTCTGCAAGCTCGTCGAAGCCCCAGCACCAGCAATCCACGAATTCCTTGTCGTAAAGCTCCTCGGTGATGATCACGTTCAAGAAGGCCATGGCAAGCGCAGCGTCGGTGCCCGGACGAATCTGCAGAAAGTATTCGGCGCGTGCCGCCCACCATGTCAGGCGTGGATCGATATCGATTATCTTGGTGCCGAGCTGGACGCAGTTCGTCAGCCAGTGGCCCAGAAAGCCATCGCCATTGGAGGCGATGGGCTCGTTGCCCCAAACAACCAGTACCTCGGGAGGACGCCAATCGGGATTGGCATAGCGGTCCTCGAACTGTTGGGAGGCATCCGAAATGACGAAATCGCCCAAAGGAGCAATCGCACCGATGGTGCGCGGCGAATAGCAGGCGTAACCCGAAAAATCGAGCATCGTCACATTCGGGGTCCTGAGGCCGGTGTATCCGATCAAAGGAAGCTGCCAGTTGACGTTGCGCCCCGTGCCATGAATCGCGATGATGGCCTGGGAGCCGTACTCTTGCCAGATTTTATTGACCTTCTCCTTGATCTCGGCCATGGCCTCGTCCCAGCTAATGCGCTCCCACTTGTTTTCGCCGCGCTCTCCCGCGCGGCGCAGGGGATACTTGACGCGACCGGGATCGTTGACGTTTTCCATCATATTCAGGCAACGCATGCATAGTTTGCCGTTGTTGTAGGGGGCCAGGGGGTCACCCTCGACTTTTTCGAGCTTGTTGTCTTTGACGTAGTAGAGGACGCCACATGAATCGTGACATCCGGGAGGCGTCCAGTTATACGTGCGAGTAACGGTGAATTCGCCTTCCTGCCATTGGAATTCACCTTCATGGTAGGCTTTCTTATCGACCTGATCCATGAATTTCTTGTACCCCAGCATCGACTCTCCTCTCCTTGCGTTTGTTTGCGCATGTGCCCTGGCGAACCAGCGCACATACCTTGAGCTAGTGCAAAAATAGAATTCGCGGCGCCTGAGAGGTAGAGAATTTCTAAATGACCTACATCCGTCGTAAGAATCGATTCGTCCGTTTCACACGTGTCCCCTTATTGGAAACAAGTGGTTCCTCCATCGAAACAAGTTGGATTGTATAATTCGAACAGCGCTTCGAACGTATCACGCTTTTCCAAATTCACCATGCGAAACCAACGTTACGCCTCGATCGGCCTACGTGCTATTCGATTGAAAACAGGGGGGCAAGGTGCGACTCGACTTTCTGAACGAATTCATCGTTTTGTATGATCTGTTGAACTTTCATGAAGCAGCGAACAGGCTCCATGTGTCAAAGTCTACACTGAGCAAGCACATCACGGCGCTCGAAGCCGAAGTGGGAGCGACCTTGTTCGAGCGAAGCCCCAACCTCTTCCCCACCCCCGCAGGAGAGTACTTTTACGACGAAGCCGTCATGGCAAACGAAGTCTTCAAACACGCCGCCGAGAAATGCAGCGAGATAAGCAAGCGTTTCCCCCGCTTCTTGCGCATAGGATGCCTTTCGGGCATCGAAGACGAGTCGATGGCGCTCGTCAAGCAAACCATCAATCAGATTCAGGGCAGAACATCGAAGAAGATCATCCTTCTGGAGCTCTCGCTTTCTCCAGACAGGCTTTTCTCCGATCTCGTCGCGGGCCGCCGCGACTTTGTTTTGTTCCCGACCTTGGGCGATCCCAGTACCGTAATCGAGCAATTCAACCTGCCGGATCTTGAATCAATGCTCATCGTCGACGAGCCTGTGACCATTTTGGTGGATCCGAAGGATCGCCTGGCGAAGGTCGGCAAGCTCGGCATTTCCGATATTGCGACGAAAGAAATCAGCATCAAGATGGGACGCTACAACAAGACGAAACCCCATGTCGTAATAGACCTGTTCAGCACTTACCGGCTTTCTCCCAAGATCAGGCTGGACACCAACGACGACATGGAGCTGTCTTATCTGACCCCCTCTAAGCCTAACCAGATACAGGTTATTCCAAAATCGATCCTTGCCCACAGTGCCGGGTCTTGCATCAATACCATACCCAAGGAACTCGACGATGGCGAGATCAGATACAAGACCTATGGGTTCTACAAGAGAAACAGGGACTACCAGCTATTTACTCGATTCCGTGAAGAATTGGGGGAGGTCACCCCCGTCGTGTTGGATTGACGCACGCGCAGGCCGCGCACACGGTCGTCGCAGATTATCCCAGGCTCCGCCAGGCCATGTGCCCCAGGCCCCGACAAGGAGTCCGCTCTGAGGGTGGGACACATTGCCGCACCCCCTCACTCCCCGAACCTGTACCCCTCGCGCCATACGGTCTGCACGTACACGGGCTTGGACGGGACGTCTTCCAGCTTCTCCCGGATGCGGCGGATGTAGACGGCCACTCCCAAGGTCTCGCCTGCGTATTCCTCGCCCCACACGGCCAGCGTCAGCTGTTCGCGCGTGAAGATGCTGCCGGCATCCGACGCCAGAATGGCCAGGACGTCGAACTCCTTGGGAGTGAGCGACACGGGCTCGCCGCGCTTCGTCACCTTGCGCTTGTGCAGGTCGATGCGAAGCCCTTCGTATTCCACCACGTCGGCTGGCCGCGCGGCGGCCGTGCGTTGCTGTCGGCGCAGATGCGCGCCGATGCGCATGGCAAGCTCGTCGCTTCCGAACGGCTTCACCAGGTAGTCGTCGCCGCCCGCGTCGAACCCGACGCCCTTGTCCACGATGTCGCCTTTGGCGGAAAGAAAGATCACCGGTTCGGTCGCACCCTGCTCGCGCAGCCGGCGACACACCTGGAAACCATCCAGGCCGGGCATCATCACGTCCAGGATGACCAGGTCGGGCTTCTCGCGCTCGTACACGTCGAGCGCACGCGCGCCGTCCTCGGCGCCCACGAAGTCGTACCCCGCATCGTTCGAGATGCGGGCCACCAGCGTGTGCATGCGTGGCTCGTCGTCGGCAAGCATGATCTTCATCGTTGCGTGCGCGCCTTCCGGCGCCCCCGTCGCGCCGGACTTCGCAAAGGGACTCTTCGCCGCTCCGTCCGTCATCCCCTGCCGCCTCCTCTCAAAGCTCTTCCCCGTCCCAACCGTCCTCGCCGTCCGACCCGCGACCTTCGACGCTACCAGCACGCCCCGGCCCGCCCCTGCCGCCGTCACTCGTCCTCGTTCCAGAGGTTGTCGCCCGAAGGCACGAATACGTAAAACGTGCTTCCCTCCTTGTACTCGCTTTCCACCCATACCTCGCCCCCGTGCAACTCCACCAGCTCCTTCACCACGGCCAAGCCGAGTCCGCTGCCGCTGTAGCGCTTCTGCGACGACTTGTCGATCTGCGTGTAGCGGTCGAAGACGAAGGGGAGGTTCTCTTCGCTGATGCCGATGCCGTTGTCCTCCACGGACACCACGATGCCCCCGCGCGCCTCGTCGTTGCGCACCCTGACCTGCACGTCGCCGCCCCGCCGCGTGTACTTGACGGCGTTCGACACCAGGTTCTCCACGATGCGCCGCAGCTTTTCCCAGTCGGCCATGATGATGGGGACGTCGGCGTCCACGCACGCCGTCAGGCGTATCGAGCGCTTCTGCGCCAGGAATCCCGTCGGCTTCTCCACCGCGTTTATGAGGTCCATCATGTCGACCGGCTCGATGGACAGCGTCGCCTTCCCCGCCTCGCTGCGCGCCATTTCCAGGATGTTGTCGACCATGTACAGAAGCAGCTGGCCGCTTTCGCGCACCTCGTGGACGGCGGCCCGCTCCTTGTCGTCGCGCTCGACGTCCATGTTCTCCCATATTTCCGTGAACGCCAGAATGGACGTGAGCGGCGTCCTCAGCTCGTGGCCCACCTGAATGGTGGCCAGGAAGTCCGACTTGAACTCGTTCGTCTCTTGCAGGACGGCGTTCGCGCGCTCGAGCTGTTCCCGGCGCTGCTCGAGCTCGGCGTTCGCCTGCGCCAACTCGCCCGTGCGTTCCCTCACCTGGCTTTCCAGGCTTTCGTAGGACCGTTTCAGCTGCGCGGCCATCGACTCGAACCGCTGTGCCAGCCGCTCTATCTCGTCGCGGTCGCCAATCCCTTCGACGTCTACGTCGAAGTCGCCCTTCTCGATGCGCCCCGTGGCGTCTTCCAGCTTTCCCAGCGGCTTCGTGATCAGGCGCGAGACCCCGAAGAGGATGACGGCGAAGCCCATCACCAGCACGCAGCTGTAAAAGAAGACGCTCGAGGCGATGTTTCCCTTGATGTCTTCCAGGTACAGGTCGATGGGCATCACGATGCTCACGGCGCCCGCGATGTCGCCTTCGTGCTTGCCTTCCTTAGGGTAGCCGAACGAGTCCAGCTCGCCTGCCGGCTCCCCGTGGCATTCCAGGCACGACTCGCCCATATGTAAGGGCTGCAGGTAGCGGAACACGCGGGTGCCCGTCTTCTCGTAGTCGGCGATGCCGTAATACTCTTCGAGCGTGGGGTCGGCCAAGAACGCGTCCAGCGCGGCAGCCTCGAATTCGTCGGGAGCGTCGGACTGGCGGCGCGTGGTGACGTTCGTGTAGTGGATGGTGTAGTCGGTCTCGGCCGTGAAGAACTTGCTCACCGACTTCGCGGCGACAACGCAGTACAGTTCGTAGTTGCCCCGCTCGTCGGTTTTGAACTGGTGCTGGTTGGTTTCGAAGAACGTCCAGACCGCGTCCATCTCCTGCGCCAGCACCTGGGCCTTCTCGAGCATTTCCTTTTCGGCCTGCTTCTGCTGAGACAGGGCGCTCCACAGGCCCGCCGCCCCCAGCACCACGGTGACGACCATGATGAACAGCACGGCGAACTTCAGCCGCAGACCCACCCGTTTCATGGCCGCATCTCGTCTTTTGGCAGTATGCGCACGTTAGGATGCGTGATGTTGGAGTCGGGAAGGCAGAAAAGGTCGCTCGTGAGCAGCGACGCCTGCTCGGACGCGTCCCACTGTTCCAGGTCGCCGAAGCGCAGGGCCCGCGTCGAACAGGCGGCGACGCAGGCCGGTTGGAAGCCGGCGCCTGCCAGGGCGACGCATCCGTCGCACTTGCGCACCGTGTCGTTTTCGGGGTTGTAGGAAGGAGCGCCATAAGGGCAGACCGCTATGCATTTCTTGCACCCGATGCACATCTCGGCGTCCTGCAGCACCAGCCCCGTGTCCGCCTGCTTCACCTGAGCGGCGACCGGGCAGTTCTTCACGCATTGAGGGTCGTCGCAGTGGTTGCATCCCAAGGAAAGCGACGCCGCCCACACGTGGGGGAACGTCCCTCCCTCGAAGTCCTGCACCCTGCGGAAGAACACGCCCACCGGCAGGTCGTGCGCCTCCTTGCAGGCGACCTGGCAGCAGCGGCAGCCCGAACACCTGGTCATGTCGAAGTAGAACGCCTTTTGCCCCATGCTCCATCACCACCGTATACCCTCGCAAGCCCCTGATCCCCACGAACCCACGATAGCACATCCACTCGGCTACGCAGCGCTCTGTTCGCGCGCCTCCTGCAAACAGCCCTTCACCATCAAGGCGGCACCGCGGTAGAAATCGGTCTTTGCGTGCTCCAGAACCAGGTCGGCCCAGGTGAAGCCCCACTGGGCAAGATGTCGCTCCAGGAAGTCGCGCAAGACGGCCTGGGCCTTCGCGGCACGGCCGGCACCCCCCGCCTTTGCCGCTTCCGCGGCCTGCCACACCGCCGCAGCAAAGAACTCCAGCTCGTAGGCGATGTGGTCGTCAGGTTCGTGATGAAGCTTCTCTACCTGAAGGCCCAGTTCCCGATAGGCCGCCCGTACCTCGAGCGTTTCCTTCTGGAACACCAGCGCCTCGTCCTTGTGGCGGCACACCGACTCCCACGGCGGCGCAAGCGGCGTGCCCGGGCCCACGAACAAGGCCATGTAATCGGACCGTGCGGCCTCCAACGCCGCCTCGTCGCACGTGGCGAGCCACGCCTCGACAAGCACCCGCCCCGCTTCGGCGTCTTCCCTTTCCTGCGCATACGGCAGTTCGGCGAACACCTCGTCCGCCGCCAGCCGGCCCAGCCATTCCCCTCGAGGCTCGTCGCGCAGCAATGCCGCCAGCAGCGCCGCCATGCCGGCTGCGCGCTCCCCTGCCTCCACGTCGTGCATCCCCATGACGCTCCTCTCTTTTATGTCGCACGCTGTTCGAGTCCGCACAAACCGACCGGAGCCCGGCATCGCCGCCCGGTCAGCCGGCGGAAACGGCGGTTGGCGGAAGCCCTTTCGAGCCGCCGCCAACACGCCCCCACGCCTTTCTTCCCGCATGGCGCACGCTGCCGAAATGCGCGGGCGCGCCGCCATGCAGGCCGTTTAGACCATCTCTTCCTTCGGCAGGAAGAAGAAGTTCGGCCCCGTCTCTTCCGCCGAAGGGAGGACGGACAGGTCACGCACCGCACCCGGGCGATCGGCCACGACGCTTTCCGCCGTGCCGAAGTCCAGGCAACGCGTCGAGCAGGCGCCCACGCAGGCCGGCAGCATGCCGTTTTCCACCCAGTCGATGCATCCGTCGCACTTGCGCGTCTTGTTTTCCTCCGGAAAGTACACCGGCGCGCCGTACGGACACGAATTCACGCAGGTCTGGCACCCGATGCACAGGTCGTGGTCCTGCAGGACGAACCCGTGCTTCTCTTCCTTGTAAAGCGCGCCCTGCGGGCAGTTGGCCACGCAAGCGGGCGAATCGCAGTGGTTGCATCCCATCGAAAGAGAGGCGGACCACACGTCCGGAAACGCGCTGCCCTCGAAATCCGTGACCTTGCGAAACAGGAAGCCCACCTCCAGGTCGTTCTTGTCCTTGCAGGCCACCTGACAGCAGCGGCAGCCGGTGCACTCGTTCATGTTCTGGAAAAATGCCTTCTGTTCCATGATGCTCACGCCTCCACTACTCGCAACGGCCATTCGCAGTCAGGAGCAAGCGGTTCGCCGTCCCATTTCTCGACGCGGACGTTGCAGCTGTTCCACGCCTGGATGCCGGAACCCGTCTTGATGTCGCCCACCAGGTAGTTTGCCGAGCCTGCCTTGTCGATGCCCGTTTCCTCGTCAACGTCCACCCAGGTCGCTTCGTCAAGCTTCACCACGCCCGGCATGATGCGCTCGGTCACGTCCGCGTTGCGCAGGCACTGGCCCCAGCGGCTGGTGATGAGCACCGTGTCGCCGTCCGCAATGCCCAGCTCGGCCGCGTCGCGCGCATTGAGCTGCAAGTCGTTGGGCGCCGCCTCCTTGCACCACGGCACGTTGTCGAACGAGGAATGCACCGTGCGCAGGCAGTGGAGCGTGACCAGCTGGAAGGGATAGTCGCCCTTCGCCTTGGCGCCCCAGTCCTCGAACGTTTCCTCGAAGCCCTCTTCGGGAGTGACGTATTCCGCGATGGGCGCCTTGTCGGTGAACCCGACCGCCTTGCAGAAGTCGGCGATGCCTTGGCAGTAGATCTCCAGCTTGCCCGACGGCGTCTCCCGGGGATTCGCCTCGGGGTCGTCGATGAAGTCCTTCAGCGCCGTGTAGCCGTAGTTGTCGCCTTCCGAACGCGGCACGCGCACGAAGCCGTCGGCCAGGAACTGCTTGTACGTGAAGCGGCCCTCCTGCGGCTTGCCTTCCACGCCTTCCGGGATGTCGTCTTCCTCGATGGTGAACAGCGGGATCTTGGTCGCGCCGTCCTCGTCCACCATGGTGGCGCCCGCTATCTTGTTGAAGCCCTGCTGGGCAAGCGACACCGGGTTGATGACCGCCGGGTCGATGCCCATGCGGATGCCCAGCTGCTCGTCAAGGTAGGCGTCGGTCTTCGCCTCGAAGAGCGGTTCGGTGATCTGCTCCGCCACCAACACCGTTTCGCGGTTCGTCTTGGCGTTGATGAGCGTGGTGCCCTCTTCCTCCCACCGCGTGCAAACGGGGAACACGATGTCGGCATACTGGCAGTTCGTGCTCATGTGGTACCCGCTGGCGACCACGAACTCCACTTTGCGGTGAGCCTCGATGCCCTTCTTAGTCGCAGGGGACTGGTTGAGCGTCGATCCGCGGCCAATGTGGTTGATAAGCTGGATGTTTATGGGCAGCACCCCGCGCGCGCCGGCATGGTACTCGCCATTGAGCACGGCATCCCAGATCTCGGAATGGTTGATGCAGGTCCAGTCGGACGTGTCGGCCGGGTCGATGGTGTAGTACTGGTATTTCGAAACAGGGTTGGGAATGGCATCGACGCCCGAGGGGCCCACGGACATGAGGAAGGGTCCGCCCTGTCCGGAACCGACGTTCGACGTGACCACGTGGCCCACCATGGCTCCGTATTTCCCGACGTTGCCCGTCATCCACCCCACCGTGAGGAACGCCTGGGCGAACTGGTCGCCGCGCGACGTGCGCGCCGGGGCGCGGCTGCACGTGAGCGCCATGGGCTTGGTGGTGGCCATCTCGTAGGCGAGGGCCTTGATGACGTCCACGTCCACGCCGCATATCTCGCTTGCCCATTCGGCCGTCTTGGGCGTGCCGTCGTAGGTGCCCAGCACGTAGTCCTTGAAGCTGCCTTGCGGATCGGCGCCTTCGGGCATGTGGTCCGCGTCGAAGCCCACCGTGTACCGGTCGAGGAATTCCTGGTCATGCAGATCGTTCGTGATCATCTCATGCGCGATGGCAAGCAGCAGGGCCGCGTCGGTGCAGGGACGGATGCCGATGAACTGGTCTGCGAGGACCTTGGCGGAGTCGTGATAGATGGGGTCGATGACGATCACCTTCGCGCCGCGCCGCTTCGCCTCCAAGAACGTGAGGATGGGGTTGCCCTGGCTCGACCAGACGGGATTGTGCCCCCACAGGACGATGAGCTTGGAGGCCAGGTATTCGTACCGGTCGGACAGCGTGAGCGCGTGGCGCGGCCAGCCGCCGCCCACCATTTTCTGAGACGTCCAGTAGAAGCCGCCCGACGACCAGCACGACCACATGGTGGTCGACCCGCCAATGGCGTTGAAGAACCGGCCCGGGCCGCTGCGCTCGGAAGAAAGGATGGCGGTGTTGCCATAGGCGTCGACGATGCGCTTGATTTCGGCCGCCGTCAGGTCGAGCGCCTCTTCCCAGCTGATGCGCACCCACTCGTCGCAGCCGCGGAGCGAACGGTCTCCGCCGCCGGGCTCCCAGTGCTTGCGCTTGAGGGGGTACTTCAGGCGGTCGGCGCCGAACACCAGCTTGCGCATGGAACGCCCGCGGAAGCATCCGCGCTGCTGCGGGGCATCGAAGGTGTCCGGCCCCGACACGTCGGTGCGGTCGCACATGACCACGCCGTCTTCCACGTACACCTGGTTCACGCAGTTGCCGCCGCAGTCGAACCAGCACGAGGCGTTCTTCCACGTGCCGTCCATCTCGTAGGTCTACGTGGGATGGCCCTGCTCTTTTTTCTCTTCCTTTTCGGCCGGCTGGCAGCCCACCAGCCCTGCCGCTGCCATGGCGCCTGCGGCAGCCGCACTCCACTTCATGAAGCTTCGCCTGCTCAGGCTAGATTTGTCTGAACTCATGCAACCCTCCTTGTCGTGAGGTTTCCCCTCTGCCCACCATTAAACAGGCATTCCCCTCGAACCTCCATTTATTATCGGTTACAAACTATTGAGATTTGTTAATCGACGGTGGAAGGCTTCTCGCTTGCGATTATGGCAACGCGCCGGCAGCAGCCAGTCTGCCGAAAAAACGGGGCATGCACGCGCCGCGCCGACTTCGTAGGCGAATCCGCTACAATGCATGACCTACCCAATTGCGGCATGCAAAGCACGAGGAACCAAGCGCAAGGAGAACTTTTGCAGACAGAGCAGAGCCAAACGCACGAAAACGCGGCGGACCAATCCCTCGACCCCGTCTTCCAGCAGGAGCAGCAGCACCTCGCGGTCACGTACGCGAAGCTGCAGGAGCTGGGGCGCGCCCTCGTGCGCCGGATGGAAAAGACGCGCGAGGCGGCGGCCCAGGACAAGCGGTCTATGTCGGAGGAACTGGCGCCCAACTTCGCCACGTACGCCGACGCGATGGAAACCTACGCGGACTTCGCGGCCATGAACCGCGTGATCGACGCGTACAACCTGGCGCAGGATGCAGACGCCGAGCAGCTTGAGAGAATCCAGCTGCTGCTCAAGCAGCCGTACTTCGCGAAAGTCGCCCTGCAGTTCAAGCCCGGGCAGGAGCCCAAGGAACTCTACATCGGCACGGCGGGCATCTCGGACGAGTCGTACCGCCGCCTTGTCGTGGACTGGCGCTCTCCCGTGGCCGAGGTGTACTACAACCAGGACAACGGCCCCACGTCCTACGTGGCCGATGGGCGCACCATCGACGTGGACCTCAAGCTGCGCCGCCAGTTCGACATCGAGGAAGACCGCCTGAACGCCTACTTCGACACCACCGTGGCCATCCAGGACTCGCTCTTGCTCGCATCGCTCTCGAAGCGCCGCACGGCGCAGATGCAGGCCATCACGGCCACCATCCAGAAGGAGCAGAACCAGGTGGTGCGTCACGAGGACGTGCCCGTGCTGCTGGTGAGCGGCATCGCGGGCAGCGGCAAGACGTCGGTGCTGCTGCAGCGCATCGCGTATTTGTTCTACCAGAACCGCGGCAGCCTCGATGCGAGCGAGGTCTTCCTCGTCTCGCCGAACCCGGTGTTCCAGCACTACATCGCCAGCGTGCTGCCGGACCTGGGCGAACGCAATCCGGAAAGCCTCACCTGGGACGAGTTCGCACGCGGCCTGCTGCCGCCCGACCGGGGCGTCGGCGAGGCCGACGTGCCGCTTGAGGCCCTCAGGCGCATCGACGCGGCCGTGGCCGGCTTCGAATTCGACGCTATCGACTTCCGCGACATCCGCGTGGGCGATGTGCGCCTGATCTCGGCCGACTCCGTCCGCAAGCTCGCCGACAAGCTGCGCCGCATCCCCGCGGGCCCCCACCGCGTCACGCTCATGCGCGAGGAGCTGCATACCCGCCTGGAGGCCCGCCTTGCGCAGATGGCCGGCACCGACGAGACGCTGGACGAGCTTTCCGCCCTCGACCTGGACGAGCAGCTGCGTATCTTCCACGAGGCCATCGCGCCGGCCGACGAGCAGGAGGAGCGCTCCTTCGCGCTGCGCTTCGTGCGCGACCGGTACGCAGAGGCGTTCGCCGCCGTGGAGAACGACGACTGGCTGCGCATCGACCGCATCGGCATGCGCCTGCTCGGCACGGACGGCCTCGCGCCTGTCGAGTGGCTCTACCTGAAGATGGCGCTCACGGGCCTTGGCAACCCGGACGCCGAGTACGTGATGATCGACGAGGTGCAGGACTACACAGCCGCCCAGCTGGCCGTGCTGGCGCGCTACTTCCGACGCGCACACTTCTTGCTGCTCGGCGATCCGAACCAGGCCATCGCGGCCGGCACCGCCACGTTCGACGAGGTCCGCGCCGTGTTCGAGGCCGCGCACGGGCCCGTGGAAGAATGCCGCCTCATGACCAGCTACCGCTCGACGCCCGAGATCACGGAACTGTTCGCCAGCCTGCTGGATGACGAGGAACGCGCTAGCATCTCCTCCATCCAGCGTGCGGACACGCCGCCGACCATCCTCTCCTGCCCCGACGAGACGTCCTACGCGACCGCCCTGCGCGAGGCCGTGGACGCGGCACGCGCCGGCGACGGCCTCGCCGCCGTCATCGTGCCGTGGAAGCACGAGGCCAAGCGAATCCAGAAGCTGCTCGGCGACGGTGCGCCCGCACTCGTGGACGACACGGCCACGCTGCCGGCGAGCGGTGTGGTGCTCATCACGCTCAAGCTGGCGAAGGGCCTCGAGTTCGACCGGGTCGTCGTGCCGGACGCGTCCGCACGCATCTTCCCCGCCGGCGACCCGCTCGCACGCCGCCGCCTGTACACCACGCTTTCACGCGCCACACGCGAACTGACCGTCCTCGCCCGCGGCGACCTGACCCCGCTGCTGAAAGACTGATGCAGCAAGGCCGTGCTTTCCGCCGTCGAGCCTACGGATGCGCGGCAGCCGGTTCGCCGCTTGCCGCGCGAACCTTCGACAGCCTGATCACGGCCTGCATCTTCCGCAAGGTTGGTAGCCGAGGGCTTCGGCTTCCTCCACGGTGCCGTCCCAGCCTTGCAGATTGTGGCTTTTCGCGTCTTCCACCGACGGGCACGTGGGAACGTGGATGCGCCGCGTGTTGGCGTTGAGCACGTAGACGTGCTGGGTGGCGTCGAACGCGTTCTCTGCGCCAGCGTCGCCTGCCACGCCGCCGCCCGCACCGGCGCCTTCCCCCGTCGCCGCGCTGCTGTCCTCCCCTGCGCTGCCCGCACCTTCGTCCATCGTCCCGTCGGACCAGTTCTCGCCCGTGGCGTAGTCGATGACGACCCCCGGCTGCACGTTGTAGGCGAACACATTGAAGCATATGCCCGCCCCCTCGTCTTCCATCGACCACGCTTCCATCTGCACGCCACGCGCCACCAGGTCGTCTCCGTCGTAGACGGGCGTCACGCGCAGCAGCACGTGGTTTCCCGTCGCCTCGATGTAGTCGCCCATCCGCTCTTCGAATGGAAGCATGCCCTGGGTGTTGAAGCAGCGCGTGCCCGTGATGAGGTTGCGCTCGTTCGCGTCTTCGCCGCTCAGGTGGTGGGCTATGAGGTGGCAGCGGTTGTACAGGCTCTCGCCGTCCACCCAGGCGTACCGAGACGTGCGCCAACCGCTCGGATGGACGCTGCCGATGTCGCCGCGCTCCTGCGTCGGCATGGTCTCGAAGCCCACGCAGGCGAACGCGCCGGTCGTCCTGCCCAGGTGATCGAGCGGCTCGTACTCCTCGAACGCATGGGAGGCCAAGGCGCGGTCGGCCTCGGTGAACGAGGGGCGGTTGCCTTCCAGCTCGACGTACGGCTCACCCGCATACGCCGGAAGGTCGGCCAGGGAATGCCAGTCGACGGCGCTTCCCTGCGCGCTTTGTGCCTGCCCGGCGGAACCTGTCCCACCCGGCAAGAACCCGCCGGCATTCTGCGCGACGCCGAAAAAGGCGGCCGCCGCCAGGACGCACGCCAGCACTGCGACGGCGGCGCCGCGCACCGCCTTGGCCTTCCGCGTCAGTTTCGACATCCCCTTGGGCCACATCTCTCTCACCGCAGCAGCTCTTCTTTCCTCGTCTTGTGCGCCCACACACGCCTCCTGCGCCCTCGCGCGCTTCCTGCGAAAGGATACCAGCATTCGGCGCGGCGCGCACCGCCTTTCGCCCCAAGGATTGAGGAGGCCGCAGGCGACGTCATGCGCTATCATGCATGTCAGCGAAAAACCACCGCCCGCGTGCGGGCGCAGCAAGGAGGATTCCGTGATCAAAGACATCATCAAGGACGAAGCGCTGCTTTCCCAGCCGTGCAAGGCCGCCACTGCCGAAGACGAGCAGGTCGCCCAAGACCTCGTCGACACATTGCAGTCCCGCGACGACGCCGCCTGTCTGGCCGCCAACCAGATAGGCGTCGCCAAGGCCGTGGTGGCCTACCTGGACGAAGACGACAAGCCGCACGTCATGTACAACCCCGTGCTCAAGAAGGCCCTGCGCCCCACCAAGACCGTCGAGGCATGCCTTTCCCGCGATGACGAAACCAAGGTGACCCGCTTCGAGTGGATCACGGTGACCTACGAAGAGCTGGCGGACGGCGCGCTCGTGCCCCGCAAGAAAACCTTCGAAGGTTGGACCGCCGAGCTCGTCCAACACATGATCGACCACTGCAAAGGCAAGCTCGTCTGACGCCTTCGCCCGTGCAAGGAAGCGCCGCCATGAGAACGTTCGTCGCATTGGAGTTGCCGGAACGCTTCGCCATCGAAACGGCGGCGCTTTCCCACAAGCTGGAGACGACGCTGGAAGGGCGCTTCCTCCCGCCTTGCACGCACCACCTGACGCTGGCCTTTTTGGGCGAGGTCGGCGAGCCGGAGGTCGCCGCCGCCATCGACGCCTTGGAAGAGGCCTGCGCGGGCACTTCCCCGCTTCTCCTGCGCAGCGACGGCCTGGGAAAGTTCGGCCGCGCGAACGATGCGACGCTGTGGTTGGGCGTCGCATCGACGCCGCAGCTCGAACGGCTGGCGCGCGACGTGCGCGAAGGGCTGACCGCGCGCGGCGTCGCCTTCGACCCCAAGCCGTTCAAGCCGCACGTCACGCTTGCGCGCCGCGTGCGCATTCCTCGGGCGAGCCTGCTGCCTTTGGCCTTCCCTGACGACGACCAGGCTTCGACGGCCACGCTGTTCAAAAGCACGCTCGGCCGCGAGGGCGCCACCTACAAGGCCCTGCACACGGTAGAGCTGGCAGGCTGAACGGAACCAACCTGGATCAGCCGCGTCCGTCCTCGCCGCCACGCCCGCCGTCGCGTTAGTCCTCGCCCTCGCCGTCGCCCTCGGGCACGACGGGCGCCGTGCCCGCCTCGCGCAGCTCCTCGAACTTGGCCTGCATGGTGGGATTGCCGCGCACCAGGCGCTTCACGGTGAGCGCTTCGGCCTTGTCGTTCGCCAGACGCAGGTTGCGCTCGGAGCCCAGCAGGTTCTCCTTCGTCTTCTGCAAGTGTTCGATGGTCTTGTCGATCTCCTCGATGGCCTTGGCGAAGCGGTCGCTGGCCAGCCGGTAGTTGCGCCCGAACTTGTCCTTGAAGTCCTCCAGGCTCTCCTCGAAGTTCGTGACGTCGATGTTCTGACGACGCATGAGCGCGACCTGGCTCTTGTACTCAAGCGCGCCCAGCGCGGCGTTGCGCAGAAGCGTGATCATGGGGATGAAGAACTGCGGGCGGATGACGTACATCTTGTCATAGGCGTAGGAAACGTCCACGATGCCCTGGTTGTACAGCTCGCTTTCCGGTTCCAGCAGGCTCACCAGCACGGCGTATTCGCAGCCTTTGTCGCGCCGGTCCTTGTCGAGCTTCTTGAAATGGTCCTCGTTGCGCTTGCGGTGCACCGATTCGTCGGCCTCGTTCTTCATCTCGAACATGATGGAGACCACCTCCACGCCCTCTTCGTTGAGCTCGCGGTAGATGTAGTCGCCCTTCGTGCCGCCGCTCGCGTCGTTGTCCTTGTTGAACTGCGCGTGCCGGAACGCCGTGGCACGCAGCTGGTTGAACGCCACCTCGCAGTGCTGCTCCAGGCTTTCGCCGAGCATCTTGACGGAAAGCTTCGCCTTCATGTCGCGGATGCGCTCGATCTCGCGCTCGCGGTCCGCGATGAGCTCGTCCTTGGCCTTCAGCTTCTCGGCAAGCTCGGCCTGATGCTGGGCGCGCAGGCGCTCGTTTTCGGCCTTGGCCTGTTCACACGTCATGCGCAGCTCGTCTCGCTGCCGCTCGATGGCGCGCAGCTCGTCTTTGGCGGCGTCCTGCGCCTGAGCGGCCGCCAGCCGCGTCGAGCGACCGGTCGAGCGCGGCAAGCCGCCCTTGCAGCTCCGCAACCTGGGCGTCGCGCTGCGCAGCCGCCGTCTTGGCCGCGGCCTCCAGTTCCGCGATGCGCCGCTCGCGCGCGGAGAGGTCGGCCTGCGCCTGGTTGCGGGCCTGCGCCAGCGCCAGCGCCACCGCCTGCTCCCTCTCCGCCTCCATGAGCTGCGCGCGTTCCTCCACGGCTCGGGCGAACTCCGCGTCGCGCACCTGCCGCACGATGTCGGCGAACCCCGATTCGTCGACCTTGAACACGGTCCCGCACTGCGGGCACTTGATCTCGTTCACCGGAAAACCTCCCTTTCGGCCCCGCCCCATCGGTTTTGGCCATTATCGCACATGCCTCTTGTTTGGGTGTCCCTAATTGCGTACATACGTTTTCTTTTTATGCGGTATCCTTCGTCCCCGAAGAGAAGCAAGCCGCACAAGGAGAAGCCGCCATGCACACCTGTACCGCCATATTCCCTTTCGCATCCACCGAGCGCCGCACGCCCGTCGCCGCCACCGAGGCGTTCGCCCGGCTCTTCCGCGCCTGGTGCGCCGATGCCCGCAGCATCTCCGACGAAGGAGCCCGCAAGGCGCGCGACCTTGCAGGGACGCACGTCGCCGACGTGCTGTCGCTCTGGGACGGGCATGCGGGATCGTGGCTGCGCGACTCGCCGACCATCCTGCGATTGGAAACATGCGATGTGGTGGCGTTCGCCATGCGGTCGCCGTACCTCGCGCCGTACTTCGGCTGCGTGGAAACCGACGCGCCCCTGGCCACGTTCGCGCCACCCGCTTCCGGCCAGCCGGACGAAGCCGCCGACGCGTCAGGCGGCGAAGGGGAGCAAGGGTTCGTTTGGAAGAGCCTGCGCCCCTGCTCCTACGCGATCGGGCGGCAGCTGCGCGACATCGAGTTCGAACAGGACGCCGAAGGAAGGGTCCTCGCCCTGGTCGCGCTGCTCGACGACGGCGGCTCGCTGCGCATCGTCAGCTCGGGCGTGCAGTGCCTTCCCCGCCCGAAGGATCCGGCCCGTACGCGCTGACGATCTTTTGGAGGTAGCCGGCGTACTCCCGCGCGAGCCGCTGTGGCTTCAGGATGCGCACGCGGTCGCCGAACTGCGCCAGCCATCCGAAGAACACGGGGCTTTTCATGACCGTCGCCCGCACGCGCGCCGCGCCGTCGTCCATCGGCACCGACTGAACGTCGCGCCCGAACCGGTCGATCACGGCGCCCATGGCGCCGGCCGCCACCAGAAGCTCCACGGAAACCGGCTCGCCCGCGTACATGCCGAACGCATGGCTTTCCAAGTCGCGCGCGTCGAAGCCCGCGACGAGCTCGTTGCGGCAGGCAGGCTGATCGGTCACCTCGATCTTGTCCATGCGGTCGACGCGGTAATGGGCGAGCGCCCCGTGTTTCTCGTTGTAGGCGACCAGGTAGTAGAAGCCGTCGGCGTATATCAGCTGCACGGGCGTTTCGGTATAGAACGCGCCGTCGTGCTGCAGGACCTTCTTCTTCGCCGCGTCGTACTGGAAATAGAGGAAGGTGATCTTGCGACGCCGGGCAAGCGCTTCCTGAATGCGGTCCACGTTGTGGAACACCGACTCGTTCTGGCTCTTGATGCGCCCTTCCACGTGCAGCCGCTTGTCAAGGAGCGCCCGCTGCCGCACCGACGCGAGCTGCTTGACGCTGCGCACGAGGGCGTCGCTCTTGCGCTGGGTGAGGAAGCGAGAGCTCTGCACCGCGTCCACCAGAAGCAGCAGTTCGGGCAAGGCGAAGTCGCGGTTTTCCAGCGCGTACTCGACCGGGGACCGCTGGTACGTGCGTATGTCCAGGCCGAACTCGCGCAACGCCTCGATGTCGCGGTAGACCGACTTGCGCTCGGCGGTCACGCCCTCCTCTTCCAGCCGCTCCAGTATCTGCGTCATCGTGAGGCCCTGCTCGGAGTCGGTCTCTTCCTGCAGCATCCTCATCAGGTACAGCAACTTGAGCTTCTGTCGGTTCACGGCCATGGCGTCTCCTTGCGAAAGCGGACGGGCGTTTCCGCAAGTATACCGCACATTTCTTCAGGCTGTACCACTTGCAGGACAGCCGAGGACGCCGAACCCGCTATGATGGCGTCTATCGGAACGAAAGCCCGAAGGAGAAGCCATGTACGAACCGTCGCGCCACCTTGTAACCTGTCACATCGCGGGATTCCAGCACCACGAGGGGGCACTGGCCCTCAAGGACATGAAGCCCGGCAAGAAGCTTTCCCTGGTGCCCGAGCCAGACAACCCCTTCGACGCCGAGGCCGTCGCACTTTACTACAAAGGACGCAAGGTCGGCTACGTGCCGTCAAGCGAGAACAGCCTCCCCTTCCGCCTGATGTACTTCGCACACGACGCCGTCGAGGCGCGCATCCTTCAGGTCGACCCCGAAGCCGCCCCCTGGCAGCAGGTGCGCTTCGGCCTCTACCTCAAAGACAAGCGAGCGGCGCGCGAGAGCGCCCGCGACTTCCGTCGAGCCCGTTGAGGAACGTCCATGGGTGCCAAGGAATCCGCCGAAACCAGACGAGAACTGCCCAGGCGTTGGCGGCTCGTCGTCGTTTGCGGCCAAGGCTCCTTGTGCTACCATGCTGGTGCGCCCTTGCAAGGGCACACCAGCATCGACGACGCGAAGGAGGTGAGGCGCATGTCCAGGAAGCGCAAGCGCACCGGCCGGCCCCGGCCCGCGGGGACACATGCCGGCAAGCCGGCGGCGGCACGGGCGAACGTCGTGTGGCGCCAGACGGCCGAAGAGGCCACGCTGGCGCACAAGCCGCGGTTCAACGGCTATGCCTGCGGGCATGGCGCGCACGGCGACGCCAAGTACAACCGCGCGAAGGAAAAGCGCGCATGGCGCGAACGCGGCGGACAGGAAGGAGCCTCTCGGGGCTCCTTCCCTTTTCTCGTCGCCGATTGAACGCGCGGCGCGTTTCCGCAAGCACGTAGCACAGCCTGAAGGAATGTGCCACGTGCAGGGCACTCGCAACACGGGGACGCCCGGAGCAGCCGGACGTCCCCTCTCGCATCCCGTTCAACGCACGCGCACGCTACGAAACCGTGAACAGGAGCGTCGCGGCGAGCGGAGATACCAGGTCGTCGGCAGTCCGGGCACGCACCGTCATGCGATAGTCCCCGGCCTCGTCAAAGGACGTCGAGAACTGCCAGTTCACCCATTTGTCGGCCGTGGCACCCGTCGTTTCGCACGTCGTCCAGGTACGGCCGTCGTCGAAGGAGAGTTCCAGAGCGGCAATCGGGCTTCCCAGATCGTCCGCCACGCCTTCGAACGTGATCTCGTCGCCGACTGAGAAGGTGCATCCATCGGCATAGTTCATGATGTTGACTTTGTTGCGGTAGCACGGATCCACCTGCTGAACACCGGGTTCCGCATCCTCGCGCGTCAACTCGATGTCGGTGATGTTGCGCGTGAAGTAGCGGGCCACCGTTTCGGGCATCCACAACTGCAGGCTCGACCCCTCGTCGGCGGTCCTCAGCTCTTGCCCGTTTACCTGATACACGAGCATCGCGTTCTTCTCGAGCGCATAACGCAAGGGAAGCGGCTGGCCGAAGCCGTCGGCACCGTAGGCCGTAACCGTGTTCACGCCCTCTTCGAGATCGGCCATTTCGATGACCGAAGAGAGCGGCACGCCGAGCACCGCCGCCTGGCCGAACGGGGCGCCCGTTGCGCACGAGCACGCCATGAGCGTCTCTTCGCTCGCGTCCTCTGAAAGCGATCTGACGTCCACCGTGAACTCTTTCTCGATATGGCCGCCTACGTTCACGTAGTAGTTCGCGACTCCTTCGGCGTCAGCCGTCAGTTCGACCGCCGGCTTCGAACACATGGACGTCAGCGTGGCCCCGAAAATGTTGAACAGCTCGTCGCTTGGCGTCGTTCCCGCTTGGTTGAACGTGAACGTTCCCTGCACGTTCGATGCCCGCACGTAGCCCGAATCATCCTCCAGATCGAGCCACGACGCATCGACCTGGATGCCGTTCCGCGCATGCGTCGTGCCCTGCGGAGCGTCCGAAGCGTCGGCAGCACCGGGATTCGTCGCATTGAGCGCCAGGCCGGCTCCCGAAAAGAGCAGCATGGTTCCCGCCACGCCTGAAAAAATTCTGCGGTTCTGCGTTTTCATTCCTGTCACCTCGCTTATTTCTCGTCCTGATCGGTAGCGTTCGTCGCCTGGTTGACCTTGATGATCTCGTCTTCTGAAGGCATTTCGTCCTTCGCGTTCACAAGAACCTCGTGAGCGCGATAGCTCACGTCGCCATCCTCGGTCGTGCCGCGAACACTCAGCACGTAGGCACCTTCCTTTTCAGGCGTGAAGGTGAAGTTCCACCAGATCCATTTCGCAGGATCGACTTCCCCCACATCGAACGAGGTCCATGTTTCGCCATTGTCCATGGAAAACTCGATGGTCTTCATCTTCCGGTCGAACGCGTCGGCATATCCGCTGAACGTAAAGGGCTTGCCGTTTTCGATGATGAGGCCTTCGGGGACGTCGCATATGGTGACGTTCGGACGATTGACATGCGCGCCTTCCTGGTTGACCTGGCCGCATACGCGTTCGTCCATGACGTCGGAAGAAACGTTGTAGCCGCTGATCTGCTTCGAGAAGATCTGGGCATCGTAGGTCTCTTGCCAATGCATGACCGGAAAGCCGCGGCGCGCATCCAGGTACTCCCCGCCGATCTTGTACACCAGATAACCGTTGTCCAAAGCGGCAACGTCGAACCCGCTGCGCGAAGATCCGTCGGCGCGGATGACGCGCACGCTGTTCGTTCCCTCGGTATAGCCGCCCGCTTTCTCGATCAGCCAGCTTGTCGGGATGCCGGTGATCTCCACCTGCCCGATGCCACCGCCGCCGATGGGGTTGAGCTCGCAGACCATCTTCGACGGCTTGGTCACGACGACGCCAGCCGCCTCGGCCTCCGCAACCAGATCGGGAAGCTTGGCTGTAAACGGCTTGTTCACGTTGCCGTCGACGGTGATCTCCCACTCGTCGAACATGCTCTGGGGAAGGTCTATGTCAAGCCCCAGCGGACCGCAGGCATAGCGCATGTGGTCGTAGTACCCATGGACGAAATCGTAACTGTACAGCTCGTCCATTTTCTGCACCTTGTCCTGCGTTGCGGAGAACTCCCCTTCGACGTTCTCCACCTTGTTGATCCCTTGCAACACCTCGTGTTTCACGTTGTCCCAAAGCTGCATCCCTTTGCCGTCGGCCGTCGCGTCGTGGCACGATTGGCAGCTGCCGAAAAACCCTTTGGTGAACTTCGGGTTGTTGCGCGTGTTGAAGTGGATGCTGTGCATAAGGCGCCCGAAGTCGTCGCCGTTGTCGCGATGGCACGATATGCATTGGTTGACGTCGCTGTACGTTCCTAACGCATCGTTGTCGATGACGGCATGCTTGTAATCCATCTGCTCGATCATCGAATTCAAGTCGACATGGCAACTCCCGCAGCCGCGGTTGTCGGCGTCGAGGTAGAACGTGTTGTAGGAAATGGTCCAACTCTGCTGCATCCAATGCGGGCATTCGTACTCGGTCGGCGTGCGCTGCACAAGTTGTCCGTTCGGATATTCGAGGATCTCCGGAGCGTAGTCTTCGGCGATCTGATCCCATTTCTCGTAGTTCTCGACGATGTACTCCTTGCCTGGATACTGCACATCCCCGTCCGGCTCCCCGCCCCGCACGATCTCCGCCGCCGTCGAAGCCGAGTCGGCAGCGAGCGCGGGGGCGACGCCACATGCGACGACCATCGCGCAAACGCATGCTGTTCCAACCGCCACGCCCAAACGTTTACTTTTCATGTTCTCCTCCGTTTCCTTCCATGCAACGGCCCGGTAATGTCCTTTCCCGCCTTTCTCCTCGTCGATTATTTCGTGCTTGCCGCGCATGCTGGCGAACATGGTAAGAACCCCTCCTCATCTGCGCTATCAACGCAACCGGATGAACTTGCCCAAGCAGGCGATCGAGCATCCCCCGGTTTGGTTGATATGCGAGCCGTCTCCCTTTGCTTCTTCATGCAATCGCCTATAATGATCCTGTCGTTGAGCAGAGCTCGCCACGGAAGACGCTCCTGCACGGCATCGGGGAAGGGAAGGAAGGGATCGTGGTCAGCCTGCGCCGCATGAACCTTTGCGCCCTTCTTGCCACCCTTGGCCTCTCGGTGAACCTGACCTGGTGCACGCTTGCCGGCCATGCTGCGGGCTTTTCCGCGACGCCTGAAGAACTCGGCCTTTTCGCGAACTCGCGCCTGTTCTTCCTTCTGGGTATATTCCTGGTTGGGGTCGCCTTCGTCATCGCTCCCCGTGCGCTTCGCGAGCATGATCGGCCTCTTACCTACGTGCTGCCCTTCGCCTCCTCGGTCGGCACCGCGTGCTTCGCGCTTGCCGCGCGACAGAACCTTTTCCCTCCCGTCGTCCTTGCCGTCACGGGCCTCATCGCTTTCGGCATGGGGTATTTCTGGATCGTCGCCCGCTACAACCTGCTGCTCGCCAGAACCCAAACGTTCACCTGCGCAGCATGGTGCATCGTGTTCGCGCTCGCGATCGAAGCGCTCGTGCTTCCTTTGTTCGAAGCGCTCGTTTCGCCGATCTGGCAGATCGTCACCGCCATCGCTTTGCCCATCGTCTCTGCAGTGCTTTTCGAAGGCACGAGAAAAGCAGCCATAGCCTCGTCGTCCGAAGAGCTCGACCGCGAAGGCGGTGACCGGCCTGAAGACAGGTCGACGCGGTCGAGCCTCTCCGTGCAGCCCCGCAAAGGCAGCCCCGGCCGAAACGTCAACGCACAAAGAAGCCTGACGATCCTTGTCGTCAGCGTTTCGATGCTGCTGGCCACCGTCCGCTCGTTCAGCTCGATCGGGTTGTGGGGAGAAAGCCCGTCGATCGAATCGGACCCGCTCGTGGGCATCGTGTTCTGGGCGGGATCCTCGCTGCTGCTTGGCCTGTTCGCATTCGCGACCCTCGTGAAGACGTCGCACTGGAACCTGAAGACGCGGTTTCAGCCCGCGATCCTCGTCGTCATATGCGGACTGTTCATCGTTGCCGCGCAGCAATCGCCCGCAGACACCGCATTGCCCATCGTCAACGAGCTCATGCGGCTCGACGACTCATGTGCCCATGTTCTGTTCTGGATGATCGTCATCGCCGCCATCGACGCCCTTCCCCAGCCGTCTTACCGCGTCATGGGAACAGGCGCCATCGCCTACGCCGCATGCTCGATGGTATGGGTGTTCCTGCTCGGCAACGGAACGATGGTCAACGGCGTCATCGTGCTCGTTATCGTGTATGCCCTCACCGTGGCGGCGATGCACAGCGAATGGTTCGATGCGGGCCACGAAGAGTCCGCGTCCGGCACTTCGGCTTCCGAAGGCGCCGGACAGGCTGCGCACAACGCAAACGCCCATGCCCCATCGGCAGCCGGCAATGCCGCCTCGCTCTCCGGCAGACAGGTTTCCCAGATCATCACGAGCCGCTGCCAAACGGTGGCCATGGAAAGGAAGCTGTCGCCGCGAGAAACGGAGATATTCATTTTGCTCGCGCAAGGACGCACCCGCACGCTCATCCAGGAAGAGCTCGTATTAGCGGAAAACACCGTGAAGACCCACGTCGCCCACATTTACGGAAAGCTCGGCGTCAACAACCGACAGGACATGATGGACCTGGTGCTCGGGTCAA
>OLRC01000630.1_pt1 | contig 25524 bp, 19 predicted proteins | sample 1672081 | NCBI WGS metagenome assembly OLRC01 (sample SAMEA3136643, study PRJEB25190) | human gut metagenome | biome: human gut; feature: human-associated habitat; material: faeces | place: Austria | collected 2013
AGAAAATAATAGGAAGTCGTGTACCTTTTAAGGGGGCGGGAGTATGTTCAGCCTGGTCAATAAGCATGAAGAGTTTTTTGATTTTCTTGTAACAAATGGAGAATATTTTCACAAAGGAACGCTTATGGTCAAGGAGGTCCTTCAAGATCCGAAGAAGCTGGAACGCTGTGCCAAGGAAGCAGAGAAAATTGAGCATCTTGCTGACGGAGTGACCCATGAAGTGGCGGCAAAAATGAAGCATGTCTTTATTACGCCTATTGACAGAGAGGATTTTTATCTCCTTACCAGCAACCTGGACGACTGTGTAGACGATATTAAAGATGTCATCTTTACTTTGCGCATTTATCATGCCGGCCTCGGCTGGAACCGGATGCTTCGCATGGCGGATATTCTGATAGAAATGTCCGGAGAATTGATTATCCTGTTCCGCCTCCTGAAAGATATAGATAAAAATGAAACGGAGATTACAGAACGGGCCCGTAAGATCAATCGTCTCGAAAGTGAAGCAGACACGATTTATCGTGCGATTATTTCTGATTTGTTTGACGGTACCCATGATGCGGTAGAGATTATCCGCTGGAAGGAAATCATGGAAACGATGGAGGAAACGGCAGATCAGGCGGAACGCGTAGGTAATTTGATTAAAGAAGTGGTTATGAAATATGCCTGATATTTATGCGATAGGCCTGGTAATTGTTCTGGCGCTTGCCTTTGATTTTATCAACGGCTTCCATGATACAGCAAATGCGATTGCTACCTGTATCGCAACGCGCTCCTTAAGTCCCCGCATAGCGATTATCATGTCGGCGTTTTTAAATTTTGTTGGAGCGATGGTGTCGACCGGTGTGGCGAAAACAATCGGAGGGGAGATTGTCACGTCTCCGCAGATGGTGGACTCCACAGTGCTTATAGCGGCGCTTTTTGCCGCTATCGTATGGAATCTTTTTACCTGGAAGATCGGCATGCCTTCCAGCTCCTCTCATGCGCTGATCGGCGGTGTCCTCGGAGCGGTGACAATTTCTTACGGTACGGGGGCAATCAATGGGAACGGGGTTTTTATGATCGTGGCGGGACTTATCGGTTCGCCTGTTATTGCCATGTTCAGCGGATATGTCATCATGACGCTTCTGTTTATCCTGTTCCGGAATGTGGGAAGATCGAAAGTGAATTATATTTCTCTCCATATACAGAGCTTATCCGCCGCGGTAATGGCATTTTCCCACGGTTCAAATGATGCGCAGAAGTGCATGGGAATCATCACGCTGGCGCTTTTGTCCGGCGGGTACATTGGAGAACTGGAAGTTCCTTTCCTTGTAAAGATTGCCTGTGCTTTTGCCATGTGTGCGGGGACGAGTGTGGGCGGCTGGCGCATTATCCGTACTGTCGGGAATAAAATATTCCGTTTGGAACCGGTGAACGGACTGGCAGCGGATATCAATTCGGCGTTAACTATTTTCACGGCGACCTTCCTGCATCTCCCCGTATCTACGACACATGTGGTCACAGGCTCCATTATGGGGGTGGGCTGGGCAAAGCGGTTCCGTGCAGTACACTGGAATGTGGCGTATTCCATGGTGGGTGCCTGGGTTATGACGATTCCCAGCACAGCGGCAGTCGGCGCATTGGTATACATCCTTATCCGTTATATCTTTTGAGAAAATACGATGATCGCCCGTTGATGCGGGCGTTTTTTGTTGAAATGTCCATATAAAGTTTCACGAGTGTTTTATGCAATGACCATTCTTTGCGAAACTGTTTGGGCAGCGGAGTTGGTCATTGACTGGAAGAGAAAAGAGATGTTACCTGCAAGGTCTTGACATAGTCGAAAAACGGGAACGACCCATGAAAAGAACTTATGTGGTAAAATAAGGGAGCATAGGTAAACCCGTTAGGGGATAGAAAGGATTATTATGCTGATACAATGGTTTCCCGGCCATATGGCAAAGACAAAACGGCTGATTATCGAACACTTGAAAGCGGTAGATGTGGCGGCGGAACTTTTGGATGCCCGTATTCCTCTGGCCAGTGCGAATCCTATGGTGGAAGAGCTTCTGTCGGGGAAGCCGCGCATCGTCATATTGAATAAGGCGGATCTTGCGGATCCGGAAATGACGAAGGCCTGGGAATCGTACTACAAAAGGAAAGGGGTTGCTGCGGTATCTATGAGCTGCGGCAACGGAAAAGATAAAAAGAAATTTCTCCGTCTCATCAAAGAGGCGGCGGGCTTTGCTGTTTTCAGCGGCAAATGCTTATTTCGCGCGACGCGGGAGGTGCGCATGGACGTCAAGCAGATCCAGTATTTTTCTTTGGTGAGCAGCACGGGCAGCTTCAACGCCGCGGCGAAGCAGCTCTATATCTCCGTGCCCGGTCTGGTCAAGGCGATGGACAGGCTGGAAAACGAGCTGGGCGTTCGGCTCTTTGTGCGCAGGCGTTCGGGCGTGACGCTGACCCCGGCGGGGCAGGCGCTGGCGCGCTATGCGCCGCGCTATATCCGCAAATACGAGATGATTGTCAGCAATGTCCGCAAGGCGGCGGCACAGCGGGAGATGCGCGCGGAGGTCTGCATGACGTGGGGCATGCTGAGCTTCTTCCCGCGCAACTTTCTCTCACGGTTCGTGCTCTCCAACCCGGATATGTCGCTGAGCACACACAATTATTCTTTGCAGGAGCTGGAGGAGGCGCTCAACGAGTATCGCGAGACGATCGGGCTGTATTTCGGGCGGATTGACGATCCGGAGCTGGAGATTCTCTTTCATCGGGAAGCGCCGCTGCGCGTGCTGATGTCCTCGACGCACGCGCTGTGCGAAAAGGCGGCGCTGCGCATGGAGGATCTCAGGGGCTGCAAGGTTATTTTGGTCAACAGCGACCCCGAGGTGATGCGCCAGCTCCAAAACCGGCTGGAAAGCGTGGGCTGTCCGCCGCAGATCATGCTCGACGGCGCGGAATGGGAACAGGCGGTCGAGCTGATCCAGAGCGCGGGCTATATCTCGTTCTGTCTGCCGCCGGGTAACCTCAGCAACGCGCGGCTCCAGACGCGGGAAATCGAGGATCTGGGGCTGACGCTGGATTTCAACATGGCCGTCATGCGGGGCGTGGCCATGACAGACGCGGAGCGTCGGTTTGTGGAATACGTCGTGCAGATGATGACCGCCAACCATGGCGGAGACGAGGCGAAAAAGCGCTGAGCGCGACCGCGCGCGAGGCATGAACGACGGGAGAAGCGGGATGGAGAAGAAAATCAGCCGGGCGCTGCGCCCGTTTCAAAAAAAGCTGGCCGCGGAAGCCGCGCTGCGCGCGGTGTGCGTCAGCGGCTTATTTGCGCTGCCGGTTTGGCTGGCGCTCGCGCTGGCACGGCGCTGCTTCGGCGGCGCGGTCGGAAGGCCGGAGGCGCTGATGCTGCCGGTATGGGCGCTGCTGGCGGCGGCGCTGTACGCGCTGCGCTATCGCCCGACGCAGAAGCGGCTGGCCGCGCGGCTGGACGCGCTCTGCGGGATGGATCGCGTGGCGACCGCGATGGAATTTTCCGGCGATTCCGGCGTGCTCTGCCGCCTTCAGCGGGAAGATACGGCGGACAGGCTGAAAAAAACGGACGTGCGCGCGCTGCCGATGCGCTGGCCGAAGAAGGCGCTGGCCGCGTGCTGCGTGCTGGCGGCGATGCTTGCGGCGGTTCCGCTGCTGCCGGAGGCGGCGGTGGAGCGCGTGCGGGCGCTCGTCGCGGCGGCAGCGCCGGAGACGCAGCAGGAGAGCGAGGAAATCGCCGCGCTGCGCGACATGATGCAGACGCTGCGCGCCGACGTGGCGGAAAGCGACATCGACGCGGCGGAGCGGGACAAGCTGGTGGCGCGGCTGGACGAGCTGCTGACGCGGCTGGACGAAGGCTATGCGGATATCGCGGCGGTGCAGGAGATTCGCGACGCGATGACCGGCATGGAGCAGACGGTGCAGGAGCTGACCCCGCGCGACACCTACACGGCGGCGATGATCGAATACGAAAGCCTGCAAAAGCTGGGCGAGGCGATTTACGACCAGAACATGGACACGGTCGTTATGATTCTGGACAGCATGGGCCGACGACTGCATGAAAAGACCGGCATGGAGCAGGTGGACGCGCTGATGAACCTCGTCTATGACGTCAACGGTTCGCTGGCCAAGCCCCTGCGGGACAACAGCCAGGAGCAGCTTCGGCAGGCGATGATGATGTTCGCGGGCGGACTGGAAAGCGCCGCAGAGATGGTTTACAACGGGCGGGATAACACGCAGATGATCGACACGGCGCTGGAAACGGTGGAAACGTACATCCGGGATTATCTGGGTGTGCCCGAGGAGGGCGAGCGCTACGATCCCTTTGCCCATATGGATTACGGGAAGGGGAGCAAGCCGTCCGGCGCGCCGTCAGCCGAGGCGGCGAACGTCGAAAAGCCCAAGAGCCGGATGGAGACGGAATACGTCTACGACCCGCCGGAGGCGCTCAAGGCCAGCGGCTATCAGCCCGGCGCGCTGAATGAGCGCGGCGAGCGGCAGCGGCTTTCGGCCGACACGCGCGAGCGGCCGATGGGCGCGGTGCCCTACGGCGAGGTATACGGCCGGTATTACGCGGCGTATCTGTCGATGATCGAGGATGAAACGTTCCCGCAGGCGCTTCGGGAAGCGGCGCAGGCCTATATGAACGGATTATAACGGATGCAGGAGGAATAACAGGATGGTCAACGAAGCGGATGTGCGGCTGTTTGCCGACAAGTGCAAAGCGATTTTTGAGCAGGTGGGGCGCGATATCATCGGTCAGGAGGATATCGTGGAGCTGACGGTGATCGCGATGATCGCGGGCGGCAACGTGCTGCTGGAGGGCGTGCCGGGAATCGGCAAAACACGTCTGATCCGTTCGCTGGGTCGCGTGTTTTCCCTGCCCTTCTCCCGGATTCAGTTCACGCCGGATCTCATGCCCGCCGACATCACCGGCACCAATGTGCTGGAGAAGGACGAGAAGGGCAACGCGGTATACACGTTCCGCCCCGGCCCGATTTTCAGCCACATCGTGCTGGCGGACGAAATCAACCGCGCCACGCCGAAATCCCAGAGCGCGCTGCTGGAAGCCATGCAGGAGCATACGGTGACGGTGGACGGCAAGGACTATCGCATGGAGGAGCCGTTTTTCGTGCTGGCGACGCAGAACCCGATCGAGCAGGAGGGCACCTATGCCCTGCCGGAGGCACAAGTGGACCGCTTCATGTTCAAGCTGCTGATGCGCTACCCGACGGTGGAGGAGATGAAGCAGATCGTTCTGATGACGCAGAAGACCATGGACGAGGTCGCAGACGGCGTGGTGGACGGCGAAACGCTGCTGCACATGCGCGAGACGGCCAAGGAAATCCCCGTCACGGACGACATCATCAACTACACGATGCGCCTTGTTTCCTCGACGCAGCCTTCCTCGCCGGAGGCGGGCGAGACCGCCGCGCGGATGATCCGTTTGGGCGCGAGCCCGCGCGCCGCGCAGGCGCTCATCACCTGCGCGAAGGTGCGCGCCATGGTATCCGGCCGCTTCAACGTCAGCCACGAGGACATCGACGCGCTGGCCTGCCCGGTGCTGCGCCACCGCGTGAAGCTCAGCTATGAGGCGATGGCCGAGCGCGTCACGCCGGACGAGGTCATCGCCAGGCTCGTGGACGACATGAAGAAAAAGCGCAGATAACGGCGCATTGCGGGAGGGAGAAGCATGCGGATACTGGACGGCGCGTTTCTTGACGCGCTGGAGACGCTGGACATCAATGTGCAGCAGATGAAGAGCGGCCATTACAGCGGCGCGCGCCGCTCCCGCGCCTATGGCTCCTCGCCGGAGTTTGCCGATTACCGCGAGTATGTGCCGGGCGACGACCTGCGGCGGATTGATTGGAACGCGGCCGCGCGGTTTGACAAATACCTGATTAAGCGGTTCATCGATGAAAAGCAGGGGCGCAACTGCGTCTATCTGGATACGTCCGCCTCCATGGGCTTTGAACCGGAGAAGGGCTTCGCGGCGCTGCGGATGGCCGCCGCGCTGGGCTATCTGTCGGTATGCAACATGGACAGCGTGTCCTTCCGGCTGTTGTCCGGCACGCGCTGCACAGAGCTGTGCCCCCGAATCAGCGGGCGGGAATCGTTCCTGCGCGCGGGCGAGAAGCTCGACGCGCTGCAATTCGCGGGGGAGACCGACCTGTATGCGTGCATCCGAAACGATCCGAATCCCGGCGCGGACGACGGCGTGACGTTCATTCTCTCCGATCTGCTGACGGACAGTGACTGGCGGGCGGCGGTCGATCTGCTGCTGAGCCGCCGCCGCGAGGTGATGCTGATTCAGGTGCTCTCGCCGGCGGAGCTCGATCCCCAGCTGAGCGGGAGGCACACCTTCTGCGACGCGGAGGAGACGGGCGCGCGTGTGTCCCGCCTGACGATGGACGTTGACCGCGACACGCTCCGGGCATACCGGGAGACGGTGCGCCAGTTTCTGGCGGAGACCCGCCGCTTCTGCGCGTCGCGCGCGGTGCCCTATATGCTGATGCGCAGTGACGAGCGCGCGGAGGAAGCACTCAGGACGAAGGGCTGCATGGAGGAGCTGATCCGATGAGTTTTGTATATCCTGCGGGGCTGTGGGCGCTGCTGGCGCTGGGCGTGTTCGCCGCGGTGTGCCTGATTCGGCATCGCTCGGAGGTGACGCCCGTATCCAGCACGTACCTCTGGCGGCTGTCCGAACAGCGGCGCAAGAAAAAGGGCTATTGGCGCACGCTCAAGCGGTCGCTGTTTTTCGCGCTGCAATTTTTGGCGCTGGCGCTTTCGGCGCTGCTGATCGCGCAGCCGATCATGCCCATGCCCGGCTCGGGCGTGAACGTGGCGGTGATTCTCGACGCTTCGGCGAGCATGCAGATGGCGGACGGGAGCGGACAGACGCGCTTTGCCCGCGCGGTGGCGGCGGCGGAGCGCGACATGGACAGGCTGCCGTGGGGCGCGAGCGTGACGGTGGTGCTGGCCGGGGACGAGGCGCGCGTTGCGGCGGATCACGTCAGCGGCGGCGCGGAGCTTCGCGCGGTGCTGGAGGGCGTTTCGTGCGACTGGGGTGCGGGCGATGTGGCGGGCGCGGCGGCGCTGTGCCAGCAGATGCTCGACGAGGGCGGCATTTCGGACGTGCGGCTGTACACGGACGCGCCGTATGCGCAGGCGGAGGGGCTGGAGGTTGTCTCCCTGCGCGGCGGGGACGAATGGAATGTGAGCCTCGGCGCGCTGGAGACCAGCGGCTCCATCTACGGCACGGCGTTTGAAACCACGGTGCAGAGCTTTGGCCGAAGCGCGGATGTGAGCTTTGAGCTGATCGTTGACGGCAAGGCGCGCGGCGCGGAGGAAATCGAACTACGCGTGAACGGGCAGAAGCAGACCGCGCAGACCGTATACTGCCCGGAGGGCGAGGCGCAAAGCGTGTCCCTGCTGCTGCGGCAGGTATATGATTTTACGGATGTGAGCGTGCGTGTCTGCGCGGAGGACGGCATGGCGCAGGATAACGCGGTGCAGCTCAGCCGTCAGGCGGCCTGCCCGGCGCGCGTGCTGCTGGTGGGCGAAAACCCGTATTTCTGGCAGAAGGCGCTGGAGGCCTTCCCGAGGGTGGAGTTGACGACGGCGGAAGACTGGCGCGGCGCGACGCTCGAGGCATACGACGTCTATGCCTTTGACGGCTGCCTGCCGGAGAAGCTGCCGCAGGACGGCGCGGTCTGGCTGCTCAACCCGCCGCGTTCGCCGCGCGAGGTCGGCGTGGTGCTGGGCGAGCGGCTGATGGGCGCTTATGTGAAGGGCGCGCGGACGGATACGGATCTGGGCGAGCGGCTGACGCGCGGCCTTGTGCTGCGGGATGCGGCCGTCGCGCGGTTCAGGGAGATGACGGCGCAGGGCGGGCTGGAAAATGTTCTGCTGTGCGGCGAAATGCCCGTGATGGCCGCGGGAACCAACGCGAGCGGCTGTTTGCAGGCGGTGCTGCCCTTTGACATTCAGGAGAGCAATCTGCCGCTGCTGCCGGATTTCGTCGTGCTGGTCAACAACATGCTGGAGGCGAGCGCGCCGACGCTTTTGGACGCGGAGACGGTGGATTGCGGAACGCGGGTCTATCCGCAGCCGCATCCGCTGTGCAGCAGGCTGTTTTTGCAGACGCCGGATATGCGGCTGGAAGCGCTTGACCCCGCGCGGGCGGCAGACGGCGTTCGCGTGGACAGCCCCGGCAGCTATACGCTCATGCAGGAGGTGCGCGGGCAGCAGCAGGTGGTGCGCTTTGCGGCGCAGGTGCCGCAGGCGGAGAGGACGACGCAGACGCAGCCGGTCGATCAGCCGCTGACGCTGACGGCGGGCGGACAGGCGGAGAGCGCCCCGGCGCATGCGCGCGTATTCTATCCGGCGCGCCTGATGGCCTTGGCGCTGCTGGTGCTGCTGCTGGCGGAATGGGGGATGTATCACCGTGAAAAGTATTGATCTGTTCTTTGCGCAGCCGTGGCTTCTGCTGCTGGCCGTTCCGGCCGCGGCGTTTGTGCTGCTGGCGCCGCGCCTGCTGCGCCGGGAAAAGGAAAAGAGTCGGACGGATCGCGCGGCGGCGATTCTGCGTGCGGCGGCCGTGGCGTTGCTGGCGGTCATCGCCGCGGGGCCGGGGGGAACGCGCTACCTGACCGAGCGGCAGACGGTGGTGCTGCTGGATCAATCGGCGAGCATGGAGCCCGTGCGCGCGCAGGCGGACGCATGGGCGCAGGAAGCGAAGCGGGACGAGAACACGACGGTTTTGCCGTTTGCCGCGCTGGATGAAGCGGGCGCAATCGCTTCGGACGGGACGGATATCGCGGCGGCCATCGACGAGGCGGCTTCGCGCTTTGCGGGGCCGGGCGGCAGAAGGATCATCCTGATTTCGGACGGCGTGCAGACGCAGGGCGACGCGCTGACTGCGGCAGAGACCGCGGCACAGGCGGGTGTTCGGCTCGACGCGGTGCAGATGAAGCCCGAATTCCCCGCGCCGCAGGCGGAGCTGGCGGCGTTTGAGCTGCCCGCCGAGGCGATGGAAGGGCGGCACATGGAGGCGGCGGTGACGGTGCTGGCGGACACGCAGGGCGAGGCCGCGCTGCGCATCTGGGACGGCGAAACGCTGCTGCATGAACAGCGCGTGGCGCTGACGGCGGGCAGGCAGACGTTTGCCTGCGCCATCGAGGCCGGGGCGGTCGGCGCGCACACGCTGCGCGCGGAGGTGGCGCTGCCGGGCGACACGATTGCGGAAAACGACAGCCTGACGGCGACGATGAACGTCAGCCGCGGGGAAAAGGTTCTGCTGGTGGACGGAACGGGCGCGCAGGCACAGCAGCTTGAGCAGCTTCTCCGCGCGGAAGGCGTTCAGGTGGCCGTGACCGACCCGAAGAATGTGCCCGAAAGCGTCGATGCGCTGTGCGAATACGGCCTGACGGTGCTGATGAACGTGCATGCGGGCGACCTGCCGGAAGGCTGGGACGACGTGCTGCGGCAGGCGGTGGAAGACCACGGGCGGAGCGTGCTGACGACGGGCGGAGAAAACACGTACCTCTACGGCGGCATGAAGGATTCCGGCTACGAGGCGCTGCTTCCGATTCGGATGAGCGTGGAGGAAAAGGAGAGCGTCGATCCGGTGGGGCTGATGCTGGTCATCGACACGACGGATTCCATGACGCGCGAATCCATCGGCGTGCCGATCGACATGGCGAGGCGCGGCGCGATCAAGTGCGTGGACGCGCTCAACGGCAACGACTACGCGGGCGTCATCACGTTTTCAGACGACGCGCAGATGCTTGTGGAAATGACGGCGATGGGGGACAAGAAGCCGGTGCTGGACGCGATCAACAGCATCGAAACCGCTGACCCCAACAAGCTGACGCGATTTACCGGGGCGCTGCGTCTGGCCTGCGACACGCTCAAGGCGTTTGACGGCACAAAGCGCAAGCACGTGATGTTCATCACCGACGGCAGCCCGGCGGATGCGCAGGCGGGCTTTGAGCAGATTGCCAAGGAGATGCGCGCAAACGGCATCACGCTCTCCACGATCGTCGTGGGGCGGCTGGTCAACGTGGTCAACATGCTGGAAAATCTCGCGTATATCGGCGGCGGCCGCTGCTATCTGGTGGAAAGCGGCCGGGACCTGTCGGATATCATGTCGGTGGATTCGGTGCTCTCGCAGGTGGAATACACAGTCAAAGCGCCGTTTAAGCCCGAGCGCGGCGCGTATGACGCAGCCTTTGCCGATGAAGAGGAGATCGTGCAGCTCTTTGGCTATGTGCGTGCGACGGCAAAGGGCGACGCAGATGTGATCCTCAAAACGCCGGAGGGGCGGCCCATCTACGCGGTGCGCAATGCCGGAGCGGGCAAGGCGGCGAGCTGGATGAGCGACCTGAGCGGTGAATGGTCGCGCACGTGGTACGCCAGCGAGCAGGGAAAGCGCATGATTCAGAAGATGATTCACGGCCTGCTGCCGCAGACGCTCTCGGCGGTTGACGAATCGAAGACGCAGACGCGCCCGAGCGAGTACGATCTGCTGGACAGGCCGGACGGCGGCGCGCTGCTGATGGAGATGTGCGCGCGAACGGGCGGCACGGTCTTCTCCTCGTGGGCGGATGCGCAGGCGGTGGAACTGCCGCCGGTGGCGCAGCCGATTGACCCGACGCTGCCGCTGTCCATGCTGGCGATGGCCTGCCTGCTGGCGGATATCCTGCTGCGCAGAACAAAGGCCATGCGGCGATAAAAGAATGGGGAAATAAAGAAAAAGCCGATGCTGCTCCCGCGTGGAGCGGCGTCGGCTTTTTGCGGAGCGTTGTTTTTTCCTGTCTTATCGCAGCCCGGTCTGTTCGATATTGGAAAGTTTGGACAACACCATCATCGTCTCAACGGATTCGTCAGAGTCCCAATCCAAACCGGTCAGTGTTTGGCCCTCGTAGAAAACAGGAAAGCGGAATTCGATATGTTTGAGAATCCGTCCATTTTCCTGACGTTCCGGGAAAATTTCTATGCGCTCGATGAAACTGTTCATGAAGGTCTTCTTTTCGATATCTGAAAATTTGCCGTAGAGTTTATCGAAATAGAGAAGAAATTGATATACGTTATCAGCAGAAACTTTGTTTTGCCGGATGTTTTCAAGCCGGATTTGTGCGTCGGCGATTTCGGATTCGACGGAGGCAATCTGATCATAAATCTTGTTCTGACGGGTCTGCAGGTCTTGAAGTTTCCGATCGTAATGCGGATCGTCAAAGACGAGTGCATCCATCTGTTCGCTAATCCTATCTTTGGTTCCGGTATATTGTCGGAGCTGCTTGCGAAGCTGTTCGATTTCCTGATCTAAATCGGTTGTATCCAGATGGCTTCCGATTTTTTCGCGCAATCCCTGTTCAAAAGTGGGTGTGTTGACTAACTGGCGAATGATTTCTTCAACAGCAGCATCAATTACGTCCTCGCCCCATTGATGGTGATAGTCGCAGCGTTTGCCGTCCACATGCAGACGGTGCTTACAGGCATAATAAAAATAATCTCTATAATACGTTCCGTCCTTTTTCTTCTTACGGTTGACGTTTCCGTACATGCCGCTGCCGCAGACCGGGCATTTCAATAGACTGGATAATACATGCTCGTGTTCAAGACTATGTGTTTTAGGCTGGCGGATGTTTGTGTTTTCGCGCTGCTTCTGGGCAGCCAGCCAATCTTTTTCAGAAACAATGGCTTCGTGAATGCCATCGTGAAGCATATAATCGTTTGCTTTGACCGTACGATATTGATTGCGCGTTCCGGGAATTTTTTCACTGCGCCTGCGACCGTAAGCCAGTTTTCCGCAATAAATGGGGTTGTCAATGACGCCAATTAGGAAAGGAGAGGTAAAGGCTTCCTGTTTGCCGTTGTAGCGACAGGTTTTGAAATAACCATGTGCGTTGAGCCAGTCGGCGATTTTTTTAGAACCCATGGTGGTATGAATGTATTTATCGAAGATGATGCGCACGACTTCGGCTTCTTCTTCATTGATGAAAAGTTGACCTTCTTCGAGCTTGTAGCCATACGGAGCAAAGCCGCCATTCCATTTTCCTTCACGAGCCTTTTGTCTGCGGCCTTCCATTGTTTGAACCAAAATGTTTTCTCTCTCAATTTCGGAAACAGCGGAGAGCACGGAAATCATCAGCTTGCCGGAGTCTTTGGAGGAATCAATGCCGTCTTCGACGCAAATGAGGTTGACACCATAATCCTGCATGCGCTGGAGGGAGGTGAGAACGTCTGCGGCGTTTCGACCAAAACGAGACAGTTTGAAAACAAGAACAAAAGAAACATGATCTTTACCGGATTCGATATCTTGAAGCATTTGAAGAAATTCCGGTCGACCGTCAACATTCTTACCAGATTTTCCCTCGTCGCTGTATTCCCCGGCGACGAGCATGTTCTGGAACTCCGCGTACTTGCGCAGCTTGTCCTTCTGCGCGTCCAGGCTGTAGCCGTCCACCTGCATGGAGGTGGAGACGCGGGTATAGATGTAGCATTTCATTCGCTTCATGGCTTTTCCTCCTGCGGTCCAGCCTTTGCCGCGTCGGCGTGTTCCTCAAGCTCAAGGAGGAACCTGTCGTAGTCGGACAGGAACTCGCGGTCCTGAATGACGCGGTACTTCTCAAATTCGGTTTCTGCGTGCAGCCGGGCGATTTCTGCAGACACCCTACCCGCATCCCTGAGAAGACCGTATTCGAACATTTCGATGAAGCGGTTCAGGCGGGTTTCCCAGTCCTGCATGGTCAGCGGGATGTGGCGCTGGGCCATGTTCTCGGCGAAGTCCAGATAGGAGGTGACCATGCGGTTCAGCTGCCCAAGCTCGTCCTCGGTGAGGTAGTTCTTGGCGATGGACACGTCGGACTTTTTGATCTTGCCGTCCGGCGCGTCCTGCCAGGTGGTCAAACCCATGTGATCCTTCGTGTGGTCGGCGCGCTCCATGATGAGCTCGGCGGCGGTGTGCCCGTGTACGGCGAAGTGCATCTTGTTCTGCACCGTGGCATAGAAACGCTTGGTGGCGGCGGAGGTACGGTCGTAGTCGATAGCAGTGGCGTACAGGTCGGTGATCTTCTGATAGAACTTGCGCTCGCTGGCGCGGATCTCTCGGATACGCTCCAGTTGTTCCTCGAAGTACTTGTCGGTCAGATAGGTGCCCCGCTTGAGCCGTTCGTCGTCCATGACCCAGCCGCGAATGGTGTACTGCGTTGCGATCTGATTGACCCATTTGCGGAACTGAACGGCGCGCTCGGAGTTGACCTTGAAGCCGACCGCGATGATCATCTGCAGGGCATAGTGCTGGACAGTGTACGGCTTGCCGTCTGTGGCAGTTATCCGAAATTTTCGGATAACTGAATCCTCTGACAGCTCGGAATCATCGAAGATTTTCTTGATGTGATAATTGATCGTTTTGACACTCACATCATACAGCTGCGCCATCGTCTTTTGCGTCAGCCAGATGTTTTCGTCCTCGTAGCGTATTTCGATGCTGCCCTGCGGGTCGCCCGTGGAGGCGACATAGGTCAACACCTCCGCCGCGCTGGAACGGATGGGCGCGGGCGTCTGCTTTTCTCTGGACATGGGAATTCCTCCTCGTGCGGTTTATGGAAGCCTTCCCCGGCCCGATTGGATACGAGCCGGTGAAGGAAGGTGGTTCAGGCGCAGATGATTTCGGTCATCACGTTGTGCTCCGCTTCGGCGCGCGCCAGATTCATGAGCCCGACCCACTTTATGGGATCTTCAGCCTTCAGGGCTTCGGTGATGCCCCAGCTTTGGGCATATCCCTTCATGAGAACATCGAAACGCTCGCTGGCCTGCTCATCGACAGTGTGCAGATAGGCATTCAGTGCTCCCGTGAGCAGAAGCCTTTGGAAATGACCCGGATGGTTCGATTCCAGGTGCCGGAGGTGCAGCCGGCCCCATTTGCCGATGGGCTGCTGCTCCGGAAGCTCCAGATCCGGAAAGTAATAATCGCCGTGAAGGGTGTAGCTCAGGCCGTTGTGCTCGTCGGTGATATGTTGGGGCGGCGTGCGGCTCTCAGGAGCAGGATGATTCTGAAGCATGGTGCACCTCCTGTCAATCGTGCAGTAACTGTTCGTGTATTTTGTCCCAACTGCATTTTATTACGCAGCCATATCATTTGTCAATGGTTCTTCTGAATTTGTTTGAGATGATGGATTGGATAAACTGTCCCAACTCGTTTTGCTGTCAGCGGGAAGAACGGGAAACTCCACCTTCCCGCTGTACTTTTCGATCATTTCGGCAAGAAAGCCGACGCACCGCTCAAAGGCGGCGTTCTGTTCAGGCGTTCTTTTGAGCAAAGCCATGATTCCTCCAATAAAGGGTTGATCGGTGGTGGGTGCATAGACCACATGAAGATGATAGTGCCATACGTCGTAGCCGAGGGCTTTGCTCATGCTCTGGTTGCGCTCGTCGGCATGCATGACGGCGGAGAGAATGTACTGCTCGCCGCCGACAATATCGACGGCGGCTCTGTACGCTTCGGCGTAAAACGCCTGCGCAAACTCGTAGCCGCCGTGATTGTGGAAATACGCGGAGTTGACATCGAAAACCAGCTCGCCATAATGGACGGCGTCCTGCTTGAGTCCACGGGTGGAAATGGTGCCGTCCTGCTCCATCTGCCGGAACATCTCCTGATAGCTGCCGGAGGGCGTCTTGAAATGGATGTTCATATGGCTGCGTTCGGGGACAATATCCTCGTTCCGGTAGCAGGTTTTCTGGCGTTCGTTGTGGGCTTCGGCGTCGGCGATATTGTTTTCGGTTCGGGGCTGGTTGCGGACGGTGGTGCGATCCGCGCCATCGTTTCTTGCCATGGAATCGCCTCCTTTCTTTTCTTTACGTTGGCACAAAAAAAGAAGGCCATGCGCTGCCTTCTTGCTATGTGAAGTTGTAAATATAGTATACGCGCGTGCAGCAGATACAAAATACGCTGCATCGGATAATACAGCGTAAACATATCAATTCTTTTCCTGAGCGATCAGGTTGCTTGCGATCTCGTTCAGGCAGATGATGTCAAAATCCTCGATAGCTGTCTTGAGCACTCCCTTTGTCCTTAATTTCTTTCTTTTCCATTGCGTAATGTCTCCAAGATAGGAAGCACCCTTTTTGTTCATTTCAATATTGACGTAACTGTCCACGCCCAAGCTGTACGCCGTCACACGCCATTCATTGTTCGTTTTTTCGATGGTCAGCATTTCTTCCGCTTGACCGTCCTCTGCAAGATATGCCAAATAGAACTTGCCATACTCTTCACATGTTATACTGGGGAATCTTTCATTCTGCTGATAAACAATCGATCGGCTTCTATTTTCAATTTGCCAGGTTCCATCATGCTTTCCCAGTATGAATACTTCGTTGCAGCCTTCGACCCTGACAAAAGCGCAAGCGGCAGCATAACCATGTTCATCATAATAATAGGCTGCCGGCGTATTCTTCTGAGTCTTGTTTCCCCTTGTTGCATTGGGAATCTCATACGGCATCAATATGGTCGAACTAAGCACCTCGCAGATATCCGGAGATAAACCGCGCTGCCCGCTTATGCCACAAACTGGAAGGAAAGTACAAAATATCAATACGAGCAATGCTGAGGTCTTCTTCATCGATCATCTCTCCTTCCACAATGTTATAATAACATATGATCAAGCATCAGACAAGCCAAGCCTTGGGAAATGCAAGGGTCTCTTTAGTCTGGTCTCCAACTTTTCCGTCAACTGCGAGGTTAAAATATGCTCCGGCGTTTTACTGAAGAGCCATGACGGCATTCTTCGTGTTCGTTCCCAAACGACCATCAACAGATCCGGCATTGTATCCAAGATAGTTAAGCTCATGCAGGCATCCTTCAGGATGCTAGCTTTGCTATACCTTTTTTGACCGTCTAAATTTTTCTCACCTTTCCTCTCATTTCAGCTTGACTTTTAATAGTTAGTCTTTCTTTGGTGGTGTGATGGGTTTCGTTTGGGGCACGGGGTGACGAGGGCACGGCACTTTCTGCGAAAGTGTAACTACCCACTATGACACTTTCTGTCTTCCTGCGGAATCCAGCAAAGTGCCGTGGGCCAAAGGCTTCGCCTCTGGACTTCTCGGCCTCGAAAAGCAGAGCTTTTCGAGGCTACGCTCGGCAAATGCAAGCATTTGCTGAGCGAGTCGGCCTTCGGCCTCACTCACTGCAAGGGGCTTCCCTTTGCATCCTGCGCAGGTGCTGCCACCCTGCACCCGGCTCAAAGACAGGAAGCCATGCTTTTGACGGCATGGCTTCCTGCTTTGCGGAGGTGGTGCGCGATGGTGCGTTCTGGTGTCGTGGAAGTAGGACGACAGGAGGATTGATTCAAGAATTCGGTGCGCATGAGCACCAAAGAGCATCAGCAGCCGAAGCTGTCCAGAGCATCGTCGAGATCATCGTCGTCAGGCTCGTCATCGTGAGCGGAGGGAGATGCGGGATGATCTACGGGAACGGCGGTTTTCAGCGCCTGCAGCAAATCTCCAAGCTGAACGGGCGCAGTCGCCAGCTCCTCCCGGACAATGGAGCGAATCGTCTCCCGCAGGCCTTCGTCCGTAGGTGATTTGCCGTAATAGGCATTGACCGCCGGAACGATCAGCGCGCTGTAGGACAAGCCGCGCTCCGCATGAAGCTGACGCAGCGGCCTGCGCGCTGGCTGGACTGACCGATGCCGGCGAGGGTCAGGACATAGTGATCCGGGTTGCTGACCTTGTCCGGGGTGAACTCCCGGTGTCCGCTGCCAATGACGTGGTATTTGCCGTCGTAAACCAGCAGGTCCTGCGCGTGGACGGGCTCGTGGTCGAAGGTCAGCACGCTGGCGGGGAAGATGCCGCTGGCGGTTTTCAGGTTGCCGTAGCCATTGTCAATTCCGATGATTTGCATGTTCTTAAGCTGTTTCATAAAGTACCTCTCTTTCGATTGTTCGCAGATAAAAGAAAAGACAGGCCATGAAGCCTGTCCGGGGAAAGGGGACGCTCCGCTTGGAAGCGGAGATAGGAAAGGGAATGTGGGAATCACATCAAATCACCGCCTTTCAGGTTTTGGGCCAAGAAAAAGCGCTGACGGGGATTCCGCCAACGCTGGTTTGAGTTTATCTGATCATCCGGATGTACTGCCCATGGATGGTTTTCTCCGATGCGGGGCTGCATCATGTGCTCTCGTCCTTTTTTGACAGTTTATATGATAGCAGGTATTGACTTGGGCATCATGCGACATTGTGCGACACCTTTTAAGGGTTCGATTCGCGTAGGCAGGGTACCAATGACTTTATGCGGGGCATGATGAGCATTCCGTGCAAGACAGACTGTTCGGCATCCAGCGAAAAACCCGTTGAGTGGAAAAAACTCATAGACAAAGGATAGACCAGAACCATCCTCTTTGACCCTACCATTATAGCACAGTATTTTGTACCAAACTGTCCGGAATTGTCCCAAGTTGTCCTAAACTGTCTCAAGTTTGCTTATGCGTATCCTTCGCCAATGCAGGAACCAATAAAGCAGTTGTTTAGCATATTTTGTTTGCGTGCGATAAGGCAGTGTAAGCCGTGCAGTGGAACGTGAGAATATCGCGCTGCCTGTGGGACATTGCAGCCGCTGACAGCATTGAAAAACTGAGCGTATCCAATCCACACTTGTTGCTGCTCCATCGTTGTGGTAGAATAGAATAAACATCCAGTATGGACGGATTATGCAATCTTCTGGCGCAGGCAGCCGGTTGGAACCGGGCAGCATTTTGTGGAGGGGACGAGGATGAGCGGCATCATTCCCAAGTGGCAAATGACCGAAGAGGACATCAAGCTCAACTTCATCACGCCGGCGCTTTCCCCAAAGTGGAATGGGCGGATGACGATGGAGACGCAGATTACCGACGGAAAGATCAATCTGCGGGGCAATCTGGTGTCGCGTGCGCAGCCGAAGCGGGCGGATTATGTGCTGTACATCAACGCGAACAACCCGATTGCGATTGTCGAAGCCAAGGACAATCAGCACGCCGTGGCGGACGGACTGCAGCAAGCCATGACGTATGCGCAGATGCTCGACGTTCCCTTCGCGTACAGCTCGAACGGCGACGCTTTCCGGGAGCACGACTTCCTGATGGGTACCGAGCGCGACATCGCCATGGAGGATTTCCCGACGCCGGACGAGCTGTACGCGCGCTTTCAGAAGGGCGCAAACGGCGGCGCGGGCCTGACGCAGGCAGAGGAGGCCATCATCGGGCAGCCGTACTATTCGAGCCAGAGCACCTATCCGCCCCGCTACTATCAGCGCGTCGCCGTGAACCGCACGCTGGACGCCATCGCCCGCGGGCAGAACAGGATTCTGCTTGTCATGGCGACGGGCACGGGCAAGACCTACACCGCGTTCCAGATCGTCTACCGCCTGCTGCGCAGCGGCATGAAAAAGAAAATCCTGTATCTGGCTGACCGAAACATACTGGTCGATCAGTCCATCCAGCAAGACTTTGCACCGCTGGAAAAGACCATCCACAAGATCAATGTGGCCAAGGACGATCCCAGCAGCATCACGTCGTATGAGGTGTACTTCTCCCTGTATCAGCAGCTCGTCGGGGACGACGAGGAGGAGCATTACTCCGCGCTGTTTCAGCCGGACTTCTTCGACCTCGTGATCGTCGATGAGTGCCATCGCGGCTCCGCCAAGGAGGAGAGCCGCTGGCGCAGAATTCTGGAATATTTCTCTTCCGCGACACAGATTGGCATGACCGCCACGCCCAAGGAGACGCGGTACATCTCCAACATCTCGTACTTCGGCGACCCGGTGTACACCTACAGCCTCAAGGAGGGCATCGAGGACGGCTTCCTCGCGCCCTTTAAGGTCATCAATATCACGACGGATATCAGCGACGGCTGGCGGCCGTACAAGGGGCAGCGCGACATCTACGGCGACGAAATCGAGGACAGAATCTACAACAACAGCGACTACGATTACAACATTGTCATCGAGGATCGCATCCGGCAGGTGGCCAGAGAGATCACGGCCTACCTCAAGAGCACGGACCGCATGGCGAAGACCATCGTGTTCTGCGCGACGGAGGACGCGGCGCTGCGGATGCGCAACGCGCTGGCGGAGCTGAATGCGGACATAATGCAGCAGAACCCGGATTACGTCGTGCGGATTACCGGCGGGGACATCGAGGGCAAGAAGAAGCTCAAGTATTTCATCTCCGTTGGGGCGAAGTACCCGGTGATCGCCACGACCTCCAAGCTGCTTTCCACGGGCGCGGACTGCAAGATGACCAAGCTGATCGTGCTGGATGAAATGATTAGCTCCATGACGGAGTTCAAGCAGATCATCGGCCGGGGCACGCGCCTGCGCGAGAAGGAGGGCAAGACGCATTTCGTCGTGATGGACTTCCGAGCGGTCACGCGCTTGTTTGCCGACCCGGACTGGGACGGCCCCATCGAGATCGACGAGGGCTTTACGCCGGGCGGCAGCCGTGTGCCGCGCGGAGGCAGCCCGGAGGGCGGCGAGGGTGATCCGCTGGTCGATCCTGACCCGCCGCGCCAGATGCCCGTGGTAGACGCGGAGGGCTGCACGGTGCGTATCATCAACAAGACGGTCTCCGTCTATGATACCAACGGCAAGCTGCTGCGGCAGGAAAGCATTGTGGACTACACGAAGTCCAACATCCTGGGCACCTATGCCTCGCTGGACAACTTCATCCGCCAGTGGACGGCGGAGGAGAAGAAGGAGAGCATCCGCGAGCTGCTGCGGGAACGGGGTATCGATCTGGAGCTAATGAAGGCGGAGCAGGGGATGGGCGACGTGGATGACTTCGATTTCATCTGCCATGTCGCCTTCGACAAAAAACCGCTGACTCGCAGGGAGCGCGCCGACAACGTGAAGAAGCGGGACTTTCTGAGCCGATACAGCGGCGCGGCCCGCGAGGTGCTGGAGGCGCTGCTGAACCGGTACATGAACACCGGCATTTACGAAATCGAAAAGACCGATATCCTGAAGCTCGACCCGTTTGCGAAGATGGGAAAGCCCGCGCGGATTGCCGGATATTTCGGCGGGCGCGACGGATACATGCAGGCGGTCAAAGCGCTGGAAAACGCAATTTATGCAGATGAGGCAGGTTAAACCATGAGCAATCTTTCCGGATTCGTCAAGCGGCTGCGCGACATTATGCGCAATGACGCGGGCATCAACGGCGACGCGCAGCGCATCGAGCAGATCGCGTGGATGCTCTTTTTGAAGGTCTACGATGCGAAGGAGCAGGACTGGGCGTTTGACGATGAGCACTATGTGTCCATCCTCCCGGAGGTGTGCCGCTGGGCGAACTGGGCGCACGATGACAAGTCCGGCAGCGCCATGACCGGCGACAAGCTGCTCGGCTTCGTCAACAACACCCTCTTCCCCGTGCTCAAGGGCAAGGACGTCAAGGACGCCAGCGGGAAAATGATCGTCGAGGGCATCCGGGTGACGGCGCAGACGCCCATCAAAAAGGCCATCGTGCAGACGGTGTTCGCGGACGCCAACCAGTACATGAAGGACGGCGTGCTGCTGCGGCAGGTCATCAACGTCATCGACGAGCTGGACCTGACCGACTACGAGGAGAGCCATGCCTTCAACGAAATCTACGAGGGCATTCTCAAGGAGCTGCAGAGCGCTGGCTCCGCGGGCGAGTTCTACACGCCCCGCGCCGTGACCGACTTCATGGCGAGGATGATTCAGCCGAGGATCGGCGAGCAGATGGCGGACTTTGCCTGCGGCACGGGCGGCTTCATCACCAGCTGGCTTGGCGAACTGCAAAAGCAGATCAAGAACACGGCGGATGCGAAGAAATACGGGGATTCCATCTACGGCATTGAGAAGAAGCAGTTCCCCTACATGCTCTGCATCACCAATCTGTTGCTGCACGGCCTCGATGTGCCGCAGGTGTTCCACGACAACACGCTGCTGCACGACGTGCTGGACTACACGGAGAAGGATCAGTTTGACGTGATCCTGATGAACCCGCCCTACGGCGGCAGCGAGAAGAAGGATGTGAAGAACCATTTCCCGGATGACCTCGCCAGCAGCGAGACGGCGGATCTGTTCATGTCCGTCATCATGTACCGGCTGAGACCCGGCGGGCGCGCGGCGGTCATCCTGCCCGACGGCTTCCTGTTCGGCACGGACAACGCGAAGGTGAACATCAAAAAGAAGCTGCTCAGCGAGTTCAACCTGCACACGGTCATCCGCATGCCGGGCAGTGTCTTTGCGCCGTACACCTCCATTACCACCAACATCCTGTTCTTCGACCGCACCGGTTCGACGCAGGAGACGTGGTTCTACCGGCTGGACATGCCGGAAGGCTACAAGCATTTCTCCAAGACTAAGCCCATGAAGCTGGAGCACTTCGACCCGGCGATTCAGTGGTGGCACAACCGGCAGGAGATCGCGGCGGACGGCTTTGACAAGGCGAAGCGCTTCACCGCGCAGCAGCTGACACAGGAGCTTCATTACAACCTCGATCAGTGCGGCTATCCCCACGAGGAGGAGGAAATCCTCGATCCGATGGATTTGATTCAGCGGTATCAAGAGGAACGCGCCTCGCTGAACGCGGAGATTGACCGCGTGCTCTCGCAGATCACCGCGATTCTTGGGGGTGGGCAGGGATGACGCCGCAGGAGCTGAAAAGCAGCATTTTACAGTTGGCGATACAGGGCAAGCTCGTGGAGCAGAGGCCGGAGGAAGGCACGGGCGAAGAGCTGTACCGGCAGATTCAGGCAGAAAAGAAGCGGCTGATTCAAGAGGGCAAAATCAAAAAAGAGAAGCCCCTGCCCGAAATTGCAGAGGATGAAGTGCCGTTTGAGATTCCGGAGAGCTGGAAGTGGGTGCGAGTTGCACAGGTTGTTACGCTCAATCCCAAAAATGATCTAGATGATCATTTGGATACAGCTTTTATTCCCATGCCCTGTGTGTCAGATGGATTCAGGAATAGTCATACTTTTGAAGTGAAAAAGTGGGGAGAAATCAAAAAAGGCTTTACACATTTTGCAGATGGAGATATTGGTGTAGCAAAAATCACACCGTGTTTTCAAAATAGAAAATCAGTAGTATTCCAAGGTTTACCCAATGGGTATGGAGCAGGAACGACGGAATTGTCCATTGTCAGAGTAATCAATACTACGATTTTAAGAGAGTACTTATTATGGTTCTTTAAGTCAGAATACTTTATCGTCAACGGTGTCAAGTCATTCACTGGAACTGCTGGACAGCAGCGTATTCACAAGGATTACTTGGCAACTTGTTTGTTTCCTTTGCCTCCCCTCGCCGAGCAAAAGCGCATCGTTGCCAAAATCGAAGAACTGCTCCCATACCTCGACCGATATGAAAAGGCGTGGAACCGGCTGGAGGAATTTAATCGCCGTTTCCCTGCGGACATGCAGAAATCCATTCTCCAGATGGCGATTCAGGGCAAGCTGGTGGAGCAGCGCCCCGAAGAAGGTACCGGCGAGGAACTGTACCGGCAGATTCAGGCCGAAAAGCAGGCGCTTATCAAGGCGGGCAAGATCAAAAAAGAAAAGCCCCTGCCGGAGATTGCAGAGGATGAAGTGCCGTTTGAGATTCCGGAGGGGTGGAAGTGGGTGCGACTAGGACAAGCTATTGACATGCTCTCAGGGTTTGCGTTTAAGAGTTCTGATTTCAAGGAAACTGGCCATTATCGTCTGTTGAGAGGTATCAATCTGGGTGTTGCTACAACTCGTTGGGATGATACAGTGTATGTAGATGAAATGCCGAAGAAGTTGGAACCTTATCGTATTCAAAAAGGTGATGTCTTAATTGGTCTTGACCGTCCATGGATTTCAGACGGAATACGAGTAACAATCTACAACGATGAGGAACAAACATACGTGGTACAGCGAGTTCTGCGTGTTCGTGAAACTTGTGCGATAATAAAAGAGTACATTGCCCTGTTGTTACGCTCAAATCTGTTCAAAAGCGCAGTCGAAGGACAAACAACCGGAATCAGTGTCCCCCATATTAGCCCGGGTCAAGTGGGCAACGTGGTCATTCCCCTCCCTCCCCTTGCCGAGCAAAAACGCATCGTTGCCCGGCTGGAAGAAATTCTGCCGCTGTGCGAGAGGTTGAAATAAAAAGCTTATAATATCTTATTATCAAAATGGATGCCTCTTAGCTTCATATGCTTTTTGGATGGGAAGGAAAAATGAAAATGAAAATGTCGACTAGTACATCAGTGCTTGCTTCATTTGCAACACTTAAAAGCCTATCAGATGAAAAGAAATACCAAAATCCATATCAGATTTTGCGTGAATTCATTCAATATATCATTACCGCTGATTCGCTATACAGCTTCACGGCGATCGAAATGAAAAATAGTTTGAGTAGGCACTTTGGCTTTTCAATTCCAGAAGCGGTCATAAGGACATCTTTGAAAAAGATGCCGGGAATGTCGCTAGACCATGGAGTTTACAATGTTTCTCTGAATAAATCAGAAAACAATGAAGTGTTTGAAGCAAAGAAGAAAGAAGCGGAGGACAGCGAGTCTTATATAATTCAATTACTAACTGAATATATTTCAAGCAAAAATGGAGAGGAAATTGTAGATAAAGAGGTGCTTGAAAGGGATTTGATTCTTTTTTTAACAGAGGATCAGCTGCTATATTCAAATGGCTATACAGAATTGATAAGTGAATTTGTGCTGATGAATGAACACGATGCAGATATACAACGAAGATTAAATGCTATTCGAGAGGGAAGTGTCCTATATATAGGATTAAGCCACAATATTAACGAGATTGGAAGCATAAAAAAACAGTTGACTTTATATTTAGGCACAGAGATTTTGTTCAGCCTTATTGGATATAACGGAGAAATATATCGCCAGTTTACACAGGACTTTTTTGAACAAGTACGTGTGGCAAATTCTGGAAATACAAAGAAGATTTTGCTTCGATATTTTTCCGAGACAAAGAAAGAGATCGATGAATTTTTCGATATCGCGTACGATATAGTAGAGGGTAAAAGACAGAGCCTATTTGATAAGCCGGCAATGCAGGCTATTATAAACGGTTGCAATACAGGTGCTGATGTCGACGTGCAAAGATCTGATTTTTATCACAAAATTGAATTTGGCTTTGGAGTGAAGGTGGATACGAATGAAAATTATTATGATGAAGAATATTTTTCTACAAATCTAGAAAGTTTTGAGTATACTGATGAAAATGAGAAGAATAGAAAAAAAGAATTGGCACTCAAGTTCATCAGTCATATCAATAAATTGAGAAAGGGCAATCGATATTATAACGATATTGATTCTGAATGTATTGTTGTAACAAATTCCAAAACTACGTTGATAATTTCCAAAGAGCAGGTGGATAGAATAAAAGAAGAAGAACAGAGGGAAAATCTCTGTGCTTTCGCAGTTTCCTTGGATAGAATTACTAGCTTGTTGTGGTATAAATTAGGAAATGGTTTTTCTCAGAAGGTTTTTCCTTCGAGTGTAAGTGCCGTACTGAAAGCTCGAACTGTCTTGTCATCAAGCATTGCGAAGAAGGCTGAAAGAGAATTTGAAAAAGTTAGACAACAATATAAAGAGGGACAATTAACAGAGGACCAGGTGGCGGCACGAATTATCACGCTTAGAGCAAAACCTGTGCTCCCAGAAAATTTGGAAGGAGAGGACATTGAAGAAATAATGGATTTTTCTCCTGAGTACTTAAGCAGGTTTGAGGAACAAGTTAAAGAGAATCAGAACCTGTTAAAAGAGAAGGAAGAGGTAATAAAATCCATACAGGCTGATACGGAGGCGAGAATATTAAAAAAAGATGAACAAATTGCATCTCAAGAAGAAATAATTAAAGATAAAAGTGATGAAAATGCACAATTAAGACGGGAACTCGAAAAATATCAGAATAAAGAGGCGATAGCCAATGAGAAGAAACAAAAAAGAATAAATATACTTAAATTTGTAGGTTGCATTATTTGGAAGCCGATAATAATTGTGTTTATTACAGCGATGGTGCTCTTCTGTCAAAAGAAATTCAAATTTTCCATTCCACCACTTTTGTATGCAGTTGTGGATATTGTTGCGCTGGTGATTTTTGTCTGTGGGGATGTAAGAAAAGCGAAGGGAAAATTTTTCCCAAAGCCAAGTAAAAACGATACTCATTGAATGGGGTAATACCTGCTGATTCGGAAAAGTGAGCAGAAACATTTAAATCTATGTCAAAAGTCCTGAAACGAAATTTTTGCAATCCTAAAGCCGATACAGAAAGATATGACAAAGAAGTGCGAGCTGACCCAGCCCGCACTTTTTCTCTGTCCGTCCGCTCCATTTCCTGTCGAAACCGGTCGAACGATTGTTATTGAAATACACACTAAATCGTGCCAAAATGAGGTTATCAAAGCGAAAGGAGGTGAGTGTATGATTTACGGCGGAAACTACGCACCCTGCGTGCCCGTCAGATAAGGTACAATAAATTGCGCAAAAAGAAAGAGACATAGTTTACAAAC
>OLRC01000643.1_pt1 | contig 25308 bp, 22 predicted proteins | sample 1672081 | NCBI WGS metagenome assembly OLRC01 (sample SAMEA3136643, study PRJEB25190) | human gut metagenome | biome: human gut; feature: human-associated habitat; material: faeces | place: Austria | collected 2013
CATTTTTTTATTAATATAACCAAAAATTCAGCCGAGTATAATTGTACCTTTTTTTAAGCGAAAATTCAATACTTTTCGTCATGAATGTTAAAAAATTAACCCCTGACAGATGTCAGGGGTCGACCGATCAGTGAAAATAATCCTGAAAAATCTTATTTACATACCATTTATAGGTGATTCTGCCGATTTTTTCATTCGATGTCACAGAACAGGAGACTATTTCTTTTCCATTCAGCATTGCATGAAGTGTACCGATCTTCTGATTTTCACGTACAGGTGCTGCTATTTTATCCGGAAGTTCTGTTTCCCATATAATTGTTTCTGTTTTTTTCAGAAGATATCTTTTCGTCTGCTCTTTCTCCGGCAGAGACGCATGTACTTTTAATCTCCTCTGCAATTGTTCCGGATATGCTGAATCTTTATCTTTCTCCGGGTATGGACTGTTTTCCTCCGGCACAGCATCTGTCACTGTGATTTCCGGAAGGTCCGGAAGATCCGGGAGAAGCACATAACTGTAATTTTCCCTGCCATAAGACAGCAGTTTTTTTGTATCGGACCATTTGTAATTTTTGTTTCCGGGCCAGCCACATCCAAGCAGTGCCACAATAAACAGTTTTTCATCCTGTCGTACAGCACAGACATAACAGTATCCGGCATTGCCGGTGAAACCGGTTTTTCCGGAAATCACACCAGTCTCCATATCCAGAAATGCATTGGTATTATGAACCGAATAATGTTCCTTTCCGGAAATATCTGAGAATGTATAATCCCTGGTCTGTGTGATATGGACAAATGTCGCATTTTTTATGGCATATGCCATGATCAGTGCCAGATCTCTGGCAGTTGTATGATGAACTCCTCCTTCATCTTCTGCATCCAGCCCATTTGGCGTTACAAAATGTGTGTCTGTACATCCCAGTGATTTTGCTTTTTCATTCATCAGGAGCGCAAACTTTTCCACAGAGCCGCCAATATGTTCTGCAATGGCTACTGCCGTATCATTATGGCTTTTCAGCATCAGCGAATATAACAGATCTTCCAAATAAAACTGCTGGCCTTCCCGCATTCCCAGGTGTGTCTGTGGCTGTGATGCCGCATTCCTGGAAACCTGTACATAATCGTCTCCGGAAGCCATTTCCAGCGCCAGAATGCAGGTCATGACTTTTGTAGTGCTGGCATTTGGCCGTCCTTTATAAGCCTCTTTTCCATACAGCACCCGTCCGGTTTCTCCATCCATAAGAACTGCCGAAAGCGCATAAAGCTGCTCTTCTTTCGCCCAGACAGGAAATATCTGCAGAATAATAAGGACCGCTGTCATCAGCACGACAGCGGCCATATGCCTGTTTTTCATACTATCACCCCGCATACATTTCTATAATTGTTTGCAGCAACCACTATATTTTTAATTTTATGCAGGAGTATCCCAGTGATATAACTTTCTATTTTTATCCGTCAAATTCATTATCCATTAAAGGTCAAATTCCATCGTTCAGAAAGATGTCCCGGACGAACTGCCAGCGCAGAGAGTTCTTCAAGCATATCCGGTGCTTTTTCCAGAGCTTCTTCCATAAGGCTGTCCAGTTTCAGAAGTTCTTTTCTGCAATCAACCTCCGGTTCCGGGCTCATAAAAAACTCTGTGATAAAAGCAGCTCGTTTCTTTCCTGCCGGAGAAAGAGCATGTTCTGAAAGTCTTTTCTTTCTTCCTCCATCATCGCATACCAGAATACAGGTAAAAATCTTCATCATCTTCAGTGACAGGTAAATATTCCAGGTACGAATAGCCGGCAGTACCTGATGAATCGTCCAAGCACTGAAAAAATTTGCGCGGATACCGTGGGACGGATAAAAATGCAGAGGATTCTTTCCAGTCTCATACATCAGCATACGGTCAAATTCTTTTTCCAGAAGTGTATGGGAAATCTTGCCCTCTTTTGCTACCTGGTTTACATAGGAGTGACAGGTAGAATCCAGAATATAGTGGCATCCAAATCCCAGCATATATGCCATCAGTGCCGGATTTTTTTCTTTCCTGACCCTGGCCATACCTTTTTCAAAAAATTCCCTTGCTTTTTCTCCATGCATCTTTACTCCATACTGTGTCACCGGATTTTTTGATATAAAATAATAAAAGAGAATATCCGGGCCATGCTGTCCGATCCGATACAGATTTCCATTGCTGCGGATCAGATGCTGCAATTTTTCAGGAAGTTTTCGGCAAACCCTTTTTCCAAAAAGATCATGTGTGTAAGTTGTGGGCATTTTCTGTTCCTCCTCTTTTGCTTATAAAGTGGACATAATCCTCCCCCTGTACAGCAGATTCTGGTATCTGTTAATGTCTTCTGCTTTCTATACATCCAGTTTCAACTGAATTTCTTCCTCAGCCTCCGCCTTAAAATCTTCCAGCTGAACAGGATCCATTTCCGGAAGTTCATCAAGGCCCTGAACACCAAAGCAGCGCAAAAATTCCTCCGTTGTTCCAAGAAGGATCGGACGTCCCGGTGCATCCAGACGGCCAAGTTCTCTCACCAGATCATAATCCATCAATTTATTAATGGCATGATCACATTTCACACCACGGATTTTTTCAATTTCTGCTTTTGTGACAGGCTGTTTGTAGGCAATGATCGAAAGTGTCTCAAGCATAACATCTGTCAACGTTGGTTTTTTCGGCTGTGCAGCAATCCTTATAAGGGAATCGTAATATTCTTTTTTTGTGCAAAGCTGAAAGGAATTCTCTAATTCAATAATCTGAATTCCCCGTTCTTCCTCCTGATAATGAATCATCATATTGCGGATGATATTCTCTGTTGTTGTAACATCCTGCTGGATTGCTTTGGCAATACGGCTTAATTCTACTGCTTCGCCCATTGCAAAAAGAATCGCTTCAATTTCCCCTTCAATTCGTTTGATTTCCACTTATCGTCCTCATTCCTGCTGTGTTATTCTTCCGCAAACTCTGTCAGATTCTTCCATGTTTCCGGATCCGTGATAACTTCTATGTGAATATCATCAAAAAGATCTGCCTGTTCTGCATGAACATGTCCCATTTTCATCAGCTCCAAAATCGAAAGAAACGTAACGATCAGCTGTACTCTGGAATGCTGATCTTCCATCAGCTGCCGAAAACTGAATTTACGATGTTCTTTTGCATAGTCCCGCATCTCCAGGAGTTTGTCTGACAATGAAATTTCTTCTTTTTCGATCCGGCCAAATTTGCTTCGGATAGGATCAATTTTATTTTCCTGCCTGCGGATCAAGCTCTGATAAATCGCACTCATCTTTTCCAGTGTCAGCCCCCGCAGGAGTTCCTGTGGATCAGATGGTGGTGCATATTGCAGCACTTCCTCCGGAAGATCCTGTTTCCGGTAATAAACTCCTGCCGCGTCCCCGAGTCTGTCCCTTAATTCATAGGACATATATTTGTACATCTTATATTCCAGAAGTTTCTGCACCAGTTCTGCTCTCGGATCTTCCTCTTCACCTTCTTCGTTGATTTCTTTAGGAAGGAGCATTTTGCATTTGATATCCAGAAGAGTAGCTGCCATGACCAGAAACTCGCTCATAACGCCAAGATCTTCCTTCTCCATGGAATGCAGATATTCCATATACTGGTCTGTGATCTCCACAATAGGAATATCATAGATATCAATCTTGTTTTTGTCAATCAGATGCAGCAGCAGATCCAACGGACCCTCAAACACATTTAATTTAACAGATATTGCCATAACATTTCCTCATTTCATTTATTCGGAAGGTTTTACATCAATCACCAGCAATTCTCTTGGGTTGCGTATCCTCAGAGGAAGCGTATGCTCTCCAAGTCCTGCACTGACAAACATGTGCTGGTTTCCCTTATGAAAATCTCCGCAGCAGAAAGGCGGCAATACCAGATACTGAGGAGAAGAAAGCCCATGATGCTCACTGAATCGTACAACACCTCCATGATAATGTCCGGACAAGATCATATCTGCACCCCATTCATAATATGTTTTTCCGTATTTGGGGTTATGTGCCAGGAGAACCTGCATTCCATTTCTTCCCGGTTTTCCTATCAGTTTTTCCATGACTTCTTTTTTTAGTTTGGGAGATCTTGGCTTATGATAATATTCAATAGGCAGTTCCAGCCCCCAGAAACAGATGCTGTTTCCTTTCAGGATCGCACGTTCATGTTCATTTCTCAGAATATGCACCCCCGCCTTTTTCAGCGTTTTTTCATATATCCTGTATTGTTTTCCGTTTTCTTCTGAAAGAGACATTTTATATTCATGATTTCCCAGGGCATAATATACCGGAAAATACTGTGCAAGCTCTTTCAGCAATTTGCATGCAGTCACCAGCGTATCCGGACAGGTACGTACCGCCATATCTCCGGCTGACAGTACAGCATCCGGTTTTTCCCTGCGTATCGCTTCAATAAGTCCGGCATTATCTCTTCCGTAAGAAAATCCATGAAGATCTGCAAGTAAAACAAATCGTATCCCTTCCGGATTCCGGATTTTATTCGTATAAATCTGGTATTTTTTTATTCTGAATTTTTTCATTTTATTTTCCAAAACCACAATTCGGGAATGTACAGACCGGACAGTTCAGACAGAGTCCACCTTCTCCAAGTGCGTTAATTTCTTCCGCTTTTATTTTATCATCTGCCATTATTCTCGGAAGGATCAGGTCAAATACTGTCCTTTTTGCATACATGACACATCCCGGAAGGCCGAGTACCGGAATCTGTCTTCCATTCCGTTTCAGATATGCCACCAGAAGCATTGCTCCCGGAAGTACCGGTGCGCCATAAGTTATGATCTCCGCTCCCGTATCACGGATTCCTCCGGGGGTTCGGTCATCAGGATCCACACTCATTCCTCCGGTACAGATGATCAGATCCGCCCCCTCATCTGCAAAAGAAAGAACTTCTTCTGTGATCAGTGCTTTGTCATCACCCGGCATTACCTGCCCGATGATTTCAGTTGGAAATTCAGAAAGTTTTTCTTTCAGCACAGGAGTAAATGTATCCCGGATCAGGCCTTTTCTGATCTCACTTCCGGTTGTGACAATACCGACTTTTTTTTGATGATAGGGCAGGATATCAAAAACAGGATACTCTCCTGCAGCTTCTTTGGCAGCGTCCATTTTCTCTTTTTCGATCACAAGAGGAATAATTCTGGTCCCTGCGATCTTATTTCCTCTTTTTACCGGAAAGTCCCCATGTCTGGATGCGATCATCATCTCTCCAAGAGAATTGACTGCCACAAGTGCTTCTCGTCGGATCTTCAGAACACCATCTATTTCTGATACCACTTCTATCTTACCTTCTTTGATATCTGTTCCATGCATTTTCAAGGAATCGCCCGCACAGATTCTGTAAAGAATTTCTGCCGCCTCATTTTCATGAAGGATTCCTTCTTTTTTTTCCCAGACAAAAAGGTGTTCTTTTCCTACTGAGAGCAAAAGCGGTATATCGTCTTCTTTTACCACATGCCCCTTTTTGAAAAGAACGCCTTTTTTTTCATCTTTTATGATCTGTGTGATATCATGGCACAGAATGTGTCCTACTGCATCTTCTGTTCTGATCTCTTTCATGCAAAATCCCTTCTCTGTTCTGTTATTTCTCCAATCCGCTTTATTATACATCCTGTCAGGCATTTTTGTCAAAAACATGTTTGCATTTACAAAATGCTGCCTATAAAAGATATTCCCATGCCGCACGTTTCAGCCAGTCGTGATAATCCGCTTTTTGTACTGTCTCTCCATACAGGATATCAATACTTCCTATTTTCTTTCCATTCTGATAGTATTCCTGTTTTCCGGCTTTTTCTCCTTTTTTCACCGGAGCAGTCTGTTCTTCTGGAAGAACCACTTTCTTTTTCACATGATCCGGTTTTGTTCCATCTGTACTGAGATATCGGAATTTTCCTTTATAGACAAGACTGGCTTCCTGCTTTACTCCCTTTCGGATCTTCAGAGGTTTCAATTTTTCCGGTACATCATCTGTATATAATATACATTTTGAAAAGCCATAATTTAAAAGGGCAGCCGCATCACGAAATCTTGTTTTGGGGTCCGGCGCTGCCATCACAGAAGCGATCAGTGTAATCCCGTTTCTTTTTGCCACTGCACTGAGACAATATTTGGCAATACTGGTACTTCCTGTTTTCAGTCCCATACATCCTTCATAACTCCGAAGCAGTTTATTTGTATTCGTCAGAGTAAATTTGGAGGAACCTTTTCTGGTTACATGGGTAATATCTTCCATCCATACCGACGAATATGTAAGAACTTCCGGATACCGACTGATCAGTTCCCGGCTCATAAGTGCAATATCATAAGGAGTGGTATAATGATCTTTTGATTCTGTCAACCCACAACAATCCACAAAATGTGTGTTCTTCATGCCAAGTTTCTCTGCCCTCTGATTCATCTGTTCCACGAAGGCCTGCTCAGTCCCTGCAAGATGTTCTGCCATTGCCACGCTGGCATCATTTCCGGATGCGATCACAATACATTTGATCATGGTTTCTGCTTTTTGTGTTTCCCCTTCTTCCAGATATACCTGAGAACCGCCCATGGATTTCGCATAAGCGCTTGTCGTGATCGTATCATCCAAATGCAGCCTGCCATCCCGAATGGCATCAAAGATCAGGATCAGCGTCATAATTTTTGTAATGCTTGCAGGGCTTCTTTTCGTATCCGGATCTCTGGAATAGATCACTGTGCCTGTCTCTTTCTCCATCAGTACCGCACCTGGTGCTTCAATAAGGTTCTGATTTGAATTTTCCAGCGTTTCGTCAGGTTCTCCCCGGACACCAAGAGGGCTGAAAATAAAATTCAGTGCTATGCTCCATACCACTATACTCTTTTTGATCCTGCTGTATTTCATAAACTCACTCCTATAAAATTCTCTCTGTTCTATTTTAAAGGCTTCTGTCCTGAAATATGCCAGAAATCCCAAAACAGACCGAAGAGAACAAAAGCTCTTTGCTTCCATTCTCCCGGTCTCTTTCTTATGAAAACAGTAAGGGAATCGTATTTTTTATACAGTCATTGTGAGAATACCTGTCATATCTGGCTTTTTCATTCACAAAAGTAAGAGATGCCTCTCTGTTTTCCATTGTTAAGGCAGCAACACCTGTGGCAATTTCTTTTGGATCTTTTCCATAGGCTGCCTCTGCTTCTTTCACGATCCGGACATTTTCTGTATTTGCCAGGATTTCTTTCAGATAGTACCGTAAAACAGGTTTTTCCCAGACTGTATACTGACCCAGGGGAATATTCTGAAATGTAACTGCGGCAACGGCATAGCCATTTTCATCCACTTCGTAACTGTCTGGCACAAAAGTCACATAATCTTCATAATGATGAGAAACGCCCGCCAGATCTGTTCCTTCTACAGAAAAGAAAAATGTTGGATTTCCATGCGCCCAGATAATATCCGCTTCTTTTATTTTCTTCATTACAGTAATCGTTCCAAAAGGCAGGATCACAGGTGTATTTTCGGCCTGCAGAAAAATCTCACTCGTCAACGCACCTTCTTTTTTCTCAAAAACAACGGTTTTGTCATAATTGCCTTTGTAGTTCTCCGGATTTTTTGTTTCCACGATCCGGAACTTCCCACCGTTTTCCTCTGTGATCAGAAGTTCTTCCGTATAGTACGATTCTCTGTCGCTGTCATATCTTAAAATTCTCTTTTCGCCCAGATCATCTTCATAGGCTTTCTTTTCCTGGTTCCACTGATAAACTGTAAATTCCGCTCCGGTAAGCGGCTCTCCAGTATATACATCTGTTTTTTTCAGGCGGATAACTCCCTTATATTCTGGTACTTTTTTATTCTGTACTTCCAGAAAAAGACTTACGCTTTCATCTGATATATCTACTTCCTGTTCCCATTTTCCTTCATATCCTTTCGGATTCCTGGTTTCTGTTATTTTAAATTTTCCGGTATTATCAGCTGTCTGCAAAAGTTCTTCACTGACATAAAGCTGCTGTTCACTGTCATATTGCAGAACTGTTCCTGTTGTCTTATACGCTTTCCTGGCAGCACTGTATTCATACAGCCTAAACTCTGCATCTTCCAGAATATCTCCGGTTTCTTCATCCGTTTTCCGGATTTCAATTTTCCTTTTATTTTTCTGATAATTCAGGGCTTCAAAGGTAAAGGTTTTAGCTGTTCCTGGCTCTGTCAGCCTGATATCTTTCTGCCAGTTTCCAGTATAATTTACAGGTGCTTTTGTCTCACGGATGCGGAATTTTCCCTGATTATCCTCCGTATAAGAAAATTTTTCCGAATTATAGGTTCGCTTCTGTTTGTCATAAGTCAGTGCTTTTCCGGTTTTTCCATAACTTCCTGTCTTCTTGCTCCATTCATATAAAGTAAATGCCGCACCGGCAAGCGGATCTCCGGTATCACCATCTTTTTTTGTAATAACAACTGTTCCACTGATATCCATAATATCTGTCACACTTACAGCCGTTGTTTTTCCGGATAAAACAGTAAAACTTTTAATCGCTGTGCTTAAGAGATAGCCTGTTGGTGCCTTTATTTCTTTCACATAATATTTACCCGGAATCAATTTGGAAAATGTGTAAACTCCCGTTTTATCTGTGGTTCCGATTTCTATCCTCTGATCTTTTTTATATCTGGTACGGTAACCGGACTTCAATGCTTCTGCCGCATAGATCGCATACTGTGCACCTGCAATCTTTTTTCCGGTATTAGCCTCTGTCTTGGTAATTTTTACATTTCCGTAACCAGATGGTTTCATTGAAAACGTGAGCTGTCCTCTTGTTCCCTGATATACGTATGCTCCAAAATCCTGCACTCCATCTTTTCCTGTCTGTGATTTTCCATCTACCAGAATATAAGAAACCGGCTGTAATAGCATTTTACAGGAATACTTTTGTGATGCTGACGTCTCCAGTGGAAAGATCAGGTAAAAGCGGGCCCCATCTTTCAGAGTCAGACTTGTACCACTCATCATATTCGGACTTGTCAGATGTGCTTCCCGGTCTGCTGCACTTTCCCAATAGGCAAGCTGCCAGGTTGCTGTGGCCGGCCTGGTTATTATAATCCCATTTCCCGCTTTTCCTCCATCTGTTATTTTCAAAAGCGGGCTCATCTGAAATCCGTTTTTCATACTATTCGGTATATACGGCAGATTGTCCGGCCTCGATCGAAATACACTAAGTGGAATTGTCTGACCAGTTGCAGATATCCAGCCGTTTTCTCCATAAACAGACAAAGCAGCTTTATTTCTGGGTGGAATCGTCAATGTCCTGATCTTATTCAGGAAACGGTTGATTCCCACATGCTCCACCTCAGTTTCTGTCGCATAGCCACAATCATTAAAATATGCTTTAGAAAGAGCAATGTGTGTAAAAACATATCGATTCTGCCATTTCGACCAGTTTATGTGACCGCAGGATGGATCATAACTGGTTCCCAGATCTCCCGGACCGCCATATCCAAAATACAGCAGTTTCTGAACTGTAGAATTTTTCAGCACTTTGACTGCATCATTTTTCAGTGTAGTGCTGTCCACGCCATCTTTTGTGGCTTTCAGACAATATAAGGGAGAAACTTTTTCTGCTCCCGTATCATCTACATAGTGTACGGATCGATAAGTGCAGCCCATGCGGGTCTGGTTTCCGGATCCCCAGAAATCATTTGCAGCTGTCCAGATTTCATCACAGTAAACTCTTGTCCAGACATCCAGGTAGTACTGAGAAGCACCCAACGCAGTAACCGCAAGAGTCTCATTGTCGTCTGCCGTTACCTGTGCACTTTCCGTCTGCGTAAAACTCTCCGCAAGAGCCGGTGAAAACGCAATCATTTCTCCATTTTCAATATCCTGGATCAGTTCCTGTGCTTCTTCGCTGTTTCCGGTCAGAAGATCTGCATTTTCCTCCGAAAAGACCGCAAAATCCGCTTCCTCACCGGACTGCTGCTCTTCTTCTGAAAAAATTTCTGCTGTTTTCTTATCATTTTCAGAAAAATTTCCAGACTGTTTATTTTCCGAAATCTCTGTTTCGGAATCACCCTGTGCCAGTGTTTCTTCTGTATCAGAAACTACATTTTGTTCCTGCTGTATACTTTCTGTTTCTGATCCACCATCTTCTGGATCTTCATTTTCCACAGCTTCCTCTATCTCTGGCAGATATTCTGAAGAGATTCCCATAACCGTACTGGCAGAAGCAGCTATGGAGGAACCAGAGATCAGCAGTGCCAGCAATGTACCGGTTATTTTTCTTTTCAATTTTTTCTTCCTCCTTTCCTGAGTACCAGAATTCCGGCAAGAAGGGCCACTCCTTCCAAAATCAGGAAAAATCGGATTCCTGTATCATCTCCTGTTTTTACCGGAGCTGTTTTCCCGGAAGAAGTTCCTGTTTTCCTAGAATATCCATCAGAATTTTCTTCTTTTTCGGACTGCCCGGCAGGAGTTTGAGATGGCTGTATTTTTTCTTTTTGATCTTCTTCTACGGAAAATATCCATTTTACATCCCCGTTACGAAGTGCAAAATCATTATTAAGCTCTGATGGAACTGTAATCTGGAACTTCATTTCTCCGGATTTTCCCGGTTGGAATATTCCCAGCGAAACAGCTTTATTCAGAGAAACAGCCAAAAGATCTCCGGAATACAGTTTCTTTCCATCCATTGATATCACAAGCTTTAACTTTTTCAGAAATTCCTGATCTTTCACAGACTTACATTCCGCTGAAGTGCGGAAAAAAATCTCCGCCGTATTTTCCGTTGCATTTTTGATCTTAACAGAATCCTCAAGAACATCTCCCGGCATTGCCGCAGAAAATCCTGCAAAGAAATCTTCCGGAGCCGCGATCAGTTTATGTGCGTCTCTCTCAAATACTACCCTGAGCTTAACCTGACTCTTCCGTTTTACAACCCGGCCGTTGGTATCATGTATGCATCGCAGGATCTCCTGATTTCCCCAGGGCGACATAGCATTAAAATCCGGTGAAAAATTTGCAGCCTGAATGGCATCTGCCACGATCGTGATCCCCAGTTTTTTCTCCTGATAAGGTTCTGTCCATTCTTCCGGTATTGTCACTCCGGTAAAGATATCTGCGCTTTCTCCCTGCTCCAGCTTTCTGGTACAGTAAAAATACGCACCTTTTTTTACCCAGTATTTCGGCATTCCCGTCAGATTGGTGTCATTTAATCCTTTTCGGTTTTCCAGGTTATCTGCATACGTGATCTTCACTCTTACCCAACACGGTTCCGAACGATTTGTGATCCTTGGGATTTTGGATATCCTGTCACCAGGAAGGACCATTTTCTGATTCTGATACAAAATTTCTTTTCCATTCTTTTTTTCCAGTTCTTTCATCGAAATATTGATATCACCGGTAGAAATATGGTTCGTCACAGTTACTGAATCCGAAAATTTTCCATACGCAGATACACACATTGCAATACTGCCAGCTGTCAGAATTCCCGCCAGTATCCATTTAAGAAATTTCTTCAAGCTTTTCACTCCTCTCTGTATCTGCAGATATCGGGTTTTTAAAATAGTTCCAGGCACTTTCAAAATCAGAAAATCCTTCTGCCTGAACCGATTCTTCATACACATTGATCTCAAAGTCAGTAATGCTGTCCTTATATGTATCATCGATCTTAGACGAATCAATGCGGAATCCGCTGCATAAAGGTGTGGTTTTCTCTCCTTCCGTGACAACATTTCGATAGTAATAATACCCGTCTTCATTGTTATACAGCCAGTTTACTGTATCCAGTCCAAGAAGTTCCACCCCTTTTCCAACATCATAATTGGAGTAGGAAAGAGCCATTCTCACATAACAATCCGCATGAAATCCTCTTTCACCACCGGAAAAGTTTCCTGCCCAGATTTCTTTAATATAGGAGGGATTCTCTTCCACTGGTGTCGGAGTCGGATCCGGAAAATTTTCTTCTATTTCTGTTGTCACATGTCCTACTGCCAGTGTATTTACTTTCTGATCAGAAGCGGAAAGATATGCAGCTGTTCCTGCTGTCAAAAGAAAACCGGCAGTAAGAAAAAAACATACAGAAATTTTCAGATTTTTCATCTGGTGACACCACCAGCCTGTCCTTTATTCTGATTTACATATTTCTGATATGCAGCCTTGGCCTGTTCCAAAACAGTTGTACTGTCATCCCCGGTATTCATGGACTGAATCGCATAAGCACGCACCGGCATATCCAGCTGCTGTGTATCCAGCTGTCCTTCAATGATATTGGCAAAAGTTACTGTGTCAAACAGTGTTGTTGTTTTTTCTCCCGGATTTAAAATATGGTTGTAAGCGTAGGTATACACCATATTCTGTCCGATTTCCTTTTTTTCCAGCTGTGTCCAGTCATTGTTCTTTGCATAACTGAAAAGTTCTGTTTTTGCCAGGGCATTTCTGGTCCCGTCCTGAGCCGCGGTAATTACTTCACTGACAGGCACCGACACCTCCAGATACACAAACGCTTCGTTTACGCCAACATTCTTTACATATGGATCTTTTTTGATCACCTGAGTAGGAACAATCTTTGTATTCTCTTCCGGTTTCCACCCTGGTTCATCCAGTTCAATATCTACTTTACCCACTGTAAAACTGTTGGTAGTTGTTTCAAAATCTGTAAGATATGCCGCAGTTCCTCCAGCTGCCAGTGCTGCGATCATTGCTCCAAGTGCGATTCCTTTTACCATTTTTCTGTTTTTCATCATAAATTCATTCCTCCATGCAATTTTTTTTATTCTTTTTTGGGGTATATGCCAGATCAAAGATCACTGACAGACCTGCCATAATACATACGGCAGTAAATGGGATCCGGGCTTTCAGAAAATATATGATATAGCCCAGATAAGGCAGGCAAAAGACCACCCGCCCGATGATCTGCGACTTTGCCACAGGAATCGGATCTGCGTTCTTGTTGGCATCGCCTTTTGTGATAAAGGTACCTTCTTCTTTCTTCACAACTCTGTGTGTAACAACGGTATCTTCATTATGAAATGTGATAATATCTCCCGTTTCAGGGGAATACGCTCCTTCTTTTGTAAAAACAACGGCTCCTGTTGGAATCTTCGGTTCCATGGATCCGGAATAAACCACATATGGGCGTATCCCGAAAAGACCCGGAAGGAGAAGTACCATAGCAACTATGAGCATCAAAAACAAAGCTGCATTAAATATACATCGAAACAATATTTTCATTTCTATATTCTGTTTTATATACTATTTTGACAAAGATTTCCTGCTGTGGGAAAAGAAGTTTTTTATCCCGATCGTCCGAAAGATCTGGCGGCGACCGGCCCCAAATATACTGGTCCATAAAAACCTGCTTTCTGTCTGTTTCGCAATAAAAATTGTGGATATCATATGGAACGGAACCGTTCCGAAAAGTTCGTCTTATAAAGACGCTTATAGATAAAAATAAGATCTGTTTCAGATGTTGTTATTATAAAACCGGACTGCTGATAAGTCAACGAAATTCGTCCGACAAAATTCGACCATAAATTCCGACTTTCCAGAGAATTCCAGAAAGGAACTGCCACAGTCTTTTACTCCGGCAGTTCCCGGCAATTACTGTTGCGTAAGAGAATAAATGCACTCCAGCGGAATCATCATGATCTCCTGTATTTCTTTTTTCTCCTCTTCTCTGTTTTTTCCTGTAACCGGAATTTCGATTCGAAAAGCCGGCTGATGTATTGTTTCGCCATAAAACTGTTCAGGCCTTCCCATATTTCTGCGGTCCGACTGTTTCTCATAATCCATAGAATATCGTTCCAGTTTTCCTCTTGTACATTTTTTCAGATGACGCGCCAGGCGATAGCCTTTCTGACCAGCAGAAAATCCCTGTTCCTGCCTGTAATAGATGATCTTTTTTCCTGAACTGCAAAAAACCAGGAGCCCCCTGCTTGCATATTCCTGAAAGATGCGTATCAGTGCTTTTGTCTCATTTTCACTTGCCGGCTGCTGGTGTATCTTTTTTCTGTTGCAAAAACTGGTCGGAAAATTTAAAGCCGGATCCATTCCCCTGGCATTGCACACAAATTCATCACAGGGAACATCCTGCATTTTCAGCATCTGCCGAAAGATTGGATTACGCACAGTTCCATAGCCTTTTCGGCAGATCTCATATCCATCCGGATTCACTACCGGAATAATACAAAGTCTTGTCTGATCCAGAAGTTTTCTCACCTCATAAAATTCCTGAACAGTCCATCCACACTCATAATTCCGGCAAAGTTCCACTGCTGTTTCCGCAAGCCTGTCCGACATCTGCCCATCTGTTCCGGAAAAACCAGCTATACAGAAAATACATAGATCTCCGGTCCCTATTTCAAGCATGGGGATCATCCGGTCATCGTGGCTTTTTCCGATCACACGGAACTGTGTGAATTTCTGATATCTCTGAGCCGCTTCCCAGAGCAGATAATAAATATTTTCATAGGTTTTTTCCTGTACTGTTTCCATCTTTTCTTTCCCCCGATCTTTCCGTCATTTTATTATCTATGTATGCGGGAAAGCATAAAAAAAGAACCGGTATCTTAACACCGATTCCTTTTATTCACAAAATAATTCAGGATTCCGCTACCTACAATGATCACCATGGCAACCGCAACCACTCTCTTGGCGGCTTCCTGGGGCAACTGCCCCTTTGATCCAATGGAAGCCTCATAAAAAGTCAGCGTATAATCAATTTCATGAGGTGCCCCCATGGCCAGTGTATCTGCGATCACTTCCATTTTATCATCCAACGCAGTAACTGGTATGGTAAATACAGAATTTCTGCCCTCTTCGCTTTCGTTCTGGAACTTCTCCCCGTCAACGATCATATAATCATAATTGGAACTGCTCCACTGAAGTTCTGCATACATTCTGCCATTCTTCACCAGCATCAGTGTTGGAGAAGATACACTGGCTTTTCCACTGCCGCCTTCCAGATCTACCTGTATGGAATATTCCCCATCCTCCAGATCTGTTTCTATTCCATTTTCCTTCTGCGCCGCAGCCACAGATACCGGTCCTGCCAGCATCAGTGCGAGAAACAGTACCGGCATTATCTTTATCATGTATTTCATTTCTTTTCTCTCCATTTTCCCGTTCTTTTTGTATCACTATAGCACAATGCATGTTTTCTGTAAAGAACCCTTCCGCCTGTTGAAATGTTCCCTGCTTTCAAGTATAATAGAGAGAAATTTGTGTACAAACGAAAGGAATGAACAGAGATGATCGAAACTAAAAATCTCACCAAAACCTTCGACAGTTTTACTGCTGTGGATTCTCTGGATCTTCGCATAGAAACCGGCGAATTTTTTGGACTTCTTGGTCCCAATGGTGCCGGCAAAACTACTACGATCAGTCTGCTTTCCACTTTGCTTCTGCCCACTGCCGGAGAGATCCTGATCAATGGGCAGACACTGGGACGCAACCGACCGGATCTGAAACGTAAGATCAGTGTGATCACACAGGAATATTCCATGCGTCAGGATATGAATATGGATGAGATCATGGAATATCAGGGACGTCTTTATTTCATGCCCAGGAAAGAAATCAAAGAAAAAACAGAAGAACTTCTGGATTTCTGCGGACTTCTTCCTTTTCGAAAACGTACGGTACGTAAGCTTTCCGGAGGAATGAAACGAAAACTCATGGTATGCCGCGCTCTTCTCACAAGTCCCGAAATTCTTCTTCTGGATGAACCTACTGCAGGAATGGATGCGCTCTCCAGGCGGCAGATGTGGAATCTTCTCCGTCAGCTCAACGGAAAAAATCTTACCATTCTTTTAACCACTCATTATATGGAGGAAGCTCAGTCTCTCTGCAACCGGGTAGCGCTTATGGATCACGGCAAACTGGAAGAGATCAACACGCCCTCCGGTCTGATCGAAAGTCTGGGTAAATATACCGTTGACCAGGAAACTCCCGAAGGTCCCAAAAGCCACTATTTTCACAGCAGAGCTGATGCTATTGCTTTTCTGTCCTCTCTGGACGGGCAGTGTACCCTTCGTGAAACAACTCTGGAAGATGTTTTTGTAGAACGTGCAGGCAGACACCTGATGCAGCGATGATCTGCCATATATCATATTACTAATTTAATAGAATGGACGATGAATATCATGGGAATACTTACTATTTTATGGGAAAAATGGGTAGAATTTCGAAGAGATTTTTATAAGATCACACTGGCTGCCATGATCGCACCTTTAATGTATCTTATTGTTTTCGGAATGGGAATACAGACCTCTTCCCACGGGGAACCTTATCTGAACTTCCTGATCCCCGGAGTCGTTTCACTGACTACTATGAACGGAAGTTTTAATGCAATTGCCCAAAACTTAAACGTACAGCGTCTTTACGAGAAGGCATTTGACCAGGTCATGATCTCGCCAACTCCTCTGTGGCAGTTTATTGCAGGTCAGATCATCGGTGGCAGTCTCCGCGGTCTTTATGCAGGCGGAATCATTCTTCTGCTAACTATGCCCATTGGAACGGGACTGGTCTTCAATGGATGGTCTTTGCTGGTAATGTTTTTAAATGGTGCTGTATTTTCCGCAATTGGAGTTGTCGTTTCTTTCCTTGCGAAAAATCATGCGGATGTGCCCCGTTTTTCCAACTATATCATTATGCCAATGGCTTTTCTGTGTAACACATTCTTCTCTACAGAAAAGATTCCGGGATTTCTCGGCAATTTCGTGGCTGCACTTCCTTTGTCGCAGACCAGCCATCTGATCCGTACCATTGCTTCCGGCGGTGCGGTAAACTACATCAGTATTCTGATCCTGGCAGCTTATCTTGTTGCATTCAGCATTGCCGCTTCCTGGTTTATCTATAAGAAGAAAAATCTGTAACCATGCTCTGCAACTGATGGTTTCTGCTCATTGAACAAAACTTGTCAAGCAGATATTCGCAAGCCATATTCGCTACTTGCTCATAACCGAATAACAATTATATATCTGACAAAAAATCACCGGCTTCTCTGAAGATTGAGAAACCGGTGATTTTTGTTATATCTTTGTTATCCTATTCCGTGATCAGATATCTTTTTTTCTTCTTCTCACAATTACATATCCGCCTGCAAGAAGTGATGCCACGGCAAGTGCTGACATTGTTCCGATCGGTGAATTATCGGCTGTAGATACCGCACTTCTGGAAGTACTTCCATTACCTCCATTGGAGGAAGTTGCTGATGCCTCTCCTGTTACCGTTGCATCCGGATCTGTACCTGTCTGACCGTCTGTACCATCCGCACCAGGAGTTCCCGACGGAGTTAACTCTGCAGATTTGAACTGATATACCGCAGACTCGATGGTATCAAGCGGCTGCCAGTTACCATTGGTGTAAACATATTTCTGGAAGAATACATACAGATTGTAAGTATCTGCTTTTTTAATTCCTTTGGTAGAGCCGATCTTCCATGCTGTATGCTGCTGTTTGGCAGTTGGATTGGCAGCAGTGCTCCAGTAAAGCGGAACCCACTTCACATCACCCTCATTTGGATTCGGATTTGTCGTTCCTGCACCGATAACCGTAAAATCATAGAAGGTATTCGGATAGAACTGAAGTGCATCATCCAGTCCCTGCACAATACTGTCTGTTACAGGCGGAATATTTGCTCCCGGTACATTAGTCGGAGATGGTGTCGGAGTTGCCGGTCTTGAAGACTGAGACAGTGTAATCTTAAAGGATTTTGCTGTTTTTACAACACCATTGATCGTTGGCTGTAAATCAATATCTTTTCCCTTGGAATCTTTCGCTGTGAGGTATACTTCAATTTCTTTATCCGGAAGATTATTAAGTTCGATATTAAAGGATTTATCCGCTTTGATATTTATGCTTCCGCTTCCACCGTCTTTATCGGATCCTTTTACTTTCCAGGTGTAGTTACATACACCATCTGCACCGATGATACAGGTAACCGTAGCGGAAGAATGATCACGCCAGCTTAATCCGGTCCAACGGAGAGACGCTTTCGTGGTAGTGGTTTCTTTCGGACGTCTGGATTCAAGCAGTTTGATCCTCTTGTAGACTTCCTGTTTGTCTTTATCCTCGAACCATACCAGAAGATCAATCTTGTTCTTGGAATCAAGCTTATCCAGCGGGATTGAGAAATTACCTGCTTTGGAAACATCAACTTTGTTCTTTTTATCATTTTTTGCAGTTTTACCACGTACTACCCATTTATAATAGCAGGTTCCTGCTTTGGTAGTATTCAGGGTTACGGATACCTTTGTACGGCCTGACCACTTGGAACCAACTGCTTTTATAACCGGAGCCGCAGTCTGTGTAATGGTCTTTTTTGCAGGCTCTGCATTTACAGATCCATCATTTGCTTTTACCCATACATAGAGATCAACTACGCTGCCTGTAAGGTTCTTAAGAGAAACGCTTGCTGTTTCTCCAGCTGCGATCGCTACGCCCTCAGTGGCGTCATCTATGGATGGAGCTGCTGCACCTTTCGCAACCCATTTATAGTAGTATGTACCGTCTTTATCTGAGGTGATCGTTGCTGTTGCGGTAGTTGATCCGTTCTTCCATGTAGAGTCTGTGATCTTAACGGTCGGTCTGTTGGAGACGAGTGCTCCTGTAGTGGTATCTACTTTAAAATTCTTATCTCCCTCATACTGTGGAGCCAGAACGCCAAGCGCTGCTTTAAAAGCTTCATCTGTGACATCTTCAGATTTTGCGATAGCAACATAATTCTCTGCCGCATTTTCTACAGAAAAACCGATCTTTGGAGACGTGATCTCTCCATTGACAACAATTTTTCCGTCTGTACCTGCAAGCACTACATTGGCTGCTGTCTGGCCGTCTGTCTTTGTATTTCCGGTGATCGTTGGCTCAGTATCTGCTGCTCCGTCACCTTTCTTTACAAGGATCATACCTGTACTGTAGACAGCTCCACCATCAGAATGATTGTTACTGATCTGACCGCCTGTGATCTGAACAGTTCCACCTTCATTAAAAATAGCTGCTCCTCTTGCAGTTGTCGTATTATTGGTAAGAGTAATGCCTGTTGTCATGGCAAATTTCGCACCGGATGCTACATGGACCAGAGAACCTGTCACCTGTGTTTCACCTTCAACGGAACCATCAACAGAGAGTGTTCCGGCTCCTTCCGCAACATCTCTCTTTGCCATGTAAAGGATACCGTTTACCTCGAAAAGATTGCCGGCATAGCTGTCCGCACGCTCAATTTTGGCATTCTCATCTTCTCCGACAATTGCAATTCCTTTATTTGCCGGAATTGTAACAGTGTTTGTAAGGGAAATCGTTCCACTGATAATAATCTTTGTAAGATCTGACTCCTGTACATTCGTCGTATCACTCAGTTCCGGAGCTTCATTGATAACTTTCTGAAGTTCTTCTTCACTTTTTACCACAGTTCCCTGCTCCGCTGTCTCCGCAGCAGCCGCCGCCTGTTCCTGTTCCAGCTGCTGCTGGGCAGCCTCAGCCTGAGCCTGTGCTTCTGCTTCTGCCTGAGCCTGCGCTTCTGCTGCTGCCTGGGCCTCAGCATCTGCTGCAGCCTGTGCCCCGGCATCTGTATCAGTCTGAGCATCCGCCTGTCCATCTGTATCTTCCTGCTGGCTGTCCGCTCCGTCTACATTTGTCTGGGCATCAAACTCTGTGCCATCTGCAGCTCCTGTATTCTCCTCTGCAGCCTGGGCCTCGGCAGCTGCTGCGCCTGTATCTTCAGCAGCAAATGCTGCGGCAGGTGCCATTCCCACTGTCATGGAACCGGCAAGCAGGACTGCAAAAAGTTGCTTTTTTTTCATTTATAAGTCCTCCTGTTCGAGTTGATCTGTCTATTCAATTCAATAATCAGAAAAAGTATAGCACACCGTCCAAAAAAAGTAAAGCGGATGCAACACTCCGCTTTACCGGGCATCCGCTTACGGACGGACCTGTCCGTTTCCGTAAATGATATATTTGGTTGTCGTCAGTGCAAGAAGTCCCATTGGTCCTCGTGCATGAAGTTTCTGAGTGCTGATTCCAATCTCTGCACCAAACCCAAATTCATTTCCATCGGTAAACCGCGTGGATGCGTTCACATAAACGGCCGCCGCATCTACCTCATCCAGGAATTTCTGAGCATGGCTGTAATCATTGGTAATGATCGCCTCTGAATGTTTTGTATTATATTTATTAATATGTGCAATGGCTTCCTCTACAGAATCCACTACTTTTACAGAAAGAATATAATCCAGATATTCTGTTCCCCAGTCTTCTTCTGTCGCAGGAACAGATTCCGGCATCAGTGCACCGGCATCTTTATCCGCACGCACTTCCACATGCTTCTCTTTCAGGCGCTCTGCCAGAACCGGAAGAAAAGCGTCCTTTACCTTGCGGTTTACAAGAAGAGATTCGCAGGCATTGCACACACCTACACGCTGTGTTTTGGCATTGATCACAATATCAGCAGCCATCTGAAGATCTGCGGTTTCATCCACATAAATATGGCAGTTGCCGGTTCCTGTCTCGATCACCGGAATCGTGCTCTGGTTTACGACCGCTTTGATCAAGCCTCGTCCTCCCCGTGGTATGAGAACGTCTACATATGCGTTCATCTTCATAAATTCTGCTGCTGTCTCCCTGGAAGTATCTTCGATCAGCTGGATCGCATTCTCAGTAATCCCGCAGGATCTCACGGCTTCACGGATACATTCCACAATCGCGGTATTGGAATGAATGGCATCACTTCCACCTTTCAGGATGACAACATTTCCGGTTTTAAAGCAAAGTCCGAACGCATCAGAAGTTACATTTGGGCGTGCCTCATAAATGATCCCGATCACGCCTAGTGGTACCCGTTTCTGTCCGATCATAAGTCCGTTGGGACGTTTTTTCATGCCGGTAACTTCTCCTATCGGATCTTCAAGACCTATAAGCTGGCGAAGTCCGTCTGCCATTCCCTCAATACGCTCCGGTGTCAGCATCAGACGGTCAATGAGGCCCTCTGACATCTGATTTTTTCTTCCGTTTTCCACATCCAGGGCATTGGCTTTCAGAATTTCTTCTGTGTGCTCCACAAGAGCTGCTGCTGCAGCTTCAAGGGTTTTGTTTTTATCATTTGTAGAAAGATTTCGAAGAACGGTCTCTGCATCTTTTGCATTCTGTCCCAGTTTTTCAAGCATTTCATTCATTTCAAATACTCCTGCCTTTCTTTCTGTCTCTTTATTGCATTTCAGCATTTTACTGCATATCGCGATAGATCTTTTCTTCGGTAACAACAACCTGTGGCCGGATATCTGTCGGTTCTGTGGGAACTTCCGGAAGGATCTGGAAGGAAAAACCTACCGCAACTCTGCAGATTCCCGGATGTTTCTCCAGAAATCGATCATAAAAACCGCCGCCATAGCCTACACGGTCACATTTCTCATCAAATGCAACTCCCGGCATGATCATCATGGCATCTTCCCATGAAACAGTTTCTCCGTCTTCCCTTGGCTCCGGAATTCCAAAATAACCGGATTCCAGCTGTGAAAAATCCGTCAGTTTATAAAATATCATATCTTTCCCGAATACCTTCGGTACAGCCACTTCTTTGCCATCTTTCCATGCCTGCTCGATCATATAACGGGTGATCACTTCATGATTGTAATCTGCATATGCCATGATCCGCTCTGCGTTTCTGTATTCCGGAAGTTTCGCCAGTGTCTCTGTGATCACATGGCTTTTTTCCTGAATCCAGGCATCATCATGTTCTTTTCTGGCTTTAAAGATTCTTTTTCTAATTTCCTTTTTTTCTTCCATATTTTTCTCCCAGGTTGGTGATACTGCCATCCTTTTCTTTGATATCGATATTATTCAGATGTGCACGAAGGCTTCCCTTTACCGCATCCAGATACTCTTTGCGCAGCTTCGCCTGTTCTACTTTTTCCTCTTCCGTGAGGCCTACACTTTTCTGTTTATGTGCCAGTGCGTTGATTCTGTCGATCTTGATATTGTCCATCATAATAATTATTCTCCTTACAGCAGTTTCTCAATATAATCAATGAGGAAGAATTCTTCTTTCTTGTTTCCAACAAACAAAGTTCCGCAGTTCTTACCCTCCACGATCCTGTGGATATTATGGAAATCATTTCCATTGGCAATAACCATGTCCGCTCCGGCTGCTGTTGCAATGATCGCAGCGGTAAGTTTGGTTGCCATTCCACCGGTTCCCACATTGCTTCCTGTGGAAGATTTTCCAAGTTTTCTCATATTGTCATCCATATTTTCTACAATGTCAATAAACCGGGCATCAGGATTGGAATTGGGATCGTCCGTGAAAAGTCCGTCAATGTCAGACATCAGGATCAGAAGATCCGCGCCGATCAGAGCCGCAACTACAGAAGAAAGTGTATCATTATCTCCGAATTTTACCAGATTCTGGAATTCATAGGAAGAGACAGAGTCATTCTCATTTACAATAGGGATCACGCCCTCTGCCAGAAGCTGATTAAAGGTATTCTGAGCATTCCTGCGGTTGGTATTATTGACCATAGTATTCTTGGTCATCAGGATCTGCGCCACCATCTGATTGTATTCTCCAAAAAGTTTCTGATAGATAGTCATCAGTCTGGCCTGGCCAACTGCCGCACATGCCTGTTTCTTTTCAAGCTCAGCAGGTTTTCCCTTCATTCCCAGAGCTGCTGCTCCCACAGCAATGGCTCCGGAAGATACCAGAACCACATCTTTCCCCTGGTTGTGAAGATCACTGAGTTCTCTTGCAAGGATCTCCAGTTTACGAAAATCCAGTCTTCCTGTTTCTGAATGGATCAAAGATGAAGATCCGATCTTGATTACGATACGTTTCTTGTCTTTCAGACGTTCTCTGTAATTTGCATTCATGTTTCCAATTCTCCTGATACCTGTATATTCACTGCATGATCCGGCCAACCATATTATTGTCCGGATCTGCTTTTTTCTTTATATGATACGGGCTCTGATTCGCTGTATACGCTTCCCGCTTTCTATTGATATGTGACAGAATCAATCCTGTCGTTCTGTACGATCTCAACCCAGGTAGTTCCCTGATTTAAACGGATCTCCTGTTCATTTCCATCATAATAATGAGTTATTCCCCAGGGTGAATCTTTCTCCCAGCGGATATCGATGGCTTTTCCTCTGGTAATAAACTTACCTTCTCCTCCGGAAATGGCATCAATATTCAGATATCCGTTTCCGTCGTAAGCCGGGCATGAGGAATACTGCAGGATAATATTATCGCAGGTTATCTGCTGGTTATCCAGCTGATCTACATGTTCCTTTCCGAACTGGAACCGTTTGTATTCCCCGGATGTCTCATCGTATTCATACCATGGATGGTTATCTGTGAAATTATCCAGTTTCACTGTATTAGCGGTGATCCCATCCTCCGGTACGATTTCCACCCCATCTTCCGCAAAAAGATAATGTCCCTCGTAGTCTTCTTTATATTCCTGGCTGTATCCCATGGCATCAATACCAGCCTGAAGGTGTGCAGCATCTGTATAGGCATTGTGAGGTGCCTTCCTGTCACTGGTCCGGAAAAATGCCAGTTTTCCCATCTGGATCCCGTTGAGATTGTCGATCACATGCTGTTCCAGATAAGGCAGGGCATAAGCCGCCTGTCCATAATGCGCGTAAATCGCATTGAATTCATTGGCATAAAAGAGATAATAATCGCGGCAGCTGCGTACAGACCCGATCCGTTCCAGCTGATCGTAATCTTCAAGAATTCCCATAAGACGGGTAATGTTTCCCTCTACCGGAGCTTCATACACAACTCCGGCATGATTGATCCCACTCTGCGGCGCACCGGAACTGTTGTTGCCCATCATAACGGCAACCGGCCGCCGGCGTCCGATGCTCTCGGGAACATTCTCACCGGTAAGATAGCTCTTTACCTGTGTTTCTGCCTGACTGCCTGTATTCGGCTCAAAGCCTACCAGATCCTGCTGTGCTCCGAATGCAGGGACGCTCTGAGCGACACAGATGCATGCTGTCATAATACCTGCCAGAATACCTGTCTTTTTCGTTCTCATATATTACCTCCTTTTCTTCCGGCGGAAAGATCTTCCGCTTAACTTTTTTCGCGGTTACGCTGTCTTCCGATCTGTCTTATCGATTGATACCCAGCTCTTTAAGTGCATTCGCCTGCTTGGCTTCCATGACTTTCGCCTCATCCTCTGTCATATGATCATACCCAAGAAGATGGAGCATGCTGTGGGCAACCAGAAAGCAGAATTCTCTTGTAACACTATGTCCGTACTCCTCTGCCTGGGCAAAAACTTTCGGCACTGAGATCATGATATCTCCCAGCAGGAGTTCATCACTGTCCAGATCAAAATAAGATTCATCCTCTTCCACTACAGAATAGTCTGCCGGGGTTTCGAAAGGGATCATCGGAAAAGACAATACATCGGTAGGGGCCTGGATATTCCGGAATTCTGTGTTTACTCTCTTGATCTCCTCATTATCGGTAAGAACCAGATTGACCTGTCCATCATAAGGACATTTCTCCATTTCCAGAACCTTATCCGCAACCTGGGATGCAAGGGCAGCATAATCGATCCCGAGCTCCTGGTCTGTTTCATATTCGATATTTATGGTCATCTTCTGTACTCCTTATTCTTCACAGCATACCTGTCATCTTTCCGGGATTTGGCAGGTTTCTGTTTTTTCTCATAATCATCGTAGGCCTGCACGATCTGCTGTACAAGGGGATGACGTACAACATCCTTGCTGGTCAGCTGGCAGAACCCGATATCATCAATCTTCTTCAAAACCTTCATGGCCACATCAAGGCCTGACGCCGCATCTTTCGGAAGGTCTTTCTGGGAAGCATCGCCTGTGATGATAACCTTGGACCCAAAACCGATTCGTGTCAGGAACATCTTCATCTGTGCGGGGGTGGTATTCTGTGCTTCATCCAGAATGATAAATGCATTATCCAGAGTACGACCTCGCATATAGGCAAGAGGAGCAACCTCGATCAGGCCTTTTTCCATATTTTTTGCAAAGCTGTCTGCCCCCATGATCTGATAAAGTGCATCATACAGGGGACGAAGATACGGATCGACCTTACTCTGGAGATCTCCCGGAAGAAATCCCAGTTTCTCGCCGGCTTCAATGGCAGGTCTGGTAAGAATAATCCTGGAAACTTCTTCATTGCGGAATGCGGTTACTGCCATAGCCATGGCAAGATATGTCTTACCGGTTCCTGCAGGCCCCACTCCAAATACGATCATCTTCTTACGGATCTGTTCCACATAATCCTTCTGTCCAAGTGTCTTGGGTTTAATGGGTCTTCCCTGTATGGTATTACAGATAAAATCCTTGTCGATCTCCTCCATCACGGAGCCGA
>OLRC01000660.1_pt1 | contig 25003 bp, 24 predicted proteins | sample 1672081 | NCBI WGS metagenome assembly OLRC01 (sample SAMEA3136643, study PRJEB25190) | human gut metagenome | biome: human gut; feature: human-associated habitat; material: faeces | place: Austria | collected 2013
GCTTGTACGAGGTGAACGACAGCTTCGCATGCTTGTGCGTGTCGGCCACCACGGCGACCAGCGTCACCTCGCTGCCGGTGCCGGCCGTCGTGGGCACGGCGATGAACGGCGGCAGGTCGGCCTTCAGAATCTCCGAGCCTTGCAGCGTGGCGAAGTCCACGCCTTCGCAGGCCAGCGATGCGGCCGCGCCCTTCGTCGTGTCGATGACCGAGCCGCCGCCGATGGCCACGAACCCGTCGCAACCGCGGTCGGCGTACAGGCGCGCCACCTCGTTCACCACGTCCATCGACGAGTCGGGAGGCACCTGGTCGAACATCTCGTAGGGCACGTCGGCGGCATCCAACACGCCGGTCAGCTTCGCGGCCACGCCCAGCTTCACGAGGCCCGCGTCGGTCATCACCAGCGGGTGCTTCATGCTGCGGTCGGCCACCTCGTCGGGCAGCTTGTCCAGCGCATGCGCGCCGCAGACGATTTTCGTGGGGCAACAGAATTCGAATCCTTGCATGGGCTTCTCCTTGCAGGTTGAATAGCGCTAGGCGCGCGGGGCGGACGGTGCGAGCGGCTTCGGCGTGCGGTACGCGGCGCGCCAACCGAAGAACAGCTTCAGCAGCGCCGTGAACATATAGGTGAGGGCCACGCCCGTGTTGTTGGGCCCGCGCGTGGAGAACGCACGCTGCGCGAGCGCCGCCTTCAGCGTCATACCGCCGGTGAAGCAGGCGAACGCATAGGCCAGCGACCGGAACGCGATGACGTAGTCGACGGTGAAGGCCTGCGCGTCGGCGCTGGCCAGGCCGCTGCCGGGCTCCACGTCCGAGGCGATGGCGGCGGGAGGAACGCGCTTGAACGAGCCGGATGCGGTGCGGCGGCATGCGCACGCCAGATCCGTCCCGTTCACGGATAACATGAACGTGTAGCCCGGCTCGAGGTAATCAACCTCCGCGCGGATCTTGGGCGACACGTGCTTGAAGACGTTGATTAGATGCGGCAGCAACCGCAACAGCACGCGGACGTACAGGGCTTGGAACCATGTTCCCGCGCTGCGGCGCGGTCGCGGCGATTCGGCCATGCGATCTCCTCCGAAGGCATCGTTGTTCGTTCGTATCTTACATGCGCCGCCCGCTTCGCGTAGCAAAGTTCTTCGGAAAATCGGCTGTTCGGGCGGCATGCGTCGCTCGCGTGCGCCTGCGGGTGTACAACTCGGTTGCGTTCCGTACACCAAATGGTGTAATTCCATGACGCAAAGGTGACATTTGCTCGCAAGCGTCTCTGATCTGGGAAGGAGCGTGCTAAGGTGACGGCATTCAAAAATGAAAAGCTTGGCGATCATAGACCAGCACGAATCGAAGGAGCGTGAAGCACATGACCGATACGCATGGCAGCACCCCCGGCAACGGCCCCGTGCCGCCGACGCAGGGCGACGAGCATGCCCAGCATGCCGCCCCCATGGGGCAGCAGCCTTATTATCAGCAGCAACAGCAGTACTATCAGCAGCCTCAGCACCCGCAGCATCCGGCAGGAGGAGTGACCGTCGAGAAGAAGTCGCACGGCGGACGCACGTTCCTGCTCGCCTTCTGCGGTGCCGCCGTCGCCTGCGCCATCGGTTTGGGCGGCTTCGGCATCTGGCAAGCCACTGCGGGCGGTAACGATTCCGGATCCTCTTCGTCTGCGACGCAGCTGGGTTCGCAAAACTCCGGCAGCATCAACGCTACCGACGCCGAGTCCGACCAGACGCTGGCAGAGGCCGTCGCGCAGAAGGCGCTTCCCTCCGTGGCCGCCATCGATGTGTACACGAACCAGTCCAATGCGGGCGGCATGTACGGTTTTGGGGCCGGCAACGGATCTGAAGCCGGCACGTTGACGAAGTCCTCGCTGGGAAGCGGCGTCGTGCTCACCGCCGACGGCTACATCATCACGAACAACCACGTCGTAGAAGGCGGCAGCGCGTACAAGGTCACCATCGCGGGCGAGACCTACGACGCCGAGGTCGTGGGCAGCGATCCCAGCTCCGACGTCGCGGTCATCAAGGCCAAGGATGCCAGCGGCCTTACGCCCATCGAGATCGGCGACTCCGACAAGCTCGTCATCGGCGAGTGGGTCATGACCATCGGCAGCCCGTTCGGCCTCGAGCAGTCCGTTGCCACCGGCATCGTGTCGGCCACGAGCCGTTCTCAGATCGTGAACGCCTCCACCGATCAGTACGGCAACAGTACGGGCGAATCCACCATCTACCCGAATATGATCCAGACTGACGCCGCTATCAACCCCGGTAACTCCGGCGGCGCGCTCGTCGACGCGGACGGCAAGCTCATCGGCATCAACACGCTGATCACGTCGTACTCCGGCAACTACTCCGGCGTCGGCTTCGCCATCCCGGTGAACTACGCGGTGAACCTCGCCCAGCAGATCATCGACGGCAAGACCCCGACCCATGCGCAGCTCGGCGTGTCCCTCTCCACCGTGAACGCGCAGAACGCCAAGCGCTACGGCCTGTCCGTTGACGAAGGCGCCTACGTGGCGGCCGTCAGCGAAGGCTCCGGCGCGGCCGAAGCCGGCTTGCAGGAGGGCGACATCGTCACGAAGTTCGACGGCAAGGACGTCGCATCCGCCAGCGACCTCATGCTGGACGTGCGCTCCAAGAACCCGGGCGACAAGGTGACGCTCGACGTGAACCGCAACGGCGAGACCAAGCAAGTCGAGGTCACGCTCGGCTCCGATGAAAGCTCCCAGAGCGCGTCGACCCAGCAGAACAGCGCGCAGGAGTCTATGCTCGAGCGCCTGTTCGGCGGCGGCTCCGGCAGCTCCCAGCAGGACGCTGCCTAGCCTGCGCGACACGCACCATCCCCTCTCCTAGCCGAAGGGCCGCATCGAGCAAGATGCGGCCCTTCGCGCGTACTCGCCTTCGCGCTTCTGCGCGTCCCTGCGGCATCTTTCGTCCCTGTCGTCTTTTCCCCGCAGCGCCTCCCCCGCCTTCGCGCCTTCGCGCTTCTGCGCGTCCTGTCGCCCTCGTCTTTCCCGTCTCTTAGCGGCGCTCTTGCGCGCGTGTCGCACTTTTTCGCCCTGTGCGGTAGAAATCGATCGGTTTGGTAATTCGGTCGGACCGTCTTCGCCGATCGATTTTTCCGCCACCTGGGGTTATGCTCCGATTGCTTTCACGCGTCGCTCTCGGGCGCGCTTTTCCTAGGGTTCGAGATTGCCCGACCATTTCGTTTTTACCATCAGACGGGGATTTTCCCCTCACATGGCAACCGTCATGAAGGAGGAGCCCAGCAGTTCGCCGTGCAGCTCGTGCTGTTTGGTGTGCCACGCTTGCTGGTCGCATCGCGGACGGAACCCGAGCTGCCTCGATAGGGTGCGTGCGATATGATCGAGCTCGATGAGGTTTCGGACCGTTCTCGTCGTGACGGTCAAGACGGAGACGCCGCGGTCGAGCAGGTTGTTGCGCCGTGTCGCGTCGTCGGCCATCTTATTGCCGTTCCATGGTGCTCGCGGCCGTCGTATTCAAGCGCGATGTTCGCGTTCGGCCAGATCAAATCACAATAGTAGCATTTGTCATCGACTGCGAGCCTCGATCGCCCTCGAGGGTTCACGGCGTGGTTCATGCGCGGTTGGGGAAGCGCGTACCCGCCCATGCGGAGCGGGAGGCAGAGCAGCATGGCCAAGGTCGTTTCCATCGGGGAGGCGGAGCCTGCGACGAGGTGCTTGAGGGCTTTTCGGGCTTTGACGGTTCCCGGCATGTTCGCGGCTTTGTCCAGGAAGCGCGCGAGGCGGGCGGGAGTGGTGAAGGGGCGTTCGAACCGGAAGTCCGCTTTTCCAACCGTTGCCACCCCGTACGTGCCGCAGAGCTCGAATCCAAGCCTGATCAGCCCGGGAAGCGACAGCTCCGAAGCCATTTGCACGAAGCAGAGCTCGGGCGAGCTTGCAAGCACGTTGCGGGCGATGCGCACGAACGATCCTCTGGGAAACATTGCGGAGCTCACGTGGCAGGCGACTTTCCCGCATCTGTTGCGTGCCGCTTGGCTCGGCACGATGACGTGCAGGGGGAGCGCGATGCCCTCGAGCTCCGGCATTCCGGCAAGCTCGCGGATCAGGCGTTCGGTGACCTTGCATTCTGAGGGCAGCGGTTCGTCTTTTCGCCAGGAGGAGCTTCTGGAGTTCCGATAGCGCGCGAGCGCACCCGAGCTGATCTCGAAAGACGACCAGAACGCCAGCGACGAACTATGACTCAGATAGATATCCATGAGGTGAAAAATAACATGGGGGATTCAGCCTCATCAACCGGAAGACGATGCTGTTTACCAGGCGTAACGAGACGTGGAAACCGCATGGAAAACGCGTTGGATCTGCGTTGGTTCCGCGCCAAATTTGCGTAAGATCCGCGTTAGAATTGCGCTAGATCGGGGTAGCGTCGACCGTCTACCGCAAAAGGCCGCTGGCCGCAGGCCGTCGCCGCGCGCTGAGGGCCGTGCGCGCGAGGCGCCGGTCGGAAGGGAAGGAGCGAACATGGACGAACTCGAGCTTCGGCATGCGGAGGCCCACTACGCGGAGATGCCGCGCGACGGGTACAGCGGCAGGTGCGAGATGCTCCTGCCCGAGGATCTGCGCGGCATGCGCGTGCTGGACCTGGGATGCCGCAACGGCAAGGGCGCGTGCAAGCTGGCCGATCGGGTGGGGCCGGACGGGTTCGTGCTGGGCGTCGACCCTTCCGCCGCTTGCGTGGCCCGCGCGGAGGCGACGGCCGCGGCCGCGCGCGCGGAGGGCGTCGCGTGGGCCGGGCGGCTCGCGTTCGCGCGGGGGTGCTTCGAGGGCCTGCGCGCGGCGGGCGTGGAGGACGCGTCGTTCGATGTGGTGATCGTGAACAGCGTGCTGAATCTGGCATGGGATCTCGAAGGGGCGCTGCGCGAGGCGGCGCGCGCCCTTGTGCCGGACGGCTTCCTCTACCATGCGGGCGTGTTCGCGGACGAGCCGCTTTCGCCCGCCGCCATGGAGGCGTTCGCGCGCGCCGGCAACGTGTTCGGCGCCGCCCGTTCCCAAGACGGGTTCGCCCGCATCGCCGTCGAGCGCGCGGGCTTCTCCTCGTGCGCCTTCGAGCGCGAGCGCACCGTCGAACCCGACGGCTCCGACGCCGCCGAAGAGCTGCGCGGCCGGTCGTTCACGGCCGCCATCGCCTGCGCGCGGCGCTAACGAGCGGGTCGCAGGCAAAGAGTCGACCCTTGCCCGCGACCAGCGAAAGCGCACATCGTCGGGGGGCGAGGGCGGCCGAGCACCCGCCCTGCCGGCTCAAAGCCCCCTGATCCTGTCCTACAGCGGCAGGTCCTTCTTCTGGAAGCGGATGGCACCGGCGACGTAGCACACGACGGCTACGGCGGCCAGCACCCCGAACTTCCACACGAAGGCGTAGTCCACGGCGCCCGAGCCGATGGTGCCGATGGCGTTGATGTCGAACAGGCCGATAAGCGTCAGCTTGTTGAACACGCCGAGCGCCTCCACGCCGATGCCCATGTCGATGAGGCTTTGCGAGCCGAACATGCCCAGGAGCGACGCCAGGAAGAACCACACGGTCAGCCCGCCGCCGAAGGCCATAGACTTCTTGCTTTGGCTGAACACGCAGCTGCCCAGGTAGCACAGTCCTGCGATGGCCTCGATGAGGATGTACATGCCCGCGTACAGCACGACGATCTGCTCCACGTTCACCTCGTCGAACAGCACGAACGACGATCCGATGCGCACGCAGCACACGATGCCGATGATGATGAGCGGCGCCACGACCAGGTAGATCGCCTGGGTGATTGCCACGGCCGAGCGCTTCGTGGGCGTGGACAGCACGTAGGCCATCGACCCCTTGTCAACCTTGTCGGCCACCAGCGAGTTCGCCACGATCACGATGAACAGCAGGATGGGCAAAAGCCCCATCACCGTGAAGTACATCTGGTTGAGCATCGACGTGCTGTCCATGGATCCCATGGTGTCCATGAGGTCGGTGGACACGCCCATGGTGGCGAACATGGTGTTCATCATGTCCTCGATATCGAGGTCGTCTCCGCTGAACACGCCCTTCTCCTGCCCCAGCGCGTACACGTACTCGAACTGCTCGACGTAGGTGTCGAGCCCCACGCCGGTCTTCTCCAGCTGCGCGGCCGCATCCTCGAGCCCCTGCACGCTCAGATCCAGATCGGCCTGCTGGTTCATCAGGTCGAACACCGTTTCGTACGGCTCCTTGTCCGACGTGCTGGCGAAGTCGTCGTACGACAGGTCGGCCTGCGCCATCTCGTCGTAAGAGGCCATGGCGTACAGGTAGGTGTAGAAGTCCTGCTGCGCCTCGGTCTTCTCGTCGGCGGACAGTTCGCTTACGGTGTCGGAGCCCATCACGCTCATGGCGTAGTTCACCACGTTGCTCATGCCGGCCATGATGACGAGGATCACGAGGGCCAGCACGAGGTTGGATTTGACGGTCTGCTTCATCAACGGCTTCGAGAAGAAGCGCGTCGTCTTGGTGTTCGCGCTCATATCAGTTCTCTCCCTTCAGGTACACGTTCTTGAAGTGCTGCTCCAGCGTGAAGTGCTGCTCGCGCAGTCCGCGCACGTCGTAGACGCGCAAGGCGTGCAGCAGGCGCTCCAGTTCGCTTGCCGGGACTTCGACGGCGACGGTCGCCGCGGCTTCGTCCACGGCACCCGTCGGCTCCCATGCTCCCGCGAAGCGCGCGGCGTCTTCGGGCGACGCGAAGGCGATGCGGAACGTCTTCCTGTTCCCGTGGCGCAGCTCCCGCAGGTCGAGCACCTCGATGATCCGTCCGTCTTTGATCATGGCCACGCGGTCGCATACCTCTTCGATCTCCTCGAAGATGTGGCTCGACATGAACACGGTGCGCCCCTTCTCCTTCTCGGTGCGCACGAGGTCCAAAAACGTGTCGCGCATGAGCGGGTCGAGGCCGGTGGTGGGCTCGTCCAGCACGAGGATCTCCTTGTCGCCCATGAGCGCGGCGGCGATGGCCGTCTTCTGCTTCATGCCCTTCGACATGCGCTTGAGGTTGGCCGACGGATCCAGCTGCAGCAGCTTCACCACGTGGTTCAGGTATGTGAGATCGGTCACGCCCAAGAACTCGGCCTGCGATTTCAGGAAGGCGGTGCCGGTGGGCAGGCTGGGGAAGGCGATCTCGCCCGGCACGTAGCTCACATGGTTCATGATGCGCGTGGAATCGCGCCACGAGTCCATTCCCAGGATCGACGTGCTGCCCGCGTCGGGTTTGATGAAGCCCATGAGGTGGCGGATGGTGGTGGTTTTGCCGGAGCCGTTCGTGCCCACGTAGCCGAACACCTCGCCCCGCTTGACGGCCAGGTCGAGGCCGAACACGCCGCGGCCGTGCCCGTAGTCCTTGGTCAGGCCATTCGCGCGGATGATGGCGTCTTCCATCTACCTCACCTCCTCGAACTGGCGGTCTTCGCGGTAGAACTGCATGAAGTAGTCTTCCAGCGTGAAGGGGATCTCCTCGAAGTCGGTCACGTCGGCCTCGGCGAGGTCGGCGATCAGCTGGTTCACCCGCGCGTCGTTCACGTGGACCTTCGCCCGGCGCCGCTCGGGGCTTCGCGCGGCGAATTCGTAGGGCAGGGCGGCGAAGGCGCGGTAGGCGTCGTCGCTTCCGAAGGTTACCTGGTAGAACCTGTCTCCGCGCTGGTGGAACTCGTTCGACTCGAACTGCGACACGATGCGCCCGTCCTTGATGATGGCGATGCGATCGCACGTGGCATCAACTTCGTTGAATAGGTGCGACGAGAGGAAGACGGTTTTGCCGCGTCCTTTCTCCCATAGCACGTAGTCGATGAACACCTGCTGCATGACGGGATCGAGCCCGCTTGTGGGCTCGTCGAGGATCAGGATGTCCGGATCGTGCATGAACGCGGTGACCACGGCCATCTTGCGTTTCACGCCCAGGCTCATCTCCCGCGTTGGAATGTCTGGGTCCAGGCGGAACGTGTCCAGCAGCATCCTCAGGTGCTCGTCGTTGCGCACGCCGCGCATCCGTTCCATCATGCGCAGGAACGCCGTGCCGGTCATGCCGGCGGGCAGCGCGATCTCGCCGGGAAGGTAGCCCACGGTGCGCTGCAGCTCGGCGGAGCGCGTCCAGCAATCCTGTCCGTGGATGGCGACCGTTCCGGCCTGCGGGCGCGAGAAGCCCATGAGGTGGCGGATGGTGGTGGTCTTTCCGGCTCCGTTCGGACCCAGGAAGCCGAAGCATTCTCCGCGCTCCACCTCGAGGGACACGTCGAACACGCCGCGGCCGCTGCCGTAGTCCTTCGTCAGATGGGAAACCTCTATCTCGGGCATGAACATCACCCCTTACGTTTGTGGTAAACTATCCAACAACGTGTTGTGTGATTCAAGCATAGGGGGCGCAGGCCCGCACATCAACCGACAACTTCGATGCGAGTGTCGGACGATCGGAGGCGTTGCTATGAAGAAGCAACCGGAGCAGACGGCTCAGACGCGCAAGAAGCTCATGGACTCGTTCTGGAAGCTGTACTGCGACGATGGCATCGACCGCGTGACGGTGGGAGCGGTGGCCAAGGACGCCGGCTACAACCGCGGAACGTTCTACGAGTACTTCACCGACGTGTACGACTTGCTCGATCAGCTGGAGGACGAGCTGCTGGGCGAGCTCGAGCGCAATGCGGCGGCCATCGTCGGGGCGGGGCTGCCGCGCAGCCTGCACGAGTTCTCGATGCGGTGCGCGCAGCTGTTCGCCACGCACAACGAGGAGGTGCTTGTGCTGTTGGGCGACAAGGGCGACCCACGGTTCCTCGTGAAGGTGAAGCGAACCATGATGCCGTTCTTCTTGCAGGTCACAGGAGTGTCCGAGGACGAGCCCAATGTCGAGTACCTGGCCGCGTTCATGTTCCACACGATGTTCGGCCTGGTGAGCCAATGGCACGAGAACGGCAGGGACCTGCCGCCCGAGGAGTTCCTCGAGATGATGCAGACCCTCGTGGCGAACGGCGTGTCGGGCTTCGTCGGGCGGCCGCTGTTCTCCTGACGGCGCCGCGCTGCGGCTCCGCGTTGTCGTCTGTCCTTTGCGTGAAATGCCGGAAAACGCGTGCGAGCAGGGCGCGGTCGTTTTCATTTTCGGGTAAGATGAACGGTTAGAGCAACCTATATGAACGACCACCGAGAGGATAAGGCTTATGTCTGAAGGATACCGCTACGATCGCGTGCTGCTCAAGTTGTCCGGCGAGGCTCTGGCGGGCGACGTCGGCTACGGCATCGATCCGAAGGTGGTGGACGACCTTGCCGATCAGATCGCCGAAATCGTGCGCGCCGGCGTGCAGATGGCCGTGGTCGTGGGCGGCGGCAACATCTTCCGCGGCTTGGCCGGTTCGGCCGAGGGCATGGATCGCGCGCAGGCCGACTACATCGGCATGCTGGCCACGGTGATGAACGCGCTGGCCTTGCAGGATGCCTTCGAGCGCCACGGCATCTTCTCGCGCGTGCAGAGCGCCATCAACATGCAGGAAGTGTCCGAGCCCTATATCCGCCGACGCGCCATCCGCCATATGGAGAAGGGTCGCGTGGTCATCTTGGCCGCCGGCACGGGCAACCCGTACTTCACCACCGACACCACCGCGGCGCTGCGCGCCTGCGAGCTGGACGTGGACGTGCTGATGAAGGCCACGAAGGTGGACGGCGTGTACGACAGCGACCCCAAGAAGAACCCCGATGCCAAGCGCTACGACCGCGTTAGCTACATGGAGGTGCTCTCCAAGGGGCTCAACGTCATGGATTCCACGGCTACATCGCTGTGCATGGACAACGACGTTCCCATGATCGTGTTCGACCTTACCGTTAAAGGCAACATTTCGCGCGCTTTGAAGGGCGAAGACGTGGGAACCACGGTAGAATCGCAGTAGAATAACGAAAACGCGCGCACCCGCCTCCGTCGGCGGCGGACGCGTTGCGAAACGCAGGGTGAAAGGAACCGGGATGATCGACGATATTATGATGCAGGCCGAAGAGCGCATGGAGAAGGCGCTGGGCTCGCTGGGCGACGCATTCGCCTCCGTTCGCACCGGGCGCGCGAACGCCATGGTGCTCGATCGCATCAGGGTGGACTACTACGGCGTGCCCACCCCGGTGAACCAGATGGCGGGCGTCAAGACGCCCGACGCGCACATGCTGGTCATCGAGCCGTGGGACAAAGGCGTGCTGGGCGCCATCGAGCATGCCATCCTCCAGAGCGACCTGGGCGTGACGCCGTCGAACGACGGCTCGGTCATCCGCCTGCCGTTCCCCGCGCTCACCGAGGAGCGCCGCCGCGAGCTGGTGAAGCAGTGCAAGGGCTACGCAGAGGAAGCCCGCGTAGCCGTGCGCAACGCCCGCCGCGATGCCAATAGCGCCATCGAGCGCGCCGTCAAGGAAGACAGCCTTCCCGAGGACGACGAGCGCCGCGGCCAGGCGGAGGTGCAGAAGCTCACCGACAAGTACATCGCCGAAGTCGACGAGGCGTTCAAGAAGAAGGAAGCCGAGGTCATGGAGATTTAATTCGGCGAAGCCGAATTAAATCTCCGAAGCCGGCGGCCATGAGGCCGTCGGCTTCTCGTCTTTTGTGAGGTAGCCTTGAACAAACCGCTAGACTACATATTCCCGAACCCCCCGGCGGATCTCGATCCGTCGCAGCTCGATGCTGCGGCGGTGCCGCAGCATGTGGCCGTCATCATGGACGGCAACGGCCGCTGGGCGAAAGAGCGGGGGAAGAACCGCCTGTTCGGCCATAAGGCCGGTATCGAGGCGGTGCGCGAAACCATCCGCTGCGCGTCCGACGTGGGCGTGCGCTACCTGACCATCTACTCGTTCTCGTCCGAGAACTGGAAGCGCCCGCAGGACGAGGTCATCGGCCTCATGAACCTGTTCGCCACCACGATGCTGGCCGAGGTGGACGGCCTGCACGAAGAGCACGTGCGCGTGATGACCATCGGGCGCACCGACGAGCTGCCTAAGAAGACGCGCGACGCCTTCGCGAAGGCGTGGGAGAAGACGAAGGACAACGACGGGATGACGCTGGTCGTGGCCGTGAACTACGGCGGCCGCGTGGAGCTGCTCGACGCTATGCAGTCCTACATGGACGGCGCGCATGCCGCGTTGCGCGAGGGCCGCGAACCCGAGCCTTTAAGCGAGGCGACGCTGTCTCGCCATCTGTACACCGCGGACATCCCCGACCCCGACCTGCTCATCCGAACCAGCGGCGAGATGCGCGTGTCGAACTTCCTGCTGTGGCAGATCGCCTATTCCGAGTTCGTGTGCACCGAGACGCTGTGGCCGGACTTCGACCGTTACGAGTTCTTGCGCGCGCTGCTGGAGTTCCAGTCGCGCGATCGCCGGTTCGGGGCGGTGAAATAGGTGGCGCCGCGGCCCGATGAAAAGGCTGAGGCGGAAGATGACCGCTCGCGCACGGGGCGCATCAAGGATTTCGCCTATGAGAAGACGCCCGAGAAGCTGAAGAACGCCACCGACTTGCAAGTGCGTTTCCGCACGGGATTCGTGTATGTGGCGCTGTCGGTTTTGTGCATCCTCGTCAGCGACTGGACCACCGTGGCGTTCCTGGTGGCTACGGCGGGCATCACGGCGGGCGAGTTCTACTATATGCTGCGTTCGGACGCGAAGCTGCCCAACGAGATGCTCGGCATCATCGCGGCCATGCTGTACCCGCTCAGCGTGTTTCTGCTGGGGCTGAACGGTGCGCTGTACGTGAGCCTCGCGTTGCTGTTGGCGCTGATCGTGTGGTACGTGTTCTGGATGCGGGCGCGCGTGCCCGACGTGGGCGTGAGCTTCTTCGGAGCTGCGTACTGCGGCATGCTGCTGTCGGGGCTCGTGGTCGTCCGCACGGCGCTGCCCCAGCCATGGGGCGGCGTGCTGGCGCTGGGCATCTTCCTCAGCGTATGGGCGAACGATTCGTTCGCCTATCTGGTGGGAAGCAAGTTCGGCAAGCACAAGCTGGCGCCGCGCACCTCGCCGAAGAAGAGCTGGGAGGGGTTCATTGCGGGGCTCGTGGGATCGGCCGCGTTCTGGTGCTTGATGACCCTCATTCCCGGCGTGACGATGTCCATCCCGCAAGCGATGGCGTTCGGGCTCATCAGCGGGCTGATGGGCGTGCTGGGCGACTTGGCCGAGAGCCGCATCAAGCGCAATTCCGGCTTCAAGGACTCTGGCACCATCATGCCGGGTCACGGCGGCCTGCTGGATCGCTGCGACTCGCTGTTCTTGGTGGCGGTGACCTCGGCGATACTGCTTTTGGGTTTCGGCTGCATCCCGTTCCCGGTTCCGCTGATCTGACGGCGGCAGGCCTCGGGCGCCGCAGCCAACCCTACCGACGGTTTACGTTCGACCTGTTTCTAGGAGGCGTGCATGAAACGCATAGTGGTCTTGGGCTCCACGGGCTCCATCGGCACGCAGACGCTGGACGTTGTGCGTCGCCATGCGGACAAGCTGGAGGTGGTGGGCCTCGCCGTGGGCACGCGCACGGGCGAGCTGCTGGCGCAAGCGCGCGAGTTCGGCGTGCGCCACCTCGCGGTGGGCGACGAACGCCTGGCTGAGCAGCCGATTGCCGACGAGCTGCGAAACGCCATCCTGAGCGGATCGCACGGAGGCACGCAGCAGCCAGCGAGCGCGCCGTCGTCGCTGGCCGAGGCCGTGGCGCGTCACAACGCGGGCGGCGAAGGGTCGCTCGGGTTCGGTGCCGACGCCGTGGTGGACCTCGTGCGCCTGCCCGAGGCCGACATCGTGGTGAACGCGCTGGTGGGCGCGGCCGGCCTGCGCGCCAGCTACGAGACGCTCGCAGCTGGCAAGGTGCTGGCGCTCGCGAACAAGGAGTCGCTCGTGGTGGGCGGCGACCTCATCATGCCGATGGCCGCCGAGCCGGGGCGCCTCATGCCCATCGATTCCGAGCACGGCGCCATCTACCAGTGCCTTCTGGGCGAAGACCCGCGCGAGGTGTCGCGCTTGTGGGTGACGGCGTCGGGCGGGCCGTTCCGCGGCCGCACGCGAGCCGACCTGGCCGATATCACGCCCGCTCAGGCGCTCGCGCACCCCACGTGGAACATGGGCGCGAAGATATCCATCGACTCGTCCACGCTGATGAACAAGGGTCTCGAGGTCATCGAGGCGCACCACCTGTTCGCCATGCCCTACGATCGCATCAGCGTGGTCGTGCAGCCGCAGAGCGCCATCCACTCCATGGTGGAGTACTCGGACGGCAGCGTGAAGGCCCATCTGGGCACCACCGACATGCGCATCCCCATCCAGTTCGCGCTGTCGTACCCTGAGCGCTGGGACGCGCCGGTCGAGCCGCTCGACTTCACGAAGCTGGGTACCCTCGAATTCGCCGCTCCCGACACCGACACGTTCCGTTGCCTGGCGCTGGCTCGCGCGGCCGGCGAGCGCGGCGGCACGCTGCCCTGCGTGATGAACGCCGCGAACGAGGTGGCCGTCGCCGCCTTCCTCGCCGAAGAGGGCAGCTACCTGGGGATCGCCGCGTGCGTCGAGGCCGTCATGGACGCCCACGAGCGCCAAGGCGTCCAACGCGTGGAAAGCCTCGACCAGCTGGAAGAACTCGACGCCTGGGCGCGAGCGGAAGCGCGCAGGAACGTGCGCTAGCGAAGGGCTCCGCGCGCGAGATGCTTCGCCGAGGGTTCGAAGCCCACGACGGCCGAGCGCTCGTAGAGCGTTTTGGCATCGAAGCGTTCGCCGTCGGGCCAGACGATGGCATCCCGCTCGGGTGTGACGTGCGCTTGCGCAAGGTAGGTCGGATCGACGAACTTTTCGATGTCGTCGTCGCTCGCATGGTTCCATGCGTCGAACTCGCGGACGGTTCCGTCGCTCCAATCGACCAGGATCTTGCCGTCCTCGGCAAACTTAAGGCGGACGATGAGCGCCTCGGGGCTCCATCGCATGTGCGGGCCTCGTGGCGGCAGGGGCGCTTCGGAGTTGTCGGTAACGGACGCTTCGTAGAGAAGCTGCACGCCGAAGTCCAGGTTGCCGGGCCACGCGATGCCTCGCCCGTAACCGGTGAGGTACGCCAATTTCAGGTAGTCTTCGTCGAGCAGCTTCTCCATGGCGCCCTTCATGTAGGGATACGGGTCGAACGCGCTTCTTCTGCCGTCGTTCCAGTCGATGACGATCGTATCTTCGTCGTCGAAGCCGAAGTCGATGATCTTCTTGTCGAGATGCCACTCCATTGCGCCCTCCTCAGATCAGCGGGTCAATGCGAAAACAGGTCCCGTTCGAGCTTGCAAGGTACCAATTGTCGTCAAGTTCGGGCTTGTGCAGCGCTGCCCATGCTATGACGAGTTTCGTCTGGCGGGGAGGAAGCTTGCCCGCAAGCAGCTCTCCTTCCGTTGAGTATACCGCCTCGAAGCCTCCGTAGGAAGCATGGAAGTGCGCCTTGTGGTGCGGAGCGTTCTTCTCGCAATTGATTGTGATTCTGATGCCGTAAAAGGTGCAGATTTCTGGCATGGCGATCCTCTCCAAAGGCTCCTCCGGTTCGTTGTTTTGTTTGCGCGGGCCCGCTCTTCCATTGTAACGACGCCATCTTACGTTTTGTTGGCGTGGGTCTAGCGGGAATTCCTCTCGGATCTGGTGCGAATCCAACGCGGTTCCAGCTCGTTTTCCACGTGGCGTGCCCCTGTTTCCAACGCGGATTGCACGCGCTTTGCCAACGAATCCAACGCGGTCCCAGCGTGCGTGCGCGACGGGCTTGCGGACCGTGTGCGCCGTACGCCCGCCGAGCCTCCGCAAATCGTGCAAACGCTCTCGCATCGTGCGCGCATCGCGCAGCCCTTGTAGTTTTTTCGCACATCGGTTCGCAGCGCCCGTGCCGCTCGCCCTTCTCTTTATAATGAGAGCACGAAAGAAGCATTCCTCGCGACCGAAAGGGAACCGAGTTTATGGATATTGTTCTCATGATCGTCTACGCCACGCTCATCTTGGGCTTTCTCGTGTTCATCCACGAAGGCGGTCACTATCTGGCGGCGCGTGCGTTCGGCGTGCGCGTGACCGAGTTCATGCTGGGGCTTCCCGGTCCCAACATTGGCTTCACGAAATGGGGCACGAAGTTCGGCGTCACGCCGTTTCTGCTGGGCGGCTACGCGAAGGTGTGCGGGATGGAGCCGGGCGAGATGAGCCCGCACCTCGAGCCCGTGCTGGCCGCGCTCTACCGCCGCGGAACCGCGAACATGGAAGACATCGCCCGCGACTGCGGCATCACCGATGACGAGGCGTACGAGGCGCTCGACGAGCTCGTCGAATGGGGCAGCATCGCCGGCCCCACCAAGCAAGACAAGTACAACACGTACCGCGCCCCCGTGGTCAAGCCAAGCAAGAAGCAGGTAGCCGCAGGAGCCGTCGCTTACGAGCTGGGGCAGGCGCGCCCGGTGGAAGACGCGCATGCGCTGTTCGAAAGCGAGTACAAGCAGCAGTACCGCAGCCTGCCGTTCTGGAAGCGCTCGGTCATCCTCGTGGCCGGCGTGGCCGTGAACCTGCTGTTCGCGGTCCTGCTGTTCGTCGTGTTGTTCTCGCTCATCGGCGTGGACGTTCAGACCAGCGCGGGCGACATCCGGCACGTCAACGTCAACCCGCTCGATGCGATCCAGATGGGCTTCATGTACATCGGCATGGTGGTGCAGCTTATCGCGGGGCTGTTCAATCCGTCGACGGCGGGCGAGGTCGTGCAGAACTCGACGTCGGTCATCGGGATCGCCGCCATGTCGAAGCAGGCGGTCGATCTGGGGTTGGCGAGCGCCATCTCGTTCGTGGCTTCCATCTCGGTGTCGCTCGGCATTATGAACCTGCTGCCCATCCCGCCGCTCGACGGCGGCCGCTTCGTCATCGAGGTGTTCCAGAAGATCTCGCGCAAGGTCGTGACCATGCGCGCGCTCAACTACCTGAGCGCGGCCGGCATGATCCTGTTCATCGGTTTCTTCCTGTTCATGGCGAACCAGGATATCCAGCGCATCATCTCGGGTGCGGGTTTCGGCGGTTAGAGCGCGCTGCCCGCGCCAGCGTGCGCAGCGCTCGCGAACCGTTCGGCGTTGCGGTCGGCGCGCAAGCCCTTGACTTGTGCGCGCTTCCGTCATCGAAATCGCTTGAAAAGCACCATGTCCACGAGTTATGTGCACTTCGAAACCGGACTGCGTGACCGAAGTAAGTCAAAGAAAACTTCTGACCTGGCGTTTTCTTGAACGGAAACGCTCGACTGCGCCCGAAACGGTCGTTCCGGCATGACGGAGGTGCGCATAACTCGCGAACTTGGGAGATTCGGGCGTTTTTCGCTGCACGCGCCCTCCAGTGCGGTTCGGGTGGTTCGATGGCGCGTCGGTGCGTGCGACTCGTTCGCTCGTTTTCCCTCCCGCGCCCTCGCGTGCGTTCGTTGTCGTGCGCCCGCCCGCGAAATCCCTGTGCATTTGGCCGGAAACCGGGTAATCAGAGGTAAAATAGCCGGCGACGCGCTTGGGCGCGTGCAGCCTGCGGGCTGTTGAGACGCTGTTCCGGCACCGCGCCTGCACGCGGTGGGGGATGGAGAACGGGAGGCTCTTGTGGCAACGCATGCCAAACCTAGCGAGGCTACCCGCCGGGTGTCGGTGGGCTCCGTGCCGCTCGGCGGCGGCGCGCCCGTCGTCGTGCAGTCCATGCTGAACGCCCCGGCGACCGACGTCGCGGCGAACCTCGCGCAGATCGACGCGCTCGCGCAAGCGGGCTGCGAGATCGTGCGCATGGCCATCCCGCACCGCTCAAGCCTCGACGTGTTCCAGGCTGTATGCGAGCGGTCGCCTTTGCCGGTGGTCGCCGACATCCACTTCGATGCGAACATCGCCATCGAGGCCGCCAAACGCGGCGCGGCGAAGCTGCGCATCAATCCCGGCAACATCGGGGGCCTGGCCAAAACCGATGCCGTGCTGGACGCGGCGGGCGAGGCGGGCATCCCCATCCGCATCGGAGTGAACGCGGGCTCGCTCGACAACGAGTTGGCTGCACGCGACGATCTCTCGCAATCGGAGAAGCTGGCACGCTCGGCCGTCGACTACGTGCGCTACTGCGAGGGTCGCGGCTTCCACGAACTCGTGGTCAGCGCGAAGGCTCACGACGTGATGACTACCGTGCGCACGTACCGCCTGCTCAGCAAGGAGCTGCCCCACGTGCCGCTGCATATCGGCGTCACCGAGGCCGGCACCACCTTCCAAGGCGCCATCAAAAGCGCTTGCGGTTTGGGGATCCTGCTGGAAGAGGGCATCGGCGACACGCTGCGCATCTCGCTCACAGACGACCCCGTGCAGGAGATCCGCGCGTGCTGGACGCTGCTTTCAGCGCTCGACCTGCGCCGACGCGCTCCAGAGCTCATCAGCTGCCCCACATGCGGCCGTTGCCAGGTGGACCTCATCGGGCTGGCGCGCGAGGTGGAGGGACGCATCGCGAACCTCGACAAGCCGCTCAAGGTGGCCGTCATGGGCTGCGTGGTGAACGGCCCGGGCGAAGCCGCCGACGCCGACATCGGCGTAGCGTGCGGGGTCGGTTCGGGCGTGGTGTTCTCGAAGGGAAACGTCGTCCGCAAGGTGGAGGAGAGCGCCATCGTGGACGCTTTGATGGAGGAGATAGGAAAGCTATGACGAACGTGAATATCATGCGCATGAGCCAGCTGTACGCGCCCACGCTCAAGGAGGATCCCGCCGACGCGGAGATCGCCAGCCACAGGCTGCTTTTGCGCGCGGGCTTCATCCGCAAGACGGCTTCGGGCGTGTACACCTTCCTGCCGCTGGGCAAGCGCGTGCTGGCCAAGGTGGAGAACATCGTGCGCGAGGAGATGGACGGTATCGGCGCGCAGGAGATCATGATGCCGGCGCTGCAGCCCGGCGAGCTGTGGCACGAGAGCGGCCGCTGGAACGACTACGGCCCCGAGCTCATGCGCCTCGTCGACCGTCACGACCGCGAGTTCTGCCTCGGGCCCACCCACGAGGAGCTCATCACCTCCCTCGTGCGCAACGAGCTGCGCTCCTACAAGGAGCTGCCGCTGTCGCTGTACCAGATCCAGGTGAAGTTCCGCGACGAGATCCGCCCGCGCTTCGGGCTGCTGCGCAGCCGCGAGTTCATCATGAAGGACGCCTACAGCTTCCACGCCGACCAGGAGTCGTTGCAGAAGACCTACGACGACATGAGCGAGGCGTACGGGCGCATCTGCGACCGCATGGGCATGGACTACCGTCCCGTCGAGGCCGACCCCGGCCAGATCGGCGGCAGCGTGACCTGCGAGTTCATGGCGCTCGCCGAAGCGGGCGAAGCCGAGCTCGTGCACTGCACCTGCGGTTACGCGGCCAACACCGAAGCCGGCGACTGCCTGGCGCGCCCCACCGTCTACGACGTGCCGATGGAGAAGGTCGCCACGCCCGGCGTGCACACCATCGCCGAACTGGCCGCGTTCTTGGACATCCCCGAGTCCTCCACGGTGAAGGCTCTGTCCGGAAAGAACGACGAGGGCAAGCTGGTGGTCATGTTCATTCCCGGCGACCACGAGCTCAACGAGCTGAAGGCGGCGCGCGTGGCCGGCGGCTTCACGCTGCTCACCGACGAGGACATGGAAGCCTTCGGCCTGCACAAGGGCTCGATGGGCCCCGTCGGTTTGCCCGAGGAAGCCTACGTCATTGCGGCGCGCAGCCTGCAGGCCGTGCCGAAGTGGGTCGTGGGCGCCAACGAGGACGGCTACCACTACGTGGGCGCGCGCCTGGGCGAGGACTTCCAGGTGGACGAATGGGCCGACCTGTGCATCGTGCAGCCGGGCGACAGCTGCCCGTCGTGCGGGCTGCCGCTGGAAGGCGCGCGCGGCATCGAGGTGTCGCAGGTGTTCCAGCTGGGCGACAAGTACTCGAAGGCCATGGGCGCCACGTTCATGGCGGAAGACGGCTCCGAGCAGCCGTTCCTCATGGGCTGCTACGGCGTGGGCATCTCGCGCACCATGGCCGCCATCGTGGAGCAGCACAACGACGAGAACGGCATCATGTGGCCGCTCACGGTGGCGCCCGCGCACGTGTGCGTCATCCCGCTGACGGTGGGCGACGACGAGGTGCAGCCCGCGGCCGAGAAGCTGGCGAGCGACCTGGCGAAGCTGGGCCTCGAGGTGGTCATCGACGACCGCAAGGAGCGCGCCGGCGTGAAGTTCGCCGATGCCGACCTCATCGGCTGGCCGCTGCAGGTCATCGTGGGCAAGCGCGGCCTGGCCGAGCAGAAGGTGGAGATCAAACGCCGCAGCACGGGCGCTCGCCGCGACATCCCGCTGGCGGCCCTCACCGACGCGCTGGCGTTCTCCCAGCGCAACGCCAAGGTCTGGGGCTCCGAGCTGTCCCTGTTCGGCGGCCTGTTCGAGTAGGGGTGTTCCGCGTGCCTGACGGCACGCGGAACCGGCCGACGCTGCGATGCGCCCTGGCACCCGATCTCGTGGCGAGGTCGAGGACTCGCGTACCGAAGTACGCTTCGCCCTCGCCCTCCCCGCGATCTCGGGCGTCAGGGCGCCTCTCGCTGACTTACTGCGCCAACCTGCGAGTTCTTGTTCGCGCTTCGCGCGAATCGCATAACGGAAATGAAGGATGGTATGGTATCACACGATATGCAAGCCGTTCTGTTCGACCTGGACGGGACCTTGCTCGACACGCACGATCTGCTGCTCGCCACGTTTCGCTACACGGCGCGCACGGTGCTGCGCGAGGCTATCCCCGACGAGCGTCTCATGGCCAAGGTGGGGCAGCCCCTCAACACCCAGATGTGGGATTTCACGGATGATCCGGCCGTGCACGAGGAGCTGTGCCGTGTGTACCGGGAATACAACGCCGAGGTACACGACGACATGATCAGGCTGTTCGACGGCACCGTGCCCATGCTCGAACGTCTCAAGGAAGCGGGTTTGCCGCTGGCCGTGGTCACGTCGAAACGACACGAGGTGGCCATGCGGGGCCTCGACCTGTTCGGCCTGACCGGATACTTCGACTTCCTCATCGGCTCCGACGACTGGCCGGAGCACAAGCCGCATCCCGGCCCCGTGGCGCACGGCTGCGAACGGCTGGGGCTGGCTCCTCAGACGTGCCTGTACGTGGGCGACAGTCCCTTCGACATGCAGTCGGGAAGCGGCGCGGGCTGCGCCACCGCGGCGGCGCTATGGGGTATGTTCCCTCGGATCGTGCTTGAAGCGGAGCGTCCTACTTACGTGTGCGCCCGCGGCACGGACGTTCCGCCGCTGCTTGGCTGCTAGCAAGTTGTCATCCTGATCTGGCTGCTCAGGATGACAGCCTGCCGCCTTCGCTCAGGATGGCAGTCCTTTCACTCCTCGTACGTATCGGCTATCCAGGCTTGCGTTGCGTCCAAGAACGCGCGCGTAGCCGTTGAAGCTGTTTCCAGCGAGCGCAGCGCTATGGCTATCTCGCGGCTTGTTTCCACTTCGGGCTGCTTGACGGCCAGGGGAAACGGCGCATCGCGCAGGATGAGGTCGGCCAGCACGCTGAATCCGAGTCCCGCGCTGACCATGCTCATCACCGCATAGTCGCTGTCGATGGTGAACCGCACGTTGGGCTCCACGTCGTTCGCTCGGAACAGCGTTTCCATTTCCGACGACGTGCCGCTTTCCAGGCGGATGTACGGCTCTTCCGCCAGCGCCTCGCGCGGCACGAACGGCGCGTCGGCCAGAGGATGGTCGGGCGGCAGCACCACGAGGAGCGGATCCTTCCGCAGCGGGACGGCGTGCAGGTCGTGCTTGATGGGGTAGACGAAGAAACCGCAGTCAGCGTCGCCGCGCCACACGGCCTCTTCCAGTGCATCTTCGTCGTCGACGCAGATCAGTTGCAAGTCGATGCCTGGATGCTGTGCGAGAAAGCGCTTCGCGATACCGGGGAACCATTGGATGGCGGTGCTCGTGAACGCCGCCACGCGCACGATGCCGCTTTCGAGGTGCTTGAGCTCGGCGAGGCGCATCTCCAGCTGGCGCTCGCTGTTGCACACGTTCTGCACCCAGGGAAGCAGATCGGCGCCGTCCGAGGTGAGGTGCGCGCCGCCGTAGTCGCGCACGAACAGCGGCACGTCCAGTTCTCGTTCGAGCGTGCTCACGAGGTAGCTGATGCCGGCTTGCGTGTATCCTAGGTCGTGGGCGGCCTGTTTGAAACTGCCCGTTTCAGCCACCTTTAGGAACGCATCGTATTTCTGGTTGCCCACAGATCGCTCCTTCTCTTGCTCACAATATCTTCACACCGTTCTTCGATGTATGTCACTATACGGAGCTTGAAAAGGAATAACAAGAAACTCTTAAAATCTTAAAAAGATAATCTCATTTTACTTTTATCAGGAGAACCCATACCATGTGCCAGCAACCCTAGAACATCATCCAGTGAAGTTCCGCGAGGGCGGGACGTGAGAGTCTTGCGCTGCCGAGCGCCGTGCAAGCTGCGGATCGAAAGGAGGCACCCCGTGAAAACTCGTAGCAAGCGCTGGCCCTATGTCGCGTGCGTCGTGCTGCAGACCGTTATCTTCGGATCGGGTAACGCTATCACGAAGATGGCGTACGAGAGCATCACGCCCATGTGGTGCCTCGCCATCAGGTTCGGCTTGGCCGCGCTCGTGTTCGCGATCTTCTTCGGCCCGCGCATCGTGCGCCAGCTAAAGGGCGCGCGTATCGGCGCCTGGATGCCCGCAGCGCTTTGCATGGCGCTGGCGTATCTCACCTGCAATGTAGCGCTCGACTTGACCACGGCCACCAACGTGGGCTTCCTCGTGGCGTTGCCCGTGGTGTTCGCGCCGCTGTTGTCGTGTCTGGTGAACCGCCGTCGTTATCCGCTGGCCTTCCTGCCGTTCCAGGCGGCGGTCGTGGTCGGGCTCTACCTCTTGTGCAGCAACGGGGGAGCTCCTTCGTTCGGCTTGGGCGAGATCCTCGCGCTGCTGTCCTCCGTGGCGTTGGCTGGCGCGCTCGTGTTCGGCGAGCGCGGCTTGGAGCAGCTGGACGCCACCACGGTGGCGGGAACGCAGATAGTCGCCTCGTTCGTCGTGGCTCTTGCGTGCGCGCTAGTTTTCGAGCCGCCCGTGAACGTGGCGGCCGTGCAGCCCGTAGCCTGGGGCACTATCGCCTTTCTGGCGCTGCTCAGCACCTGCCTCACCTTCATGCTGCAGAACGTGGCGCTGACGGAGTTGCCGTCCTCCACCGTGTCGCTGCTGCTCACAGGCGAGCCCGTGTTCACTGCGGCGTTCTCGTTCATGCTGCTGGGCGAAGCGCTTTCTGCGGCTGGTATGGCTGGCGCCGTGGTCATCGTGGCAAGCGTCGTAGCCGCCACATGGGTGGAGGGTCGCCAAAGCGCGCCTGCGGCTTCGCCCGCACCGCAGGCCGAGCATGCGCTCGCGTTGGAGGAAGGGTGGTTCGAAGGCGCGGAGTTCGGCGCTCAATCGTCCCTGGCGGGAGTGGAGCTGCCCCATCTCGCGCCTTCCGAGCGCCGGTCTTTCGCTTCCGAGCGCGCGGCCTAAAGCGTCTTTTCTGCATGCGGCTCCCCTGTTCGCATCCTGAACGGCGAGCGGACGGTCTCCGCTCGCCGCTTCGTTTCTGCCGTCTGTGAGCGAAGCTTCCGCGAAACGCTCCTTTCGTCTGGCCACGTCTAACCGATTGTTGGTTGCTCGCCCGTCATCCCGCGATCCTTCTTTATAGTACTAAGGTAGTAACAACTGCCTTGACAGCTTGTCGCCATACGGGAGGAGCGTGCATGTCTGATGGCATCGAAACCCTTGTCCAATGACGAAGCGAAGAATCTGATGAAGCAGCTCGGCATGGCCGAGGCGTCCGCTCGCGACGAAGATCGCGTCGCGAAAGGCGGGAGCTCGACGAGCGAGGCGAGCGTTGCGCAGCTGCTGAGCGAGCTGTATCGCTCCGACATCGGACGCAGGCCGCCGCACATGACGCGCGGCTGACGATCGGCCGACTCCGGTCGAAGCCTGCCGCCCCGTCGACCTCGGCGGGGCGGTCGCAAGGCGAACAAGCGGCAACCTTCCTTTGACGGCTTCGCTCATGCTCGCGTTGCGAGCATTGCCCTTTTCGTCGATTTGGTGCATCATGGATGCAGAGGCCGTCCGCGTCGCGGACGGTGAATCGCAAGCATAGGAGGCTCGTATGGCTACCCTCAGCGACGGATTCAAAGACATCTTCCTGGCCGGCATCGGCGCGATGGCCATAACCGGCGAAAAAACCAAGGATCTGGTTGATCAGCTCATCTCCAAAGGCGAGCTCACCGTGGATCAGGGCAAGCAGATCAACACCGAATTGAAGCATAAGGCGGAAGATGTGGCTGCAAGCGTGCGCTACGACGTGCTGGAGGCTCGCATGGCCGCCATGACGCCGGAGGAGCGTGCGGCGTTCGTCGCCAAGGCTGCCGAGTTCGCCGAGAAGGCGAACGCGAAGTCGGCTTCCGAGGCTGAAGTGGGCGACGCTTCCGCGGTGTCCGTCGACGACGAGGCGGCTTCGACTGCCGCGCCGCAAACGCCGGGCGCCTAGCGCACGGCTGCGAGCTGCCCGTCCATGCCGGAGAACACGCTGCTGCGCTATTTTTTCAGCTCCGGTTCGGAGGTCGATCCCGAGGATCGGTTCCATCTGAATCGGAAGACACGCACGCGGCGCCTCAAGGAAATATCCGATATCCTGCGGAAGCACCACTTCCTGAAGGGTTTCACGCCCGAGGCCTTTCGCGCCATGCTGGAGGATCTGGGCCCCAGCTTCGTGAAGATCGGCCAAACGCTGTCTACGCGCTCGGAGATTTTGCCGAAGGCGTACTGCGACGAGCTGGCGAAGCTGCAGATGGAGTGCGACCCGCTGCCGTTCGAGGCCATCCTCGAGGCGCTCGACGACATCTACGGCGACGCGCAGGGCGACGTGTTCGACGCCATCGATCCCACGCCGCTGGGAAGCGCCTCGCTGGCCCAGGTGCACAAGGCGCGCCTTGTCACGGGCGAGATCGTGGCCGTGAAGATCCAACGCCCCGGCGTGAAGACCACGATGGCCCAGGATATCGATATCATGCGCATGGTGGCGCGCTACGCTGCGCGTTTCATGAAGGACGAGCAGATGCTCGACTTGCGCGACGTGGTGGAAGAGCTGTGGGCCACGTTCCTCGAGGAGACGGACTTCCAGCGCGAAGCCGCTAACCTCGAGGAATTCGCGCGCCTGAACAAGGGCGTCGCCTTCATCGATTGTCCGAAAGTGCATACCGAGCTGTGCGGCGAGTACGTGCTGGTCATGGAATACATCGACGGCATTCCCATCCTGGCGACCGACCGTCTGCGGAATGCGGGCTACGACCTCGAGGAGATCGGCGAGAAGATCCTCGACAACTACGCCTCGCAGATCCTCGATCACGGGTTCTTCCATGCCGACCCGCATCCGGGCAACCTTCTCGTTCGCAGCGGCAAGATCGTCTACATCGACCTCGGCATCATGGGTCGTTTGTCGCCGCGCGATCGCGCCGGATTCGGCAATATCATCCAGGCGGTTGGCATGGAGAGCTCGTCCGAGCTCAAGGATGCGCTATTGTCCTTTGCCATCGCGAAGGACAATTCGGTTATCGACCATACGCGCTTTTTGGCCGACCTCGACCTGCTATTGAACGATTACGGCTCGTGCGATGTGGCCGATATCGACATCGGGGCGTTCTTGAACGACATCCTCATGCTCACGCGGTCGTGCAAGGTGACGCTGCCGTCTTCCATCACCAGCGTGTCGCGCGGCATCGTCACGCTGGAGGGTACCATCGCGCCGTTCATCCCGAACCAGAACGTTGTGTCCATCATCAACGCCCATATCCAGCGCTCGAAGAACCAGGGCGACGAGCTTGTGCAGGCCATGCAGGATCTGGCTCTCGCGCTGCGCTCGTCGTCGCACGGCGCGCTCGACGCGGCACGGTATTCCGGCGAAACGCTCAAGATGCTCACGCGCGGCCAGCTGAAGATGAACATGGAGGTGCTGGGCAG